>MDTF01003752.1_pt1 | contig 61749 bp, 49 predicted proteins | sample 811191 | NCBI WGS metagenome assembly MDTF01 (sample SAMN05326649, study PRJNA326480) | marine metagenome | isolation source: seawater | place: Southern Ocean | collected 2011 | reverse complement strand
TTCTTGCAGAAGCATCTCATGGAGAAGATTCTCATGGTGTAGTGTCTCATGGAGAAGACTCTCACGGCGCAGTATCTCATGGAGAAGATTCTCACGGCGCAGTATCTCATGCCGGTCATGAAGATCATGGAGCTGCCAATCGTCCCTGGTCTGCTTTTTTAGTGAACACAATATTTTTTCTGGGAATAGGAGTAGGAACTTTATTCTTTTTGGCAATTCAATATGCGGCACAGGCAGGTTGGTCTGCTGGAATACTTCGCGTAATGGAATCCGTATCACTATTTGTAAGCGTTCCGCTATTAGGCTTGCTTTTTTTAGCTATAACTGGATCTATGCATCTACATTATATATGGCATTGGATGCAGGAGGGAATAATGGATCCAATGAGCTCAAATTACGACCCATTAATTGCCGGAAAGGAAGGCTATTTAAATGCTCCATTTTTTATTTTACGCACTGTTATTTATCTCGTAATATGGGGTGGAGCGGCATACCTACTTAGGCGCAACAGTTTAAGAGAAGATCGTCTTCCAGCTGGCCAAAATTTGTTTTTCACCCAACGTAAGTTATCCGCTGCTTTTGTTGTTCTATATGCAGTAACTTCTTCTACAAGTGCTTGGGACTTTATAATGTCTATTGATGCACATTGGTTTTCAACTCTTTTTGGTTGGTATACATTTGCTGGGATGTTTGTGACTGCATTGACAGTGTTAAATTTATTGGTGATATATCTGCGGATGGGGGGCTACCTCCCTTGGGTAAATGACAATCATCAGCATGATTTAGGAAAGTTTATGTTCGCATTTAGTGTTTTTTGGACTTATCTCTGGTTCTCTCAATATATGTTAATCTGGTATTCTAATATTCCAGAAGAGACACCTTATTATTTAGCCAGATTTGGTGAGTTTAAATTACTCTTTATAACTATGGTTGTTTTAAACTTTTTGATGCCTGTTCTTGTTTTAATGTCTAGAGATTCTAAACGTATTGCTGGATTTATCAGCCTGGCAGCAGTTTTCGTATTGGCCGGCCATTGGATGGATCATTATATCATGATCATGCCTGGATCTGTAGGTTATAACTACGGTTTTGGATGGGCTGAAATCGGTGGATTTTTATTTTATGCAGGTATTTTTATATATATCGTTTTACACAATTTAGCTTCGGCCCCATTACTAATGAAGAATCATGCCATGATCTATGAAAGCAAACTGTTCCACCAATAAAATTCTATTGATATGACCGGTCTACTATTAGCCATTGTACTATTTTTATTAATACTTGCAGCAGCGCAGATTATGCGTATTTACGAGCTTTCACTGAAGGCAAGTAATAAAAAAGAGTATATTGTTACACATAGAAATAATTCAAATCAGGGAAGGTTGATGCTATTATTTGGTATTTCTCTGCTTGTATCATTTGTATGGATGGTGAATGCTTGGAGCCCTTTATTTCTTCCAAAGCCATCTTCTGCTCATGGTTTGGAAATAGATATGCTTTGGGATATTTCCATGGGACTTATTGTAGTGACTTTTTTTATTGTTCAGCCGATATTATTCTTTTTTGCATATAAATATCGCGGCAAGGAAGGTCAAAAAGCCACTTACTATGAGCACAATAATAAGCTTGAGTTTATTTGGACAATAGTTCCTGCAGTTGTACTTGCTGTGCTGATAGTTTATGGTATGACTACTTGGTCTAATGTTTGGAATCCAGATAACGAGGAAGAGCCTTTGATTGTAGAAGTTTATGCTCAACAATTTAAATGGACTGTCAGATATTCCGGAACAGATAATACATTAGGTAATGCGAATGTGCGACTCATAAAAGGAGTTAATGTTATAGGTGTTGATACATTAGACCCAGCAAGCCAAGACGATATTATCACGAGTGAATTGCATTTGCCCTTAGGGAAGCCAATAAAGTTTGTATTTAGGGCTCAAGATGTCATACACTCCGCATACATGCCTCATTTTCGAGCTCAAATGAACTGCGTTCCTGGTGCTCAGACATCATTTAAGTTTACACCAACAATTACTACTGAAGAAATCCGAATGGATCCAGATGTCATTGCTAAAGTGGGACGCATAAATAAAATTCGAAGAGAAGCAGGTAAGGACTTATATGAGTATGATTACTTATTGCTTTGTAATAAAGTTTGTGGGTCTGCTCATTATAATATGCAGATGCCATTAATTGTGGAAACAGAGGCAGAATATGCACAATGGCTGTCAGAACAAAAGACCGTTAAAGAATCAATATAAATCGTTAAACGATGGCTTCAAAATCAAAAGAAATAAAAGGGGTTGATTCTCATGATGAACACGAGCATCATGTGGAAAACTTTTGGACTAAATACGTGTTTTCCATGGATCACAAAATGATCGGAAAGCAATTTTTAGTTACAGGAATGATAATGGGTGTCATAGGCGTGTTTATGTCGATGCTTTTTAGACTTCAATTGGCATGGCCGAATGAAAAATTCGTCATTCTAGAATCAATTCTTGGCAAGTGGGCTCCAGAAGGTCAAATGGATCCGAATATATATTTAGCACTGGTTACTATTCACGGAACAATAATGGTATTTTTTGTTTTGACTGCAGGCTTGTCCGGAACATTTTCAAATTTATTAATTCCACTGCAAATTGGAGCTAGAGATATGGCTTCTGGATTTTTAAATATGCTTTCATACTGGTTTTTTGCTTCTTCTTCTATTGTCATGGTCGTTTCGCTATTCGTTGAAACCGGTCCGGCTTCAGGAGGATGGACAGTTTACCCTCCATTAAGTGCTCTTCCTCAGGCAATGCCTGGTTCAGGCGCCGGAATGACCCTATGGCTGGTGTCTATGACATTATTTATTGCGGGATCTTTATTAGGTTCATTAAATTATATTGTCACAATTATAAATCTCCGAACTAAGGGGATGAGTATGACTAGATTACCGTTAACTATTTGGGCGTTCTTTGTGACTGCTGTTCTTGGTGTTTTATCTTTTCCAGTCTTATTAAGCGCTGCACTGCTATTAATGTTTGACCGACTACTAGGAACTAGTTTTTACTTGTCTGATATAATGGTTGCTGGCGAATTGCTTCATAATGAAGGGGGAAGCCCTGTCCTCTATGAGCATTTATTTTGGTTTTTAGGTCATCCTGAGGTTTATATAATTCTCCTCCCAGCATTAGGGATCACTTCAGAAGTTATTGCTACGAATTCTCGAAAGCCAATATTCGGATATAGAGCCATGATTGGCTCAATCCTTGCCATTGCCTTTCTTTCTTTTATAGTTTGGGGTCATCATATGTTTATTACCGGCATGAACCCATTTTTAGGATCTGTTTTCACATTTACAACTTTGTTGATAGCCATTCCTTCTGCAGTAAAAGCATTTAACTATATTACTACCCTTTGGAAAGGGAATATTCAATTTACTCCAGCAATGCTATTTTCAATTGGTCTGGTCAGCACCTTTGTTGCTGGTGGATTGACGGGCATTATTCTCGGTGATTCGGCCCTAGATATCAATGTTCACGACACATACTTCGTTGTGGCACATTTTCATATTGTAATGGGACTTTCGGCTATATTTGGAATGTTTGCTGGTGTTTACCATTGGTTTCCAAAGATGTACCGTAGAATGATGAATAAAACCTTAGGTTATTTTCACTTTTGGTTGACTTTTGTTTCAGCATACGGTGTGTTTTTCCCAATGCATTTTACTGGTCTAGCCGGCTTGCCAAGAAGATATTATAGTAATGCTGAATTCCCAATGTTTGATGAGATTCAAGACATAAATGTGATTATTACCGTATTTGCTATTTTTGGCGGTCTTGCTCAATTGATATTTCTTTTCAATTTCTTTTATTCTATGTGGAGAGGTCCTGTAGCTCCAAAGAATCCATGGCGGTCAAATACTCTAGAGTGGACTACTCCAGTAGAACATATTCATGGTAATTGGGATGGCGAAATCCCTACTGTTCATCGATGGCCTTACGATTACAGTAAACCTGGACATGATGAGGATTTTGTTCCTCAGTCTACACCACGACTTAAAGATGAACCTGGTCACTAATATTTGTTGAAATAATTTTTTAAGGGCCACTGATTCAGTGGCCCTTTCCATTTAAATTTGTCTTGATGATAGAGTTTGAAAATGATGAAGATTCCTCTGTTGATTCAGATCCAGAGCAGCGACTCCGCCCGAGAAAATTTGACGATTTTGCAGGACAGGAAAAGGCTTTGGAGAATCTCAAAATATTTGTACAAGCAGCAAAAGATCGTGGTGAAGCCATGGATCATGTATTATTACACGGCCCACCTGGATTAGGGAAAACTACTTTAGCTCATATTTTAGCAAATGAATTAGAATCAAATTTGCGCTTAACATCTGGTCCTGTTCTCGATAAGCCTGGTGATCTAGCAGGGTTATTAACTAGTCTAGAAGAAAATGATGTTTTGTTTATCGACGAAATTCATCGTCTGAGCCCAGTTATTGAGGAATATCTTTATTCGGCAATGGAGGATTTCACCATTGATATAATGATTGAGAGTGGTCCTTCTGCGCGTTCTGTCCAAATTGGATTGAAGCCTTTTACGCTTGTTGGGGCTACTACACGATCCGGGATGTTGACGGCGCCATTGAGATCTCGTTTTGGGATTTCTACTCGCTTAGAGTATTATAAAGTTGAATTACTAAGTACAATTGTTGAACGTTCTTCAGGTATTCTGAATATTGAAACAAATCCGAATGCCGCTATTGAAGTTGCACGTAGGAGTAGAGGGACTCCAAGAATTGCAAATGCCTTACTGAGACGATTAAGGGATTTTGCTCAAGTAAAAGGCAAAGGAATTATCGATATTGATATTGCACGATATGGTATGGATGCACTAGATGTTGATGAGCATGGTCTTGATGACATGGATAACAAGATCTTGACTGCCCTGATTGATAAATTTAAAGGCGGCCCAGTAGGTTTAAGCACTCTTTCTACCGCGGTTTCTGAGCAATCAGAGACACTCGAAGAGGTGTATGAGCCATATTTAATTCAGGAGGGGTATCTTGCTAGGACTCCTCGTGGTAGGGTAGCAATGGATTTAGCTTATAAACATTTAGGCAGAAAAACACCTAATCAAACAGATCTTTTTGATTAAGCTAAATGACTGCTAAGGAATTACTCCAAAAGGAAGCAGAACGATTAGGTTTCTTATCATGTCGTATTTCAAAAGCTGAATTTCTTAAAGATGAGGCTCTCCGTTTGGAAGAATGGTTAAAGTACGGTTATCATGGGTCTATGTCTTACATGGAGAATCATTTTGATAAACGTCTGGATCCAAGAAAATTAGTTCCAGGTGCTCGTTCTGTAATAAGCCTTGCCTATAATTATTATCCAGAAAAGGAAATCACAAATACTGATAATTCATTGCCGAAAATCGCAAAATATGCCTATGGAGAAGATTATCATGTTGTGATAAAAGAGAAACTATTTGAATTATTGGATACCCTTAGATTAAATTCTGGCCATATTGACGGTAGATGTTTTGTTGATTCTGCTCCTGTTATGGAACGATCGTGGGCAGAAAAGAGCGGAGTAGGCTGGATAGGAAAAAACAGTCTACTGTTAAGGAAAGGCGAAGGTAGTTTCTTCTTTCTTGCGGAATTAATAATTGATCTAGACTTGCCTGAGGATTCAATTGCACAGGATCATTGCGGGTCTTGTACAAAGTGCATTGATGCCTGCCCTACGGGAGCAATTATTCAGCCAGAGGTCATTGATAGTAATCGCTGTATTAGTCACATGACTATTGAACTTCATGGAGCATTACCTAATGACTTTAAAGAGTCAATTTCACCTTGGGCATTTGGGTGTGATATTTGTCAAGATGTATGTCCTTGGAACCGACATTCTAAACCAAATAAGGAAAGCCGTTTTAAGCCAGGACCATGGAAAGATTGGACTAAGGTTGATTGGCAGGAAATTACAGAGGAAACTTTTGGTCGAGCATTTTCAAAAAGTGCTGTGAGTCGAACTGGATTGGATAGATTAAAACGAAATATAACTGAAATTGATTTCTAATACGTTTAAGGACGGACTAATATGGCTGCCGGCTGGAGCACTCTGTAATTAGAACGGTCATATAAAATCATCACCCATTCGCAACCCTCAGGATTCCATAAAGGGTCTAAGGCTGTTGCTATAGTTCCCGAAAACTTTTCTCCACTTACGCCTCCATTTGCCGAGACTTCCGTCCCAAAAGGGCCTAAAGGAGCATCTCGGAATACATTATTATGAATATATGAGTCATTTCTGGTGTTGTTTGGCATCAATTGGGGAGAAATGATCCCCGTTTCTTTTAGATAAGCAGCAATTCCGAGAGCACCAGATTGGGTAGAAGTTAGGTGAACAGAATAATCTAAAACAGCAACTCGGTTCGAGCTATCAAATGAAGAGGTTAAAGTGAATAAAGCTTCAGGTAATTGCATTAATTCTAAATTGGTTAAACTTGACCAAGCTGTATAAGTTTTTTGATGAGAATCAGGATAGTCAAGACGCTGAACTAGTCCTAATGGTAATGCAAATATTCCAAATAAAGTAGCTATATCGTCCCCAGCTTGGGAGGTGAAGTCAGTAGGATAGTCGCTGTTTACTCCTGTGAAATTTGATGGGCCTGCGTGTAGAGCAATGGGAACTACTTTTTGGCCATAAAGACTGTCCAATGCACTAATAACTTTAGAAGCTTTTGGGCAATTTTTGCATCTATGACCAGTAAAGTCTTCTATAAGAACAGCCCGCTGTGTTTGAATAAGAGTATCACCTCGAATAATTGATGATGTATCTATCGGATTAGGGTTTGTTTTAAAAGGTTCGTCTATCAGGTCGCAATTTGAAATGCAAAGAGACAATAGGAGAATCAAAAAAAATGATTGATCTAAGTATTTCATCACAAGCTTGTTGTTATAGATACGCTAAGGCCGTTTGATGGTGGCACGACTCGACACACACCTCCGACACAGAAAATCCCCTGCTGCTGTCTTCCATAACCTAACTGGACTCGTGTAGGGCCGTTAAAATGAATTAGCGAAACAATTGGATAATGAATTTGACGACTAGTTGTAGGGTGACCATAGTTGTAAATGTCTTGGACTGCTAAAGTCCATTTTTGATTAATTGTCCATTCTACTAAACCCATAGCCATATCTCCCCTAAATCCGTCTGCAAGTGCCCATTGAATTTCACTTCGAAGTGTTTGTCCATTCATTAGTTTGAATTGATTTTCCCAAACAAATGCATTGATATTTATAATTGAGTCCATTCCTAAGTTTTCTAAGAGTGTAATATCTCCAACACCGTCATTCAATACTGTCTTATTATATTTTAAACTGAAATAAGTGAATTTGCTTTTCAATTTTTTTGAAAACTTATGAGAAATGGATCCGTTTATATCGCTAAAGTAAAGTATTGGACCAAGTTTAAAAATATCTGAAACATATCCTTGTGTTCCTTTTAGCCCTCGAGAATCGTCATCTAAAGGGCTTTTGTCAATGCTGTTAGATATAGCTGAATTTAAGCTTAGACGAGTGCCATATTTCCCGCCAAGAAAGCTTCCCCTTGGGATCATATAATTTACTTCAAATTGCCCACCTACTTCCCCATTTATTTGAGTTGCATATGGATAAAGAGCGGCAAGAGCATAAGTGTGTGGTTTGCTTGTAGGCGGTAAGAAATTGATAAATAGATCGAATTGTTGACCGTTTCGATCAGATCGGAAGCTCATATTATCAATGCGTTTAATCGAAGCCAGTATTCCTAAACCTTTTTTGCTAAAGGTTAGTGTGCTTAGTATAGCTTGACCTGGCTTATAAATATATCCATTATCATAACTTGGATCATTTATTTTGTGTGCCCATTCATTAGTCCAGTTGAATCCTTTAAAATTTAAAGTGGATCTAAGCGCGAAAGCACCTACATTATTTGGTAAATTGAGAATTGGATCAAAATTTCTTTGAAATTTACTGACAAAGCTCCCCCCGAGACTCGCTATAATCCCTTTTTTACCTAAAAATGGAAGCGCCTCATTAGTGGACCAATTGAGGTCAATGCCACGGACAATCCCTTCACCTTTTGAAAAATATTTTCTTTGCCGACCGATTACACCTTTTAATTTTAAGCCTTGACCTAGTTTTGTAATTATCCGGACGCCGTCCATAGCGTTGTCTAACCCTAAGCCACGTTCTTCATATGAACGAAAAATTAAACCTGATCCAAATTGCTCGTAGAAGTTTCCAACAGTAATATCCCAATTATCTCTCCTAATCCGTGCATATCGATATGTTATGCCTTCACCTTGATATCCCGTTGGGAATCCAAGCATTACGTTTTGGTAATTCTCATAACGGATTCCTGCTTGAAAATCTCCATCTGTATAGGTGAAAAGGGCAAATCCTTGACCTAATAATCGTTCATCAGGGAAATATTCCCCACTTGGATCTAAAACCTTATCTCTTAAGTACCATTGAGCATCAGATTGAATTATAGCACGGAGTTTCTCTTGTTGTGCATTAACCCCAAAAGCAACAACCATTACGAAGAGAAAAAATATAGGTTTCATTTAATCTTTATCTATTGGCTAAATGAAGGTTTCATTTAGTCATTATTTATTTTTTTCCCTTTAGATAATGCAATAACTTTTCGCGCTAACTCTTCTTCTTCTCCGGGGATATACTTATTGGCTTGCCAAACAATTGAGCCGTTCTCATCCAATAAAAATGTATGAGGAACATTATTGACACCCATCGCCCGTCTAAAGTTACTATTCGGGTCTAGAAAAATTTCATAATCCCATGCCTGACCAGCCACAAAGGGAGCGACCTTACTCATCGTACGTGAGTCATCAATAGAAATTGCTACGACTTTTAGACCTGTATCTTCAAGATCAATAAAATAATCATGAAATGCATCTAATTCGTTTATGCAGGGTTTGCACCAAGTTGCCCAAAAGCTTATTATCATTGGTCCTCCTTTACTCTTTATGCTGGCAGCATTTATGATTTGCCCCTGAAGATTAATTATTTCAGCATTTGGCAGTTTTTGAGCTGCCAAATGATATGTAGAAAGAAAGGAAAGTGCTATGATTAATTTTTTCATACGAGAAGTAAACCGAAGAGCTAAGCTCTTCGGTTTAGAAAATTTATTAATGTGCTACTGCAAATCTCAAAGTCTGAATAGCTCCATCTATAGAAACTTGAGCATTATACATGCCATCAGGTAAATCCGAAACGGGAATATTTAGTATATGATTTCCTGAGGAGAGAATTTCAGAGTTTAGATTGATAACCTTTTGACCCGCTAGATTATAAATCGAAATAACAACACTAGATGCATTAGATAAATTAATATCGAATTTAGCAATATCCGAACTCGGATTAGGGAAGACATTGATTCTATTTGAAATAATGTCTTCGTCTGAACTTAAAACATTAGTGGATACCCAAATATTATCTAGCCAAAGAACTTGACCCGCTCCTGAGGTGCCTTCGAATTTTAAAATAATATCATTTGCAGAAGCATAGTTAGCTAAAGACACTTTATGAGTAAGCCACTGGTTTGGTAGAGGAAAGAAGCGATTAGAAGATCCAGGGTCGGTACCGGTAACAAGAGCAGAACCAGCAGGTGAGAAAATACTGGTCCAAGACGATCCACAATCTGTTGAAACATAAACTTTCAATTGATCACTGGTGTTTCCACCACGAGCCGCATATGCAGTTGTGAGAAACAAATTAGGATTGGAAATAGATGATAAAGATATTTTTTCGGTTATAATGCTAGTTACAACTCCTGAACTTATCGTCGGAAAATCCCAGAGCATCGAGTTTGTAGACTGCCCCCAACCCCCAAGGTCAGTGTTCCATCCACCTACATTTGCTTGCGAAACACCACCTACCATGGGATCTGTTCCTGGAGTATTTTCTTTTATGACATTTGATGGAACTTCACCAAATGAAAGTCCTTCAAAATCAATAATATATGGCGCAGGGCTAGGTGTAGAGCTTAAAATATTGATAGTCTGTGGTGATGACGTATTGTTAATGGGCGCATAATCAGCGCTTCCATTTGGATATTCAACCGTAGCTACAATATCATTTGCTCCCGGAGACAAAGTTGCCTGAGGAAATGCAATAGTTGCTGTTTGTCCTGCGCTAAGGCTACCTGTCCAGTTTTGAGAGATAGGAGTTCCACCGTTGATTGAATATGAAACAGTTGCAGTTGTAATTGTCATTGTTCCAGAATTTTTGATAACGACAGAAGGAGTTACATTGGGATCGCAATAACCATTTGTACTAGTATTAATACTTGCAATACTTGCATCTGCTAGACCACTTACTGCCTGTTTGGGACTAAAAGCAGCATTTTTAATATCTTTATTTGAATCATCTTGAACGAAAGCTATTAATGCTATCTCTCCAAGGTTAGCAATATAGGAAGGGAGAGGAATAGTGAACTGATAAGTTTGGTTTTGCCCAGCTGTCCAGGTATCGGACAAAGTTGTTCCATTATCATTTGGGACCATTTTACGCATAACATTGTGAAATACCATCTCACCGTTTGACCCAGGAGGTGATGAGTAATTAATTGTCTCTTCAACAAGGGCGATGTGTAATTTGAGTGAATTTGCACTTCCAGAAGTGACAGTTGACGTGGTCGGGTTTGAAACAGAAACCGCAATTTGAACTGAGTCATAACCGCTGGTTAGCTGGTGTGTAAGTATCACTGCCATTTCAGGAGTAACATTGTATCTGGCATCTATAATGGATTGGGTAACAGCTGTGGGTGAAGAGTGGTCTGTTGCTCCATTTCTAACATTAGGAACACCTGTTACACCATAATAATTTCTTCTAGTTAGAACTTCGGTTGGGTTCGCCGCGTTCATTGGGTCTACTCCTGGCCAAGATGTTTGATAAGCAATCTTTACAGCCTTGGTTGTGTTCGTTGCCAAAAGCGCTGCAAATGGTGGGTTTTGAGAGGCGCAAGGCCCACAAGAGGCTTGTGTGAAATGCTCAAATAAGACTAACCGTGTAGCTTGAGAAAAGGCCGTTTGGGTTGCAATAGTAAATGCGAGCAGGAGTAGGTATTTTTTCATAATATTTTGATTAAATTGGATACACGAATATAAGTCTGAAACACTCAATTTTGTTCAATGTAATTAAAACAAGGAATTCAAGCTTCTTAATAAGAAACTATTTGAGTGTTCAATTGATTATGCTCTTTACCTTTGACCATAATTAATCTAGTTTAAATGCATCGTCATGCTTAGAAAATTACTTCTATTACTTGTTTTTTTTATTTCAATAAGCCTAACAGCTCAGTCACTTTCTCTAGAATCAAAAGATTCTTTAGCGTGGGTTAATAGTAAAGTGGGTGTGCAGGCCGAAGGACATATTGTATTGAAAAATAATTCTGCATCTTCAAAAGATTATTATCTGGTCAGGCGAAGAGTTGGTGCAACAGGGCTAGTTGACTCAAATTATTTTTGTTGGGATCTTTGCTATCCTACTTTTGCAGGTCAAAGTCAAGGAAATGTTACCATCGGAGCAGGTTCTCTTGCTTATGATTTCTCTGGTTATGCATATGTGATTGACTCAGGGGTGGTTGGGCAAGACACAGTTTGGTATACAGCGATTAACGCATCTGATTTATCAGACTCTCTTCAAGTATACATGATTTATGGTTTTTCAAAAACTTTTGATGTTTCGACGGAAAATTTAGAATATTTTAAAATTTTCCCAAATCCAGTTGGAAATCAAAATCTAATTGTTCAGGTAGCTCCAATGAATACTACTAGTCATCTTATAATCATCGACATAAGTGGTCGTGTGGTTTCAAAGCTGATGATAAAAGCCAATGCTAATGAAATTATTTTTAATCCTGTGCATATTGGTCTTGAATCAGGTTTCTACTTTTTGCAGCGTAAAAATTCACAAGGATTATGGAATATGGAAAAGTTATTGGTTGAATGAAATACCAAAACATAAGTTTTACCGTTAAAGGGATCTAATGTTTCATCACTTCGAAGGTCGTATTGTAGAGAAATCTCCAGCTCATGTGGTGCTTGAGTGCGGTGGTATTGGATATTATCTAAATATATCATTAACCACCTTCGGCCAAATTGGAGAAGCTAAACAAGCTAAAATTTTAGCACATGCTGTTTATCGAGAGGATGCCCAGTTGCTTTTTGGATTTTATACGGCTGTTGAAAAAGACGTCTTTCTTTTGCTTTTGAGTGTTTCCGGTGTTGGAGCAAATACAGCTCGAATGATTTTATCTGCATTGAGACCTCAAGAGGCAATTCAAGCCATAGCCAATGGAGATAGTGGAATGCTTCAGAGAATTAAGGGTATTGGAGCCAAAACAGCGCAAAGAATTGTGATTGACTTGAGAGATAAAGTAGGAAAAGTTGATACGATTATAGGAGCTGATAGTGTTAAAGGATCATCTATTCGCGCTGAGGCAATTCAAGCTCTAGTTGTTCTAGGCTTCTCTAGGCCTGCAGTTGAAAAAGTAGTCTCTTCAATATTGGCAAAAGAAGGAGATCATGATCTTGAAATAATTTTAAGGACCGCTTTATCCCAATTGTAATGCGATCATCGCTTGCACTTCTTTGCAGTTTTTTTTATGCTGTAATATTCTCTTTTAGTCTAAACGCCCAGGCTATAGACTCTAATCAAACGAATTGGTCAATGCCCGGTATGAACTCACCGGAAAATTTAAAGACAATATATACCTATGATCCAATTACAGGATTTTATATTGCCCAAAAATATATTGGAAATATCCCTCTAGGCTCTCCTGTTTATTACTCTAAAGAGGACTATAGTGCCATGGTATTCGCAAAACAAGAACTGGAGGGATGGCGAAGTCGATGGTCTCAAGGAAGCTCTTCGGATACGCGAGAGGGAAGTAGTATCGTACCTGATATGAATTTGTCTAATAATTTGTTAAAAGACTTATTTGGTTCTGATGAACTTGAAATTCGTCCTCAAGGAACAGCTGAACTTCGATTTGGATTACGTTTTCAGCATATAAAAAACCCTATTGTTCCAGAAAGAAATAGAAAGACACTGGCGTTTGATTTTGATCAAAAAATGCAGGTAAACGCAACAGGTAAGTTAGGGGAGCGATTGGATCTTCAGATTAACTATGACACCGAAGCTACTTTTGGATTTGAAAATAAAATGAAACTTAATTTCAAAGGCTTAGAAGACGATATTGTTAAATCTCTAGAGATGGGAAATGTCAGTATGCCCACTGGAAGCAGTTTGATTACTGGTGCTCAAAGTTTATTTGGTTTAAAGGGGGAGTTTCAGTTTGGTAAGACAACTCTCACAACAGTTGTCGCTGAACAACGCAGTCAAAGTCAAAGCTTGAATATTCAGGGTGGGGCAACAACTCAAGATTTCTTAATTAAAGGAGATGCGTATGAGGCTAATCGGCATTTTTTTTTAAGTCACTATTACAGGGACCACTACGAGCAATGGCTAAGTACTCTTCCAGTTATTCAGAGTCCAATTCAAATAACAAGATTAGAGGTCTGGGTTACAAATAGAAGAACCACCCCTACGGAAGTTAGAAATATTCTTGCATTTACAGACCTAGGCGAGGGAGAATCTAAAGCATGGCGCTCAACGAATGCAAACCGAAATGGAGATGTCATTTTCCCTGGGCCGACAATAGACCCTTTTCCTAGTAATAGGTTAAATAGACTGGACCCAAATGAGCTTCTTTTGCGATTCCCAAATGTTCGAGATGCTGCTACTGCAGGATCATCATTAATTGCTTCTGGATATGATGCGAATGTGGAATATTCAGAACTGACAAATGCAAGAAAATTACAACCTAATGAATACACGTTTCATCCCCAATTGGGATATATGACGCTTAATACATCTCTAAATCAAGACGAAGTTTTAGCTGTTGCATACCAATACACGGCAAAGGGAAGAACCTACCAAGTAGGAGAGTTTTCAAATGATGGTATTATGGCACCTAAAAGCTTAATTCTAAAATTAGTCAAACACACACTTTTAAATGTAAAGTCACCTCTTTGGGATCTTATGATGAAAAATGTCTACAGTCTTAATGCATTTCAGCTTTCAAAGGAAGACTTTAGATTGGAAGTGATGTATATGAATGATGCGACAGGTTTGCCGATCCCATTTTTACCGAAAAGTACTGTTAAGGATCGACTTCTTATTCAAGTATTGGACATGGATCACGTAAATAACAACAACGATCCATTCCCAGATGGTCTATTTGACTATGTTGAGGGCGTAACAGTTTTGAGTCAAAAGGGTCGAGTAATTCTCCCTGTTCTAGAACCATTTGGATCCAGTTTGTCCGAGAAATTATCCACTCTAGATGAAAAAGATAAATATGTTTATCAACAACTTTATGATTCAACTCTTTTTAGAGCTCAGGAGCAAACACAATTGAATAAATTTCTTATTCGGGGTAAGTATAAAAGCGCAGGAGGTTCATTGATTCAGCTCAATTCATTTAATATCCCAAGGGGATCTATTTCTGTCACTGCTGGAGGAAGTAAACTAATAGAAAATCAAGATTTTACCGTTGATTATTCGCTAGGTCAAGTCCGAATTCTTAATGAAAGCTTATTGCAATCAGGAATGCCTATAAAAGTTTCTTTTGAGAATAATACAATGTTTAATTTTCAAGCTAAAACATTCTCGGGCTTAGCTTTAGAGCACGAGATTTCTAAGGATTGGACTTTAGGGGGGACATTCCTGCGTTTAGCAGAAAGGCCACTGACACAAAAGGTTAATTCAGGTGATGAGCCAATCGCTAATAATATTTGGGGATTTCAAACACAATACCAAAAGAATCTACCTGGGTTAACACGTTTTCTTGATAGGCTACCTTTTGTTTCTACAAATGCACCTTCTAAAATTCAGATACAGGCTGAGATTGCTCAACTCCTTCCTGGTTCCCCTAAGGCAATAAAAATAAATGGTGAAGCAACGACATATTTAGATGATTTTGAAACCTCTCAGACCACAATCGATCTGAGAGGCACAACGACTTGGCACTTGGCGTCCACTCCAGAAGGCCAATCTAAACTATTCCCTGAGGCTTATTTAAGTAACAACTGGGCATACAATGCAAATCGGGCTAGAATGAGTTGGTATATCATTGACCCTTCATTTTTTGCAAATAATAGTCAGACTCCTGAAAATATTCGCAATAATCCAGCAGTAACATCTGATCACCAGCAACGACTTGTCCCGCTAGCAGAGGTCTTTCCAAATGTTCCCTTACAGCCTGGAATGGCAACCAATGTCGCCATGTTCGACTTGCAGTTTGACCCTAATGAGCGTGGCCCATATAATTATGATGTTTCTGGATATCCAAATTACAGTGCTGGACTTAATCCCGACGGTTCTCTTATTGATCCAAAATCTCGATGGGCTGGAATAATGCGCCAACTTTCGATAAATAATTTTGAAGAACAAAATATAGAATTCATCCAATTCTGGATGATGGACCCGTTCTTGGATAATAGCACGGCCATGGGTGGTGATTTATATTTTCATTTGGGTAATTTATCTGAGGATATACTTAAAGATGGTCGTCAAAGTTTTGAGAATGGATTGTCCTCATCTGGTCAGCCTATTGATGTAGATTCTTCGGTATGGGGTTATACATCTAAATACCAGCCTGTTGTTCAGGCCTTTGACAATGATCCAAATTCAAGAATACATCAGGATGTTGGGCTAGATGGTTTGAATGATGCACGTGAAAGTCGATTGAAAGGTAATAGCGGTCAATCTTACTTGAACTCTCTAAATAATGCATTTGGAATCAACAGTACTGCATATGTCAATGGAGCTAAGGATCCTTCCGCCGATAATTTCTCATATTACCGTGGGCCAAATCAAGACTCAGTAGATGCTGATATCTTGAATCGTTATAGGTATTTTAATAACCCTGATGGAAATTCACAAACCACATTAATCAATGGGTTGCCTGCTACTTACACAAACTTACCTGATAAAGAAGATGTTAATAGAGATGCTACTTTGAATAAATCTGAACAATATTTTCAATATCATATATCTATGCGACCTGAAGATTTGGTTATTGGAAAGAATCATATTGCTGATATTTATGAGACTCAGACGGACTTGCTTCCTGATAATACTAGAAGGCCTGTTCGTTGGATTCAATTTAAAATCCCAGTATTTGAACCTAATAAAAGGATAGGAGGGGCCTCCGATTTTCGTTCGATTCGTTTTATGAGGATGATCATGAAAGGATGGGGAGCTCCTACTGTTTTGAGGTTTGCAAGACTAGATCTAGTAAGAGGGGAATGGCGGCGCTATAGATTCTCTCTCGAAGAGTCGAGAGAGCTGATACCAGTCGACGCAACGGATGAAACAACATTCGTTATGAATGCAGTTAATTTGGAAGAGAATGGTGGAAGAAAGCCAATTCCATATGTCTTGCCACCAGGAATTGTAAGGCAAGTACTTCAGGGAAACACTTCTCTGGTGCAGCAAAATGAGCAATCTTTGAGTTTAAGGGTATGTGGCCTTAGAGATGGTGATGCAAGAGCTGCTTTTAAAAACACCAATATAGACATGCGCATGAATAAACGTCTAAGATTATTTGCTCATGCTGAAGCTGGCGAAGCGTCTGAACAATTGATAGATGGTGATTTAAGATTATTTATTCGTTTTGGAAATGACTACAGCCAAAACTACTATGAATATGAAATTCCTTTAGAAGTGACACCATGGGGAAGTAATGACCCCGGGATAGTATGGCCATTGTCAAATGAGATTGATTTGGCATTTGAAGACTTAACAAATCTAAAACTAGAAAGGGATGCTGCTATGATAGGTAACGCGTCCATTCAAATTGATATTCCTTATGAAAAGCAAGAAGTTGACGGAAAAGGGATTTTAAGAGTCGTAGGTGTGCCTAATCTTGGAAATGTCAGAACTATTTTGATGGGAGTGCGCAACCCTAAGAAGAGAAGCACTGCCAGTTCTGATGATGGTATGGATAAATGTGCAGAAATATGGGTTAATGAATTGAGAATGACTGAATTTGATAACCGTGGAGGAATATCTGCAATTGCGCGCACTACCACTCAACTTGCAGACCTTGGGCAAGTGGCTTTAAGTGGGACCTATAGCACGGTCGGGTTTGGTTCTTTGGATATGAGTCCCCAGGAGAGAAATAAATTTTCTGCTGCGACTTATGATTTTCAAACCAACATAGAGCTTACTCGCTTCTTGCCATTTAAAACTCGTTTACGGCTGCCTTTATTTATAAACAATGCTCAGGATTGGAAAACCCCTATGTTTAATCCTTTAAATCCTGATATTGAAATGAGTCGGGCTTTAAAAAATATGCAAGGGGCTAATGATAGAGATTCTCTCAGAAAATTGGTTGCCGATAAAATAACACGTCGTGGATTTAATTTCACCAACGTTCGATTTGAGCGTTCTTCTGGCACTAAATCTCCTGGGCCGAATGTTTCTCGAGGATCGCCTAGTAAGGATAAGGTAAAAAATTCTCGGAAAAAATCAAATTTAAAAAGTGGTGCTCGTGCGCCAACGCCTTTTGATATTAGCAATTGGACAGCCTCGTATTCATTTAATGAAATCATGCGTAGTGATGCTAATACTCTTAAGGATGACAGAGAGGAGCACAAAGGGACTTTACTTTATAATTTTCAAACGAATCCTTTCAGCCTTCAGCCTTTTAAAAAAATTCGAAATAAGAACTTGACCTTAATCAAAGATTTTAATGTGAATTTAACTCCATCGAAAATAAGTGTTCGCGGTGATGTTCTTAGATCGATTCAGACAATGAAGATGCGAAATGTGGACAATCCAAATTTCAAACTGCCAACGATGTTTAGTAAGAACTTCACGATGGATCGAAAATACAATGTCGTATGGGACTTAAGTAAAGGAATAAAGTTTGACTATGCCGCCCGCATGCGTGTTAGGGTAGATGAATTACCGGGGTCAAATAAAATAGACACAGTGAAATCATTTTTAGATTCTAATTTGATAGCAGGTGGTCGGCCAGTTGAATACCATCACACAATAAATACTTCATGGAACATACCAATAAATAAACTCCCTTACATGGATTTTGCTCAGGTTCAACTGAGGTATACTGCTGATTATGATTGGAAAGCTAATTCTCTGCTTGCTTCAATTCAAAAAATAGATAGTTTAGATTTTGGGAATATCATAGAGAATTCAGGTAAATGGAATGGTACAGCAAATTTAAATTTTGCGACATTTTATAAAAAGTTTGAGTGGTATAAAAAGTTAAAAAAAGGTAGTGGTAAAACTTCTCGTGGAGCCAGAACTTCAATGGAGCAGCGTCTTACGGGGAAGACTTCAAGTAATTTAAAGAAGAAGAAAAAGAAGGAAGATGAGAAAGATGGAATTGGCAAGAAAGTCTTAATTGCTGCAGTGGATATGGTTACTCTTGTTAAGTCTGTAAATATAAGTGGCACACTAAATACTGGAATGTATCTCCCCGGTTTCAATCCTAGGCCAGTTCTAAGTGGATTGTCTCCATCTCAAGCCATGGCTCCAGGGCTTGATGTTCTTTTTGGATTGCCTGTTGATATAGCTAGCCGAGCAAGTGATTCAGATAATAACTGGTTGATAAAAAACCCAAACCAACCAAATAGATACCTACGGACCGAGACTAGAACTTTTAATGCCCGAGCTCAATTAGAACCTATTACCGACTTTAGGATAACACTTAAGGCAACTCAGAATTACGGATCTCAAAATAGTAGTACATATCGTTATACTGAAGGCGTAGGTATAGATTCTCTGTACTCTAAGGGGTTTCATCCATTTAGTCCCCAAAATACTGAGACATTTTCGACTTCGTGGTTATCATTGCGTAGCGCATTTGATACAAGTAAGGCCCCAAGTTATGGAAGTCGTGCATTCGATATTTTTTTAGAAAACAGATTAAAGTTTTCTAAACAGTTTTCTGATAGCGCATTGATATATATTCCCGGTTATAGCCAGTCACAAATTATGGAATCGGATTCTTCTAGATATGGCTGGGATGGATATTCCGTTCTTCAAAGTGATGTGTTAATAAACAGCTTTTTTTCTGCTTATGGATATCAAAAGCCTGAAACAATGAAACGCATTAACTTTAAGTCTCTTGTGCCAATGCCCAACTGGTCAATTAATTATACTGGCCTCATGAGACTAAAGAAGTTTCGAAAGGTATTTACCGCATTTTCTTTAAGTCATACTTATGCCAATAATTTAACAGTTCAAGGCATTCAAACAAATATGTTAAGGGCTCAAAACATTCAAAACAACCCTACGAATGCATTCCCAAGAAATTCGAACTTGGATATTATACCTGAAATGCAAATAGGTCAAGTCTCAATTTCTGAGTCATTCTCTCCATTGATTGGAGTAGATGTTAGAACTAGAACTAATACTTCATTTAAGTTTGAAATTGGCAAGCAGCGGCAGATTGCATTGAGTATGGCGAATAATCAAATTACTGAAAGTAAGTCGACAGATATTACTGTTGGACTGGGCTATATAATTCGCGATGTGCAATTTACTATTGTGGATGATGCAGGTCAGCGAAACAATATTAAGTCAAACCTTGAATTAAAAATTGATGTTCGTGTAAGTGACAATCAAACAGTTATTCGTCGGATCCTAGAGGGCTTTAATCAGCCTACTGCTGGACAAAGAAGGACTACAATAAAGTTAACCGCAGACTATCGTCTGAGTCGAAGGCTGGCAGCTCAGTTTTATTATGATCAAACAATCAGCACCTTCAAAACTTCAATGGCATTTCCAACAAACCAATGGCAAAGTGGAATTGCCTTGAGACTCAATCTAGGTAGCTAGTCTCTTTACTATATTTGCCATTAAATTTTTTATAATGAATATTCCAACTGACTTAAAATACACAAAAGATCATGAGTGGCTCCGTCTGGATGGCGATAGTGCTACGATGGGAATAACTGATTTCGCTCAAAGCGAACTTGGAGATATCGTTTTTGTTGATATCCCTACAGAAGGGGACAATTTATCTAAAGAGGAAGTTTTTGGCTCTGTCGAGGCTGTCAAGACAGTTAGCGACTTATATGTTCCTCTTGATTGCCGGATATTAGAGGTTAATGAACTTCTTGATGATAATCCTGAATTAGTGAATGAAGATCCCTACGGAAAAGGATGGATGGTGAAAATAAAATTATCAGATATTCCTTTGCTAGATGATTTGATGAGCTCTTCAAGTTATTCTGATCTCCTTGGTGGGTAAATTTATTCCTCTTAAAGTTGGTCATAAAATCTGGTTGATTTCAGGTTCTTTATGGTCCGCTGTCGTTATTTTTTTTAGTCTTATCGCCTCTAAAAATCTCCCAAGTATTTTTTATTCATTAGAGGATTTCATTCTGCATTTTACAGCGTATTTTTTTTCGGCATTTTTATTTGCCATGGGGTCAAGGTCGTCTTTCGGACCATGGAAGCCCGCATTACTTTGCTTTTTAATAGGCTTTACCGTTGAAATTATTCAACCGACGCTTCTAAATGGGAGGTCCTTTTCATTTCAAGATGTGATTTCTAATAGTATTGGTTTAATTTTTGGTATTATTCTTGCCCGATTTTTAGGGAAGCGTATCTTTACCACTTAAAATTTTACCGAAATGAAGAATCGGAAGACCTTTAAAGCAGATTTAGAAAATAAGACAGGCCTTTTCTTGCAGATAGGTTTGGTTTTGGCTTTGACCATTGTTTGGGGTGCCTTTGAGTGGAAGACTTATGCTGATGGACCTGGAAGTCTAGGAAACCTAGATGCCTTTATTGATGACGAAGAGGTCGTTATCACACAGCGGAATACACCTCCACCTCCACCTCCACCGCCTGCCCCTCCCGAAATCATAACCATTGTTGATGATAAATTAGATATTGATGAGTTAGAAATGGAGTCTACAGAGATTGATAATAGTGATGAAATCGAGCTTATTGATGAAGTCTTAGATGATGATATATTTAATTTTGTTAATGTTGAGAGTAAGCCTATTTATCCCGGATGCGAAGATCTGGCTACGGAAGATGAACGTTTTAACTGCTTTAATGTAAAGATTAGGCAATTTGTTGGGAGGAAATTTGAATTTCCGGAGATGGCAAAGCAAATGGGCATTCAGGGAAAAATATGGGTTTCCTTTATTATTGAAAAAGATGGAAAAGTTTCAGATATTACAATCGAACGGTCTGTTGATAAGCTCTTAGATGATGAATCTTTACGAGTAGTCAGACAACTCCCAAAAATGCTTCCAGCGAAAGTAGGGGGTCGTCCAGTAAGAATGCGATACAGCCTTCCAATAAATGCTAAACTTCAATAAAAAAGATAAAAATATTTAAAAAGCCCCAGAATGCTGGGGTTTTTTTATTCCAAGTCATAACAATACGAATTGTAAAGCGAAATAAATTAATATGCCTTTCCCGAATTCTAAGCTAAGCCCTGACGACATTCTCAAAGCCGTTTATCGCGCAGCAGACGCAATATTAGAAGTCTACAACCAAAAAGAAATACAATCAGAAAAGAAACATGATGACAGTCCTGTTACAATTGCTGACATTAGAGCACATCATATTATTCAGGACACTTTAGTTATTTCAGGCTGGCCCATATTATCTGAGGAAGGTGAACACGCAGATTATAATATTCGTAAAGATTGGGATTATTTCTGGGTAGTTGATCCTTTGGATGGGACAAAGGAGTTCATAAAAGGTAATGGAGAATTCACAATAAATATCGCTCTTGTTAAAGGGGATACCCCAGTTTGGGGGGTTGTTTATAGTCCAGTTTTAGATTGGTTATATGTTGGCGGACCAGAAAGTGGTTCTTTAAAAAGTTCTAAGAGGGTTAGTTGGGAAGAATTAAAAGAGAAAGGTAGTATTTTGCCTGGTGAATTGCCCGAGAATCTTACTGTCATTGCAAGCCGGTCTCATGGGAGTCCTTCAACTGAAGCTCTTCTGAAGAAATGGGAAAATAAATATGGAGAAATTGATCGAATCTCCATGGGTAGTTCATTAAAAATATGCCTAGTCGCCGAAGGTAGCGCGCACGCATATCCACGTGCAGCATTGACTATGGAGTGGGATACGGCAGCAGGTCATGCTATTGCTCTAGGAGCCAATTGTCATATGTTCCAAATCGAGGAGTCTAATCAGGAGTTAACTTGGAGTAAGCCTTTGGTTTACAATAAAAAGAATCTTTTAAATCCGTTTTTCATCGTTTGTGGTGCCAAATATCTATGTGACAATGCGTGATATTGGTCTTCTTTTAAAATTCAGGCTTGCTTTTACAGTTGTTTTTTCAGCAGCATCAGGATACTTATTAGGGGCTCCTATTTTTTTATGGAGTGAATTTTCTTTACTCATCATCGGAGGATTTGCAATCGTTGGAGCAAGCAATGCATTCAATCAAATTTGGGAGATAGAAACAGATGCATTAATGGAAAGGACAAAATTGAGACCCCTTCCTGCAGGTCGAATGAGGAAATCTGAGGCTTATAAATGGGCTTTAGGTTTGGGTTTAGTTGGGACCACAGCTCTTGCATTTTTAAATATAACCACAGCTGTATTTGGTTTGGTCTCTATGCTGCTTTACGTATTGGTTTATACACCGATGAAGGCAAAGTCGCCATGGGCTGTTCTTGTAGGTGCTTTACCAGGAGCCATACCTTTTCTTCTTGGTTGGGTTGCGGTAACAGGAGATTTTGGTATTGAGTCAAGCATTCTTTTTGCAATACAGTTTTTATGGCAGTTTCCACATTTTTGGGCTATCGCATGGCTTGGCTATGATGACTATGCTAAGGCAGGTTATTTCTTGCTTCCTAGCAGAAAAAAAGATAGTTCGGTGACTTATATGAGCATAATTTATACACTTTGGATGATGTTTGTTTCAATACTGCCAGCTTTTGGATTAACAGGATCTTTAGAATTATCTATGCCCGCTGCAATAGTAGTTTTCATACTTGGTCTTGATGTTTTGCGATTGGCAGTATCGCATCACAGAGAACCCTCTGATTCTGCTGCACGATCACTTATGTTCGGCACAATCCGATACTTGCCATTACTTCAAATAACCTATATTTTAGATCACTATATAAATTAACTATGAATCAAAGTCGGAAAGAAATTCGAGAGAAAACATCTAGGCCTATGTTATGGATTGGTATGGCTAGTATAGGAATGGCATTTGCTGGATTGACTTCAGGTTATGTTGTTTCTAAATCGTCATTGGTAGCAAAAGGAGCATGGCAGACTATTGCTCTACCCAATGAGTTCTTCTTAAGCACAATATTTATTGTTCTTTCAAGTGCGCTTCTTGTTTTAGCTGGAAGAAACATAAAAAATGAAAATTATAAATATTCAAATTCATTAATTGGACTTGCATTTTTATTTGGATTAGCATTTTTAATGTTCCAGATTCTTGGTTGGAATGCGTTGATGGAAAACCAGGGAATATTCTTCACCGGTGAAGAAAGTCGACCTGCTGGAAGTTGGTTATATGTTATTACTTGGTTCCATTGGATGCATGCTTTAGCCGGGGTGATTGTTCTTTTGGTCGCCTTAATAAGGAGTTCTCGTAGGATATTCACAAAGGAAAACATGCTTCAATTTGAGCTATCCGCTCAGTTTTGGCATTTTCTTGGGTTTTTATGGATTTATCTTCTTCTCTTTTTGACGTTTCTGCGCTAATTTTGCAAAAAATATAAATGATCGAACCATTGGATTGAGCTATGAAAAAAAACACAAATACTAATGTCTGGGGCGGAGGAAACGAGCCCATGAAATCAGAGTACGGAAAGATGATGATGTGGTTTTTTCTTATTTCTGATGCTCTTACTTTTTCTGGATTTCTTACAGCTTATGCTTTTGTAAGATTTAGATTTGAGATGCAATGGCCTGTCGCTGAGGATGTATTCACCCACTTTCCTGGTCTCCAAGGCGAGCAGCCTCTTTTGTATGTGGCATTCATGACATTTGTATTGATCATGTCGTCAGTCACTATGGTTTTGGCGGTAAATGCTGGCCATCAGCTTAGAAAGACTGCGACTGCATGGTGGATGGTGGCAACAATTTTGGGTGGTGCTATTTTTGTTAGTAGCCAGGCTTGGGAGTGGTATCACTTTATCATAGGCGATAAAGGTGGGGTAGAATTGTCATCTAGCCAGGTTTTAAAAGTTGCAGACTTAGAAGGCGAGGTGCTTTCTCTTTCTCAAGTTGTAAACGGAATGGAGAATGGTCACAAGGCAAACCATGAACTTATTTTTTCTGATGAAGAAGTTTTTTCATCGATTCGATTAAATAATAATTTGGTTCTTCAGAACCCAGGGAAAGATCATATGCCTTTAACTAGAGAGGCAACCCTTAGAGCTTTAAATGGTGCTCACGTTGTTCAAGGTGCCAATATGATTCATAATGAATATGGAAAGCAACAGTTTGCTAATTTCTTCTTTTTCATCACAGGTTTCCATGGCTTTCACGTTTTTTCCGGAGTAGTTTTAAATATTATGGTCTTTTATAATGTTATGCTTGGAACATATGATCGAAGAAAATCTTATGGTATGGTTGAAAAAATTGGATTGTATTGGCACTTTGTCGATCTTGTTTGGGTATTTGTATTTACTTTCTTTTATCTCGTTTAATTAATTATTATGTCAGATCACGATTCACCTCAAGGAACAGCATGGATATGGAAAATATTTTGGTTTCTACTTGCGATAACTACTATCGAAGTTGTTTTGGGAATAGTCAAGCCAGAAATTCTTTTGACTTCATTAGCTGGTACCTCTATTCTAAATCTTTTGTTTATTGGACTTACTCTTGTTAAAGCGGCCTATATTGTTCAATACTTTATGCATCTGAAATATGAAGTAGATTCATTGCGATATTCTATTTATCTACCGGTAATAATTCTAATTCCTTATTTAACCTTTATTTTAATTTTTGAAGGTCAAAATATTTTTGAATTTTGATGAATTCAAAAATTAGTAAACGTCTTCTCTTGTTGGGGCTTTTAATAATACCAGTGTCGATGTACTTGGTTTCAATAGCTGTTAGTGGAGTTGTTAATTTTAGGACACTAGAAAATCTAGGATCTCCTGATTTTAATTCTGACTCAACCCAGTTTATTTCCTCGAATAATGTTAATTGGACTCCTGATTCTTCCTCTGGAAAGATTATTGTCCTGAGTTTTTTCTTTACCACCTGTCCGACTATTTGTCCAGCGATGAATTTTCATTTAAAAGAGGCTCACGATCGTCTCTATGGTTTTAAAGATTTGGTCTTTGTCAGTTGCACTGTGGATCCAAATACGGATACACCAAAAATTCTTAAAGATTATAAGGAGAACTTAGGTGTAGAAGAATCAAATAAATGGAAATTTATAACCGGAAAATCTGATGAGTTATATGACTTGGCGAATGCATATTATTTAACAGCTTTAAGGGATTCTGAATCTGATGGTGGTTACGCCCATTCTCAGTCTGCAGTTATAATTGATTGGGAGGGGAACCTTAGAAGTCGAATAACTGATCAAGGAAATATTTTAGGAGCTTATGATTTGTCGGAAGCCTATTTGATAGATCAGCTTGTAGATGATGTAAGGGTTTTAATAAAAGAACACAGGAAAGTAAAAATGGGCCGTAAATGAAACCCCATCCAAATGACCGCTTCGTAATCCCAGTGATTGTAAGTCTGAGTATTATAGTTCCTCTAGCAGTTGCATCGTTATTTTTACTTCCGGAAGATTGGAAAATCCAATTCGGGAATGCTAATATTAGAAGCCTTCCCTTTTTTCATGCTATTTTGAATGGATGTACAGCTGCTCTTCTTTTAATAGCATTTGGCATGATAAAGAGTAAGAACGTATCGTTACATCGGCTCGCTAATGTTCTAGCTTTTTTTCTATCTGCTATCTTTTTAGTTTCTTATGTGGTTTCACATATTTCCAATCCAGATGCCCATTTTGGTGGAGAAGGATGGATTCGTCCTTTGTATTTTACGATTTTAATATCTCATATTACTTTAAGTATTCCTGTATTGCCGCTGGCAATGATGTCAATTTATCGAGGATGGAATAACCAAATTAGTGCTCACAAAAAGCTGGTTAAGTGGACATTTCCGATATGGATGTACGTAGCCATAACGGGAGTATTGGTATATTTATTCATGGCGCCATATTATCCTATCTTATGAAGAAGTTTTATCTTTTCCTCTTATTGATTCAGTCGTTTTGGTTAAAAGGTCAATGTGCAATGTGTAAAGCAACGGCAGAGAGCAATGCAGATAATGGAGGAACATTGGCTGAGGGCTTAAACGAGGGGATCCTATACCTAATGGCTTTTCCTTATCTTATTCTTGGCGCCATAGCATTTGCTTGGTGGCGTCATGACAAGAAATAGTTAAGAACTATCTTTAGCATGATTATTGTAATTTATACATTCTGAACTCATTCAATTCTGACATAATGGTGTTAAACGCACGTTTTTATTTCTTTTTTAAAGAATCACTTATTATTTCAATGATTTTTATAGGCACAAACTTGATTGCTCAAGAAACTCTAGTATTATCCTTGAATGATTGCGTACAAAAAGGCCTTGACTATAATTATGGTGTTCGCCAAGCACGAAATAATACCATAGCATCTAGATCTGATAATATTGCTGCATTCGGAGCAATGCTTCCTCAAATTAATGCTAATTCAGGTAATTTTTGGAATGCCGGCCTAACGGTAGACCCAGTAACTAATATTATTGCTCGTGTTCCACTTTCCTCAGCAAATGCGGGATTGGGATTTAGTACGATTTTATTTGACGGCTTTCAAACCATGAATTCATGGAGACAAGCGAAAGTAAATACTCTCATCGCTAAATATGATCTTGACAATACCCTTAACACAGTTGCTCTTAATACAGCATCTCAATATCTTTCGGTTTTGATGGCAAAAGAAGTTTTAAAAGTAGCTAATGAGCAATTAAAAGTTACGGATATCGGAGTTTCACGACTGAGAAAGTTAAATGCAGCAGGAGCTATTTCTCCCAATGAGCTTCTTCAAATGGAGGCCCAATTAGCTCGAGATGAACAGCGTCACTTGACGGCTGAAAATTCATTGGGTTTATCGAAATTAATACTAGCCCAAGGAATAGGAATGAAAACGAATATGTTTGTTATTTCCGAGATCGGCTTAAATGAACTTATGGAACAGCCTCGAATTATTCGTATTCGGCCAGAAGCAATATTTGCATCCTCTATGGATATTCAACCAAATGTTAAAGCTGCGCAGTTAAGAATTGAATCTGCTGATTTTGGCCTAAAGGCAACCATTGCTCAAAGAATGCCTCGTCTTACAATGAACGGGCAAATTTCAACCTCATATTCAGATCAGGCTATAGATATTATTTACAGTGATCTTCAAGCTATAGAAATTGGATATTGGCTAAATAGTTCTGGAGATAATGTTTCGGTTTACCATCCTGTTGAGGTTCGTGTTCCTTTAGGTGTTGAATCAAAAACATTAGAAACTCAGCTTTCAGAAAATGTCCGGCAGTATGTTGGGCTAAATTTATCCGTACCAATTTTTAACGGTTTTCAGATTTCTAATGCCATTAAGCGAGCTAAAATAGGCAGAATGAATGCCGAACTTCAGTATGAACAAGAAGTTGATAATTTTGAGCAAACAGTGGAACGTAGTCATGCGGATGCAACGTCTGCTTGGAAACAGTACATAGCAGCACAGAAGACTGTAGATGCCTCTTACAAAGCTTTTGTTGATGCAACTATTCGTCGGCAAGAAGGAACTTTAACGGTGTATGATTATTCTTCTGTTCAAAATACATATCTGGCTGCTGTTTCTGATGCTTTAAGTGCTAAATATGATGCCCAGTTCAAGGCTTACATTTTAAAATTTTATATGAAGTCTCCACTAAAGTCAGTCCAAGAAAATTAATAAGAAAATGAATAAACGTGTTGTAATTATAATCTTGAGTATTGTTGTTTTCGGAACAATTGGGATAATTGGCAAGAAAAAAGGCTGGTGGGGTAATACAGGTTCGGATATCATTGTTGAATTAGCGACGGTTGAGCGACATACTATTATTGAAACTGTTAATGCTTCTGGAAAAATACAGCCTGAATTGGATGTGAAAATATCTCCAGAGGTTTCAGGTGAAATAATTGTGTTAAATGTCCGCGAAGGACAATCTGTAGAAAAAGGTGAAGTCCTTTTAAGAATTAATCCAGATATCTATCAATCTGTTGTTAGTAGAACTATTGCTAGTGTCAATATAGCGCGATCTGCAAAATATCAGTCAGAAGCTCAATTTATTGAGGCTCAACAAATATTTAAACGAAATGAGACACTTTACCTTCAAAAAGTTTTATCTCAGGCAGAATGGGATGGGGCAGAGCGTATTTATAAAGTTGCAGATTTAGGAGTTCAATCATCTGAATATCAGCTTCAAAGTGCTTTGAGTTCTTTAAAAGAGGCAAAAGATAATTTGAAACGAACAGTGATAAGAGCTCCAATGAAGGGAATTGTCACCGGATTGAGTGTTGAAGTAGGAGAGAGAGTTGTTGGGACGGCACAAATGGCAGGAACAGAAATGATGAATGTCTCTCAATTAGATATTATGGAGGTTTTGATTGATGTTAATGAAAATGATATTGTTCGCGTTCACATGGGTGATACAGCTATCGTTGGAGTTGATGCTTTTCTGGGCCACGAATTTAGAGCTACAGTAACAGAAATAAGTATTGCGGCTAAAGGGCAGCAAGCAGGCGTAAACCAGGTAACAAATTTTGAAGTTAAATTGCAAATAATACCTAGCAGTTATTTAGAGTTAACTAGTCCGGGTAGAGAACAACCATTGCTATCTGGAATGACAGCCACTGTTGACATACGAACCCGTCGCGCATTTCAAGTTCTTTGTGTTCCCGTTGAAGCAGTAACAACACGTGAGGACTCTTTAGTTAAAAATAAAATGTTGGAAGTGGTTTTCACAGCTGAATCTGACAAAGCTCAAATGCATACTGTGACGACTGGGATTCAGGATGAAAAATTCATTCAAATATTATCAGGAATAGACGATATAAAAAAGGTCATAAGGGGGCCATTTGATGCGGTAAGTCGTAAACTCTCTCATGGAGATGATATTCAAGTTGAAAATCCAGTAAGATTTTAACGATTATTCAGTGAGTCCAAAGTTCCTTTTAATAGAGACATCATCAAGATTGTGTAGCGTAGCTATTTCAAATGGTGATGACATCATTTGGTCGGAATCTGAAATTGAAGTAACAGGGTTTTGTCATGCTGAAAAATTACATATGCTTATTGATCGGGCGATAAAAGACTCATTTGGAAATAAACCATCTTCTATAAAAAAAATTGATGCTATTGGTCTTGCTGGAGGTCCAGGGTCATATACTGGACTAAGGATCGGTGCTTCCGCGGCAAAAGGATTGGCACTCCCACTAAATATACCTTTAATTGCTTATTCATCTTTGGCAGCTTTAGCTCATGCTGGAAAAGACAGTGTCCCTCAAGACCAAAAAATTGGCGGATTCTGGGCAGCTATGGATGCTAAACGTTTAGAGGTTTATTCATCAATGTTTGACGAGAATATTTATCGTTTAAGTGCAGACGAGCCATTCTTATTGGATGAGCAACCCATTCCTAAAAATTGGTCAAAATATTCTGATATCTGGGCAAGTGGAGATGGGGTAGAGAAAGCTATGAAATATTGGCCCGGCCTCAAGGATACTGAAATTAGATATGCAGAGGCGAGGCATGGTCTGCCTTTGTCATTATCTGCATGGCAATCTAAAAACTTTGTCAGTCTCGTGAATTGGGTTCCTAATTATTTAAAAGTATATAAGCCTGGCAAGGCTAATCTTGGGCTCCCAGAAATGGGTTTAAAATAATTAACTTGTTATTTTAAATCACCAGCCCAATTCAATGGAAAATTTTTAATTGATCTAAATGTAGTTTGGCAAGATTCCATATTGCATACTTGCCCCAAAAAATCTTCATTTATTCCAGGTCCCCATAATGGACTTTTAAAAAAAGGTAGAGGGTGAATTTTGTGATCACTTGATAAGAGTAAATGTTTGGAATCTCTTTTTGAAAACGGCAATAGATTTATCCAGCTAGCATATCTATCTGGATAATTAAATCCCCTATTGCATGCCCTTTCAACTAAAATCTCACCACGATTTCGCTTTTCTTCATTTCCCGTCAAATGTCCTGTAACAATAAGGCATTCTGCTAAGACTGCCAGAGAAGAAGGAATCGTATCGTCCTCCCAATCCTCGAAGTCTATGAAAGCTTGATTAGGATGATCACGCGGCGAGTATAAAAAATGATCTTTTTTAGAGTCGTCGGAAAAATTATCTAGTATATGATTAACAATATGGCTGCATTTTTTTAACCACGTTAAATCCAAAGTTGCTTGGCTCATTCTTAGTGCAAGCATTGCGCTGAATGCTAGATCGTCAATGAATGCTTTATTCTTTTTCGAGGACCCAGGATAGATTATGTGTATAGGGTAAGTACTTTCTAATTGAAATTCTGCCCAATGAATTTGTGATGACTTTTTTACCTTTTCGAAATCTTCACCACTGGCTAAAAAACCTTCAACAAGAGCAATACATGTTAATGCATTCCATGAACAAATACTTTTATTGTCTATGAATGGGAGATTTCTTTTCAACGCTATGAGTCGCAGTTTTTCCAGAGATAAATTCCATTTGGAGTCTGTTTTTTTTTCTTGCGAATAATGTAAAATCCAGCCCCTGTTTTCTAATTGAGTACTATTTTTTTGGAGATTTATTTTAAACTCTTCTGATAAGTCACCTAGGCTTAAATCTAATTCAGTCTCTGTCCATATATAACTTTTACCTTCTTCACCATCGCTGTCTGCATCTATCGCTGCGGAAAACAAGCCTGAGGGAAGCTCCATCTCACGGAAAAGCCATTTTTTAGTTAATTTAAAAGACTCATAAGCGAGAATATCTCCATTTATATGAAATGCTTTTGCAGTAAATCGAATCCATAATGCGTTATCATATAACATTTTTTCAAAATGTGGTATTATCCATTTAGCGTCAGTGCTATACCGAAAGAGTCCCCCTCTTAGGATATCATAAGTTCCTGACTGATAGATGTATTTAAGGCTATTTATTGCATGTTTTTCAGAACCAGGAAGTTTAGCGGCTAATAAGTACTGCATCAGGGTGTGAGGCATTGGAAATTTCGGACTCCCATTGGTTCCTCCGTTTTTTACGTCCCATCGTTTAAAAATATTTTCTTTAAATATCTCCCAACCCGGAATTTCTTTTAAAGGATATTTTTTCTCTTTCTCCTCTTTTAGTGCAACTATTAATTTCTCAGCATATTCTTCAGCCAGAGACGGGGATTTCAGCTTGACTTCCTGCAATTTATTTATTGCATTAATCCAATTTTTTTTTGGCATATATGTACTGGCCCAAATAGGTCTGCCATCTGGCAGACAGACTACATTTAGTGGCCAGCCTCCAGTTCCAGTAAGAGCTATTGACGCTGACATATAGGCATGGTCAACATCGGTGTGTTCTTCCCTATCCACTTTTATATTAATGAAATATTTGTTCATTAAATAAGCAATATTTTGATCTTCAAAAATTTCTTTCTCCATTACATGGCACCAATGGCACGCAGAATAGCCTATGCTTATGAGTATCCATTTTTCACTAGAAGCCGCTGTTTCCATTGCTTCCGCGCTCCAGGGCCACCAATCTACAGGATTGTTTGCATGTTGTAAAAGGTATGCGCTTGATTCTTTTTCAAGTCGATTCATATCACAAGGATACATAAGTTCAAGCATCTTTAAAAAATAATCTTGAATTAACTTAAAGCTTTCCCTAAGGAAGTACTTTTGTAAGTATGGATCCATATGTGCTCTTACTAATATTACTTTTCAGTTTAGCTACTTTAGATTTAGTAGTTGGCGTAAGTAATGATGCGGTCAATTTCCTCAATCCATCGATAGGTTCAAAGGCAGGGAGTATGCGCACTATACTTATTGTAGCCAGTGTAGGGGTCTTATTGGGAACAACATTCTCTAGTGGTATGATGGAAGTGGCAAGAAAGTCTGTATTTCATCCTGAGTTTTTTAGTTATCATGCTTTGATGTTCATTTTTTTAGCTGTGATGTTAACAGATGTGATTCTCTTGGATGTCTATAACTCCTTAGGATTTCCTACCTCAACTACTGTTTCACTTGTTTTTGAGCTTTTTGGAGCAGGTGCGGCAATAGGCTTTTTAACCTCGATTCAATCGGGACTTGATCCGTTTAATTTCGATGCATATATTAATGTAGGAAGTACATTTCGAATAATTAAAGGGATTTTCTCGTCCATTGGAATAGCCTTTTTGATTGGCTGCTTGGTTCAATGGCTTGCAAGATTAGTATTTTCATATCGGTTGGAATCAACGCTATCTAAATTTGGTGGTGTCTTCACCGGTTTATCGGCAACATTGATTTTTAACTTTTTATTATTAAAAGGTTTGAAAGGCTCGTCATTGCTGAGCCCGTCATCTATGGAGATGATTCAGGAACATCAGAATTATATACTCATAGCATTGTTTGCGATATGCACAATAATAGGTCAATATCTAATTTCTGTGCTTAAAACTAACCCATTAAAATATATAGTTTTATTGGGTACGTTTTCTTTAGCAATGGCCTTTGCTGGCAATGATTTAGTCAATTTTATAGGTGTTGCAGTTGCAGCTTTTCAAGCATATGGTATTTATTCAATATCTGGACTAGATGCCCATGACTTAATGATGGATGCAATGGCGGCCAAAGTTCCAACGCCTACTCTTTTGTTGACCATTTCGGGAGTAATTATGATTTTGGCTCTTTGGACTAGTGCAAAAGCTCGCAAAGTCTCGGCGACCCAGATAGGGTTGTCTAGGCAAGGTGAAGGGTCTGAAAAATTTAAATCCAATCCAATCTCAAGGACTTTGGTGAGTTCTATTAGTTACTTGACATCATTTATCAGATCATTTTCTTCACCTAAATTTAGGTCATGGACCGACTCTCGTTTCGTCACACCTGTCTATGAAAAGGTTAAAAGTCAAGTAAAAGAAAATGATCGTCCAGCATTTGATCTTCTTCGTGCCAGTGTAGACCTAATGGTTGCTTCAACCCTAATCGCATACGCAACAAGTTTAAGTTTGCCTCTTTCTACGACATATGTCGTCTTTATGGTGTCAATGGGGTCAACCTTGGCAGATAGATCATGGGGAAAAGAAAGTGCTGTATACAGAGTGGCAGGTGTATTAAACGTAATTGGAGGCTGGTTACTAACTGCTGTTGTTGCCTTTGTTACGGCGGCAATTTTTGCTACGTTTCTTTTTTATGGTGAATTTATCGCTGTATTGATCCTAGTGGTTATTGCAATCGGATTAATCGTAAGAAGTCATATGGGTTTTTCCAAAAAAATGAAAGCGGAGAACCTTATGGAAGATGAAGTTTATAACCTCTCATCAACCGATGACCCTATTTCGGCAAGTCGATTATTAATAGCTTCTGATTTGCGCCGTTCTGCAGGAATTGTCACCATGTCAGGTCAATTACTACTTTCAAATAATAAAAGAAATTTAAAGCAATTATTAAATGAGATCCAAATTTTGGGAAGAAGACAGAAAGAAATAGAATTTCGTTTAATCCGAGTTCTGAAAAGGCTTGAAGATAAAAATAAAGATATTGCTAGGATGCATTTAACCGCTTTCGACTATGCATGTGATTTTCAACAAAGTGCATATGTAACAGTCGAGTCAGAGTACAATCATTTGGCAAATCTTCACCTAGTTCCTCACGGATCCTTTACAATGAATTATTCGGAGAACTTGGCTTTATTTAGTGTGTATGTATCTAAAATTGTGGGGGCTTTAGAGAATGGTGAGCCAGAGCCTCACGCCGAATTGATAAATTCAAAGAGGCATATTATTATGGAAATAAACCGCGCTGTAGAAATGGACTTGAATTTATATCGAAGCGGTGAAATCACAACAAGACAAGTTCACTTGCAAACGAAACTTTCACTTGAATTAAGAGATATGTCAGCTTTGGCTTATCGAATCCATAAAGTTTATTTCGGCTAGGAAAAAGTATCTGAATAGCTACTTATCTTTTTGTGCGAAATATTTATAAAACAATGGAATGGTTTCAATGCCTTTGAAATAATTCTCTAGACCAAAATGCTCATCAGGGGAGTGGATAGCGTCGCTATCCAATCCAAATCCCATGAGTATGCTCTTTACATTGAGCTCAGTTTCAAACAACGCTACGATAGGAATACTCCCTCCGCTTCGGACTGGAACAGCTTTTCTTCCAAAGGAATCATTTAGTGCCTTGGCCGCAGCGCTATATCCTGGATGCCCGGTAGGGCATACGTATGGTTCGCCTCCATGGTGGGGAGTTATCTTTATTCGCACTGCTGATGGAGCAATGGATTTAAAATATTTAGTAAATAATTCTGTAATTTCTTTTGGATCCTGCTTTGGCACAAGCCTCATGGATATTTTTGCATATGCTTTAGAGGCTATTACTGTCTTTGCTCCTTCCCCAGTATATCCACCCCAAATCCCATTCACATCTAGGGTTGGACGAATTGAGTTTCTCTCAGTTGTGCTATATCCGTCTTCTCCATCGACATCAACTAAGTCCAATGCCTTCTTATAACCTTCTAGAGAAAATGGGGCCTGAGCTAGTTCGGCTCTTTCTTCGGGGCTAAGGATTTCAACTTTATTGTAGAAACCAGGAACTGTAATTTTCTTCTTATCATCATGCAGGCGCGAAATCATCTTTGTGAGAGCGTTTATGGGATTTGCTACTGCCCCTCCGTACAGTCCTGAATGCAAGTCTCTATTTGGTCCTGTCACTTCAACTTCAACATAGCTTAAACCTCTTAATCCTGTTGTAAGGGAAGGGATTCCCGGTCCTACCATACCTGTATCAGAAATGAGTACTACATCGCATGATAGGCGTTTATGATTTTTTTTCACAAACCAAGCTAGATTTTCGGAACCAACTTCCTCTTCGCCTTCTATCATGAATTTTATATTGCATGTAACATTGTCTGTTGCAACCATCGTTTCGAAGGCCTTCACATGCATAAAAAACTGTCCTTTGTCGTCGCATGCTCCTCTTGCGAAAATTGCACCCTTGGGATGGACTTCTGTATTTTTTATTACCGGTTCAAAAGGATCAGATGACCAAAGGTTAATAGGATCAGCAGGTTGAACGTCGTAATGCCCGTAAACTAAAACGGTGGGAAGGTTAGGTGAAACGAAATAGTCACCATATACGACAGGATATCCAGGTGTTTCGCATATCTCTACAGAATTAGCCCCCGCTGCTTTCAGGAATCTCGCTGTTGTTCCTGCTGCCTTGATCACATCGTCTTTAAGGTTTGGATCTGCACTAACGCTCGGAATTCTTAGTAACTCAAAGAGCTCATCAATAAATCGTTTTTGATTGTCCTGTATGTATTTGTTCATTGGGCGAATATAGGTATCTAGTAAATGATTTTATATCTTTAATGAGCAATTAAAAAGCAAATGATATCTCGATTCTTCACCTTCAGTAAACTTTCTTTCATTCTCCTTTTGTTTTTGTGCGCTCATTGTTTATTAGAGGCTCAAAACATTGTTGTCAATTCATCTAGCCCACGGAATGACCCTATGTGGTTAATTCAAAATGTTTTTGTTGGTCCTAATCTTACTGTTTTTTCGCCAATAGGACTTTTAGGTGTTCCAAAGACCCAAGCTTCTTCAGTCCAATTTGGGAAATTTTATATTAATAATCCTGCCTTTGGTTTGGATTCAGGAATAGTGATGTCAACGACAGACGCCATTGATGCAGTTCCTGGACAGTCAGGGTCTTATACAAATAACACTACTACTCCATCTGCTAACTTATCTACAGTTCTTAGTGCTATTGGTACTTCAGGAAACCTTTTTGATAAAGGAATTATGGAATTTAGTTTTGTAGCGCCTGGGGATTCAGTAAAATTTGATTACATATTTGCCTCGAAAGAGTATACTGATTATACTTGTTCTGGATATAATGATGTTTTTGGTTTTTTCTTAATAGGTTCAGGAATTAACGGAAATTCCGCCATAGATACTGTTAATTTGGCCACTATACCTGGAACTAATGTTCCGGTGGCGATAAATACAATTAATCAAGGATATCCATCTGGAAGTTATCCGGCGTCTAATTGTTTAGCCGCAAATCCGAATTATGTTGCTAATTCATCTATGTACAATCCAAATTCACCTACGGCAATTGTTAATTACCCAGGTTTTACCGATGTTTTTACTGCCAAAGCTGAGGTTACATGTGGATCTCTGTACACAATAAAATTAATTATTGCTGATGTATTAGATGGTTCATTGAATTCTGCTGTATTCCTTGGTGCTAGAAGTTTTGATTTGCCGACGATATCTCTGAATTCTAATTTTAACCAAGGAAATACTTTTAACGACACTACCGTCGTTGAAGGCTGTAAGCCCTCCTATTTATACTTGAACCGTAGTGGCGCAATTTCTGATACAATGACTATAAATTTCAACTATTCAGGCAATGCTATTTCTGGAGTTGACTATGCTGCTCTCCCAACTTCAGTAACACTTCTTCCCGGAGTCACAAATGACTCTGTTCCAATAACTGCTTTTGATGATGGAGTAGTAGAGAATTTGGATACAATTCGCTTTGTAATGCAGCCCGTGACTACGAACTGTGCAGTTTACCCACCTCAGTACAAGACCTTTTTAATTACCGATAAAATTCCACTAATAGTCAGCTCCGGCATAACTCAGGGGAATGATACTATCACGTGTCCAGGTGAACAGGTTATCTTGGGTGGTTCCTATTCCGCTGGTCAAGGCGTTTCAAATGGTTGGTGGGGAACAGATACTACAGGTCCTAGTCTGCTGAGTGTGAATCCAGCCAATACTACTACATATTATTATTCCGCTATTGATGAATGTATGGGGCAGGCGATAGTGGATAGTGTCACTATTTATTTACAGGCTTATGACTCTATTCAGACCATAAGTAATAGTCCGTATCCCATATGTCCAGGGGAGTCTCTAGAGGTTTTGAGTGAGGCTAAAAAGGGAACTCCTCCATATGCTTTTCAGTGGAATAATGGTCCAAGTGATTCTGCATGGACGATTACTCCACCTAAATCAGATTGGTATTTATATGAAGTTACTGATGGTTGTGGATCTGTAGTTAAAGATTCAGTTTGGGTAATTGTCGCCCAGATTCCATCAGCGGCATTTTCATATTTCCCCAGTCCAGGCTATCCACTAAATGTTCAGTTCAGCAACCAGTCTAGCGATACTAATTATGTGAAATGGTATTTTGGTGACGGAGATATTTCGAATATGGTTAATCCCTATCATTCATATAAATTGCCAGGGTTTTATACTGTTGGGTTGGTTATATCGGATTCTTTGGGATGTCAAGACTCAGTTTCAATAGATATAGAATTGAAGATGGACTATTATGTTTATGTGCCTAATACTTTTACTCCTAATGGTGATATAATAAACGACAGAATAAAGATTGAGGCATCTGGAATAGAAAGGTTAGAATGGCAGGTATTTAATCGTTGGGGACTGATGGTGTTCTCTTCCAATGATATGGAAGAGTCATGGGATGGCACATTAAATGGTCAGCCATCTCCTGAAGGCGCATATTTATATAAATTAATTCTTTATTTGCCTTTTGGTAACATAAAGGAGAAGACAGGGAGCTTCAATCTAATTCGCTGACTCTCTATTAAATAATGGCAATACAACAAACACCGGTAGTTAGCAGGGCCTTGTATATCCATTGGCGCTGAACTGCTGAAGTTCTTTTCTCAGATACAAGTTTGTACATCGATATCCTTTCTGACTGCCGTCGCCATTCTAATAATATCATAGCCATAGCGATTGGTAGGGATTGAAAGAATCCTTCTGATGATTCCGGATAGCTTGCCATAGCCAATATTAACAAAGGAGTATACGCTAATAGAGTTGCAATTAAAGGCCCTAAAATATTTGTATTCCATGACTTATGGGAATACAACCAAAGAAGTATTCCGTAAACTGAAAATGAAAAGGCAATGAATATCTCTAAATTTATCCATGCTGTGAGAGTGGCTAAAAAGTAAAATGAAATAGCCAAACGGACTCCATATTTTCGAGCTACAGGTCTCTCTAGCAGAGTTCGAAACGGTCGTTGTGTTATATCTTTTTCTAGATCATAAAAACTATTTAAAAGTGATCCTCCGGCAACTAAGAGTCCTGTTGTAAAGACGATTGCCCAAAATTCCAATTGAAAAAAAACATCACCTTTAACATCTCCTGTTGAAAAAAGGAATAATTGAGCCATTGCCTGAGTGGAGAAAATAAAGATAATATGTGTCCAACGGACGAGGCTAAGAAAGGCTACTAATCGGATTAATATTTTATTTCTCTTGCCCATGTTACACTTTAAAACCTGAGAACAATTTCCATAGAATGAGGAGATAATTCTTCTTGTGCTTTTTCTATATTTTTGGTGAATCCGAGAATATACCCCCCCCCTCCAGAGCCACATAACTTTAGATAGTATGCATTGCTATCAATGCCTTTTTGCCAGATTGTATGAAAATCATTGGGTATCATGGGCGTGAAATGATCTAGCGCCAGACGGCTCAGTGATTTTAAATTTATAAATAAGGGGTCCCAATCACCATTCAAGAAAGCTTGAACGCAGGCATCGTTGTATTTTTTAAACTGCCCACTCATGACATTACGGAATCCCTCTTCTTTGAGTTTTTCCATAAATAGGTTTACCATAGGCTCAGTCTCTCCCGGATTCCCAGAGTTGAGTAAAAAAATAGCTCCAGTGCCTTTGCTTTCGGTAGAAGGCAATGCCACTGTGCCAAGGTCTGTTTGTGAACGTATCAAAAGAGGCAATTGAAGATAGCATATTGTAGGATCTATACCTGAGCTTTTACCATGAAAATAGCTTTCCATTTGACCAAGACACTCTTTAAGTCCTTGAATTGAATCTGGAGGTAGTGGGCTGCTGAGTGATAACTGAAAGTTTGAATACCGGCCGAAGGTAGCCGCTACTAAGGCCCCAGAAGAACCGACGCCATAACCTTGAGGGATCGTCGATTTAAAGTACAATCCTTTTTTAAGATCCTCATTAAATTCATTGAGTCGTAAGGAAGCAATTAGAATGTCCTTAGAATCCAGATCTTTTAAATGCTTGTAAAACTTTGTTAGTTCTCGATTCGAGAGGTTTTGGTCTTCATTTGATTCGCCATTCGGTAAACTTAAATTACCCGAGAAGCTGCGGTAGGGTATTGATAGACCCATGGTGTCTCTGATGATTCCGTATTCTCCGAACAAAAGAATTTTGGCGAAATATGAAGATTTCATTCCACAAAGTTAGGTAAACGTTTAGGGCCGTCTCCAACATGATCTAAAATATATCTATGCGACTTACAATGCTGTGTCAATGAGTCTTTGATGAAGTGCATTGCTTTTTCTTTTATCGAGCTTGGAAATAGCACATGGACATTTGCCCCAGCGTCCAGAGTGAAACTAATGGGCAAGCCAGTATCTATTCTGAATTCCCTTATTTTTTGAATGATTGCTAATGTATTTGGCTTTAATAATATATAACTAGGAGAGGAGCTCATCATGAGGCCATGAAGCGTCAGAGCCTCCAGTTCCACAATCTCTATAAACCTTTCAAGATCTCCCGTTCTTAATGGGCCCTGAATATCACATAGGTTTTGGTGTGCCTGGGAAAAACGTTTCTCTTTGAATGGATGGGTGTCCATTAAAGAATGTCCAATACTGCTGCTTATGGCCTTTTCCCCAATATCGACAAGTAGCACAACGTCAAAGTAATTATTGAAAGTGGGGTGAACTTGATGCGGGTATTTAACGGCATATTCATCATTAGCATTTTCTATTGACGGCGTCTTCCCCCACACAACAAGGCCGCCATAGATGGAACGACTCGCAGACCCTGATCCCAATCTTGATAATATCGAAGCTTCTTGATGGAAGCCTGTTGCACCATATTGAAAATCTATTTTTTCCGCAAATTCCACTATGCAAAGAGAAAGAGCGCTAAGCCCAGAAGCGCTGCTTGCTATACCGCTAGAATGTGGGAAGCTATTGCTTGTTTCTATGGATAATGAATAAGAAGATAGCCATGGGTGTCTTGGAGATATTCGTTTTATGAACTCTTCTATTTTTGGAATAAATGTTGGTTGATTAACCCCATCAAGACTGATGCTTACTCCAGATCCTTGTGCAAAATTAACTTGTGTTTTTGTATTACATTCACTAAGGGTGAAGCTAATAGAAGGGTTTGAGGGCAACTGTGGGTGTCTCTTGCCCCAATATTTTATTAGCGCGATGTTTGAGGGGCTTTGCCAAGAAGTGATCACGCTGAAACAGCCTCTATGCCTGGTGCGATCTTCCTTACCATGCTTTGTAAGGCCTTTCCTGGTCCTACTTCATAAAATTGTGTTGCTCCATCACTGATCATAGCTTTTATGGTTTGGTTCCACTTCACGGAGCCTGTGAGTTGAGCCTTTAGGTTAAGACGGATTTCGTCAGGATCTATAACAGGCTTTGCAACGAAATTCTGATAAATTGGACAACGAGGTGTTTTAAAGTTGACGGCATCTAACGCCACAGCTAACTTTTCTTGCGCGGGAGCCATAAGTGGGCTATGAAAGGCTCCGTTGACAGGAAGAATCAAAGCTCTTTTGGCCCCTGCTTCTTTGCATGCATCACATGCTTTTTCTACGGCCTCTGTCGCTCCAGATATCACAAGTTGTCCAGGCGTATTGTAATTAGCAGGCACTACGAGTCCAGTAGATTTTTGACAGATGTCTTCTACCACAGAATCTTCTAGGCCAATAATAGCAGCCATTGTTGAAGGTTGATCCTCACATGCGCTTTGCATTCCAAGGGCGCGTTGAAAAACCAATTTCAAGCCGTCTTCAAAGTTCATTGCTCCGGAAGCGACCAGAGCAGAGAATTCGCCTAAAGAATGACCTGCAACCATCGAAGGGTGAAAATTTGAACCTAGGGACTTTGCTTTTACTACGGAATGCAAAAACACTGCTGGCTGCGTCACTTTTGTTTTAGTGAGATCCTCCATACTACCATTGAACATTATTTCAGACAATTCATATCCTAATATAGAATTTGCCTGCTCAAAAACATCTTTGTTATTCTCATAGAGATCCTTAGCCATTCCAGGGCTTTGGGCACCTTGGCCTGGAAAAACATATACTTTCATTTTCCGAAATATTCTACAGAGTTATTTTCAGTTTCAATAATTCGAATACAATGAAGATATGCTCCGTGATCGTTTATTGCTGGCGAAAGAATTTCCCAAAATGCTATTGCTAAATTTTCAGTTGAGGGTATTATTCCCTTTAAAAATTCTACATCGTCATTAAGGTTGGTATGATCAACATGATCAATTATATTGGACATAATTAAACTTTTCAAATCAGCTAGATTCATTACAAAACCTGTTTCGGGATTAACATTCCCTTTCACTGTAACAATCAATTGAAAGTTGTGACCATGTCCATTTTTGTTTGAACATTTGCCAAAAATGTCAAAGTTCTTCTCATTCGTCCAAGAAGAATTATAAAGGCGATGCGATGCGCTAAAATTTTCGCGGCGTTGGATATAAATCATGAGAGATGATTTGTATTATTAAACCAGATTAATTATTTGAATCAAATTCTACTAGAAATGACTTAATGACCCCGTCTTTCTCTGTCCTGTAAGAAATCATGGCTTTTATCGGATCAAATGATAATTCAGGGGTAGATACCTTCAACCCAAATGAGTCATACCCTTTGGTGTTAAGAAGTCCATTTTTCATACCATTTTTGTCTGTGTATTGAAAGGATCCTGAGACCCATTGTGAACCATCGGATAGTTGGACATCAACAATATCCATCGGGCTATTAGCCTTTTTTTCAACTGCTATCACAAATATGCTTGAGGATTTCTGAAGAATAGTGGCTTTAGGAGTCGCGCAGGAAGCGACTATAAATCCAAATAAGAGCAAGATGATCCAGTTTTTCATGATAAATTATTTTGATATAAAGATCGGAAAAATAAGGGGAATAATTCTTAGACCTTCGCTTGTTATATCAGCTGTATCACTTTAATTTTTATTTTATGCTATCTAGTTGTTTTTTAAGAGACTCGATACTGTCTTTTAAGGTGATTAATCGCCTTACCACCTGTTCTGTATTTACAGTTTCTGATGGATTGTCCTTGTATTTGTTTCGAGCACCTTTAATCGTGAATCCACGTTCTTTTATAAGATGATATATTTTTCTCAATACTTCCATGTTTTCTGGAGTATATTTTCTCACGCCTCTTAAATTCTTTTTCGGATTTAACTCTGGAAATTCTTTTTCCCAAAATCTTAATGCAGAAGTATTTAAATCAAATATTTTAGCAACTTCACCTATGCTATAATAATTCTTGGTCCATTCAGTAGGTATCATAATTAGTCGAAACTTTGATTTGAGGAAGCTGCAGAGCGAACTAAGTCATCATACTGGCCAGGACTTAGATCGTTGAAAAAATAATTTATTGGATTTACACGTCGACCATTTCTAATCACCTCATAATGTAGGTGAGGTGCTGTAGACCTTCCAGTGTTTCCAACATATCCTATCAAGTCTCCGCGTTTTACTCGCTGACCACGTCTTTTGATTGCTTTGTCCATGTGGGCATAAAGTGTATGGTAGCCAAACCCATGGGATATTGTCAAATGCTTTCCAAAACCACGCCCACCATAGACATCATTTGAAATAATCAATCCATCCGCGCTTGCATATATGGGAGTTCCTTTTTTGGCAGTAAAATCTACACCCGCATGTTTTTTACGTACCTTATAAATTGGATGAATTCGATATCCATAACCTGATGAAAATCTTGTCCCTACCTGATCTTTTACTGGCTTTATTGCGGGAAGAGCATTTAATAGGGCTTCCTTATTTCCAGTAAGACTAGCTAGCTCATCTAAACTCTGCGATTGAACTGCTACTCTTTTTGTTAGCTGATCAATACGTCGAGATGTCTTTTCAAGTAGAGCCCCATTTGATAAGTTTCTGATGCCTTGGTATCGTTCTGCCCCCCCACTTAACCCACTTAAACGAAGCTCTCCAGGTGGTGGTTCTGACTCAAATACCACTCTATATATTTCGTCATCGCGCTGTTCCATGTTCTCCATAACAATCATTAATGCATCCAACCGTTTATCTAGTCCTTCATATGTAAGCAAGACTTCACTTAATTCTCGTTTTAATGCTTTTTCTTCTGGAGAGTCTAAAATGAGTCGGATGAAAAAGAAAAATAAGATCCCTAAAAGCGCAGATGCCATTAGAAATAGACTCGTATCACGTACAATTTGTTTCCATGTTCTCTCGACTTTTCGATAGGCGAGCGTCAAAGGATCATATATATATTTCGATTTTCGCATTCCAGGAGTATTCTCACTAATTTTGTTACCTCAAAAGTAGGCAATGATAACTTCTTCAGAAATTCGTAATACGTTTTTGGATTTTTTCGCATCCAAAGATCATTCAATAGTCCCCTCTGCATCCCTAATAATAAAGGATGACCCCACATTAATGTTTGTTAATGCTGGAATGAATCCGTTTAAAGATGTTTTTGTTGGAGCTAGAAAAAGTGAATTTCAACGTGTTGCCAATACTCAGAAGTGTCTTCGAGTTAGTGGTAAACACAATGATCTGGAAGAAGTGGGCGTCGACACCTACCATCATACTCTTTTTGAGATGATGGGCAACTGGAGTTTTGGAGATTATTTTAAAGAGGATGCTATTAATTGGGCTTGGGAACTTCTTACTGATGTGTATAAACTTGAAAAAGATCGAATTTATGTTACCGTCTTTGAAGGGGACAAGAGTGATGGTCTCCAACGTGATGTAGATTCAGAAAACATATGGCTTAATCACATCGATTCTACTCGGATAATCAGTGGCAATAAAAAAGATAATTTTTGGGAGATGGGAGACGTAGGACCCTGTGGTCCTTGCTCTGAAATTCATATTGATCTGAGAAATGAAAAGGAAAGAAAAAAAATCGATGGTGCTGAATTAGTAAATAATGATCATCCTCAGGTAATAGAACTTTGGAATCTTGTTTTCATGGAATTTCAAAGGGTTTCTGATGGGAGTTTAACAGAATTGTCAGAAAAGCATGTAGATACTGGAATGGGTTTTGAAAGATTAGTTAGAGCTATAGAGTTAAAGAGCTCTAATTACGATACTGATTTGTTTGTGCCTTATTTAAATAAACTCTCTGAAATTTCCGGAAAGGAATATGGTTTGGATGAAAATACTGATATTGCTTTTCGAGTTATCTCAGATCATATTCGTGCCGTTGCCATGGCTATTTCTGATGGACAAATGCCTTCAAATGTAGGTGCAGGATATGTGATCCGTAGAGTTCTGCGTCGAGCTGTTCGATATGGTTATTCGGAACTTGGATTCCGGGAGCCTTTTATGATAAATCTTTTACCGGTAATGGTTCTCTCTCTTGCTGAAATATTCCCAGAGCTGAAGAATAAAATATCTATTGTTAAGCAAGTCATAAGGGAAGAAGAGTTGACGTTTCTCAGAACTCTTGAATCAGGCCTTAAACGTCTTGATGATTCTATGTCAGAATCAAAGAATAATATAGTTTCAGGCTTCCGCGCTTTTGAATTATTTGATACATTCGGATTTCCTTTGGATTTAACCAAGTTGATTTGTGGTGAACATAAATATAGCATTGATGAAAATGAATTTCATGTTGAGATGAAAAAGCAAAAAGATAGATCGCGATCAGCTGCAGCTCAAAAAGTTGGCGATTGGGTTGAGGTTGGAGTCGGAATAAGTGATGCATTTATTGGTTATGATAATGTTGAATGTGAATCTAGATTGATTCGTTATCGTTACCTCGAGAATTCAAAAGGAAATACAATTCAAATTGTAATTGAACCGACGCCTTTCTATCCTGAGGGTGGAGGTCAAGTTGGAGATATTGGTATGATGAAATTTGGCGATGAAGAAATAAATGTCACTGGAACCTCAAAAGAAACAGGAGTCATTATTCATCATTTGGCTAAAGAGCCTAAAATATGGACAAAGAGTGTACGTGCAGAAATAGATTTGAAACATCGAATTAGCGTCAGTGAAAATCATTCTGCCACTCACTTAATGCACTTTGCATTAAGAGAAGTTCTTGGAGCTCATGTCGAGCAAAGAGGTTCACTTGTTCATTCAAAAGGATTTCGTTTTGATTTTTCCCATTTTCAAAAAATATCAAATTTTGAAATGGATGCAATAGAGTCTCATGTTAGATCTTTTATTGATAGCAAAGTCAGATCTAAAATCCATGTAGATATCCCATTGATTGAAGCAAAGAGAATGGGAGCTATGGCTCTTTTTGGAGAGAAGTATGGCGATTTGGTTCGCGTTGTTCAATTTGGCGAAAGCATTGAATTATGCGGGGGTACACATGTTCAAAATACGTCAGATGTCTCAACATTCGTTCTGATTAGTGAGTCCGGAATAGCAGCTGGCGTTAGAAGAATTGAAGCTCTAGCTGGGACATCAGCTTTAGATTATCTCTTAGAGAAAAACAGAATTCTGAGAACGGTTATGGAAGAGGTGAATCACTTTAACCCAGTGGAGAAAATAAAAGCCTTAAGATTAGAAGTTTCAGACCTTCAAAAGAAGTTGAAATCCTCAAATCAAAAGCAGGTGAATGTTTTGAAAAAAGAATTGATAGATACAGCAAAGCCTTATGGGGCATTTCATGTTATTGCAAAAACCATAGACCTTGACTCTACCTATGTTAAAGATTTAGTTTTTCAGATTAAGGATAGCAACCCTTCAATGATAATTTTATTGTTGGTTGAATCAAAAGATAAGGTTCAAATGCATCTTGGTATTGGTGGTGATTGTTCTTCAATAGCCAATGCGGGTGAATGGGTAAAAGAATTATCGTTACTAATTAAGGGCGGTGGAGGTGGGCAGCCATTTTATGCTTCTTCTGGGGGTAAATTCCCTGCTGGTATTCCAGATTTAATTAAAGAATTTTATAAAAAAATCGAAAAATGCGTTTGATAATATTTATACTAATATTTTGTCTTTTCAGTGAGGTTGATGCACAATTGGAGCCCAAGTTTTATGTGGATAGTGAAGTTCGAACTAGACGAGTGGCAATAAGTGCTTACTCTCAGCCAATGCTTTTGTTTCGCCGTATTGGAACAGATTTAAATGGTGTTAGCCCAGTGGTTAATACTGCTTTTCGATCGGGATTTAACTTTGACAGTGGTCTTTCTTTTGATTTCAATATTCGACCGCTTCGACTTGGAATTGGAATTGGTCAGACATGGGTCAATTATTCTGTTTCAGATGAATCTGGAAACTCCATAGTTAATACCTCAGCGCGATATCTCTCTATACCATTCAGAGCAGGTCTTGTGACACCTCTTAATGATCGTATCACATTAGAGGTTTGGCCTCAAGTGATTTATCGCAGTGTGATTTCTTATAAAAAAGATTGGCTAATTACTATGATTCCTCTTTATCGCCCTCAAGTATGGTCAGCAGGTATAAATATTGGCTCATCAATTTCTCTCACTGAGTATCTACGATGGACATTGATGGGGGTTATGGACTATAGCTTTAATGATCTGGAAATGGACCCTTCGAAAGACTATAGTGAGCTTCCTATTTTTACAGGATTGAGAGTAGGTCTTCGATTAACGATTTAGAGGTCCTTCAATAAGGTTTCAAGAGCAAATCTTCGAGACCCTTTGATCCAAATAAAATGATTTTCAATCTCTTGGGTCTTGATAGCTTGAGACGCTTCGAAGGTGTCTCTAAAGAATTTATAGATTTTAGGTTTAGAAGTATCCATAAACTGCTCTCCAATAAACCAGGCGTTTTTTATTCCCAATTCAATAAATACTTCAATCATTTTCTGATGTTGCTCTTTTGAGAATTCACCGAGTTCAAGAAGGCCTCCCGCGATATATAAATGAGGGAGATCTTGGTTAAGTTTAACAGCATTTTTTAATGATGCCTCCATGCTAGATGGATTTGCATTATACGCATCTAAGAATATTCTATTGCTCTTTAAATGAAATAATTCACCTCGATTATTGTCCGGTATATAGTTGGCAAGGCTATAGGCAATCTTATTATCCTCAATATTAAAATGGCGACCTATTGTTATTGCCGCTTTAATGTTATTCTGTTGATACGATCCTGTTAAATGAGTCATTATTGTTTCATCTCCAAATGCAACACCTAAATATTCAGATTTTTGAAAAAAAGAAATATTAGAACTAAAATTCACATGTGATGAATTACAGTTTTTTTCTGCCACAGGATCAGAAAGGTCTACAAATGATAGACCACCTGTTTCTTCAAGGTATTTGTAGAGTTCAGATTTGCCTTTGATTACTCCCTCGGCACCACCAAATCCTTCAAGATGTGCTAGTCCAAAGTTGGTTATATATCCATAATTAGGAAGTGATATTTCACTAAGCCTTCTAATTTCACCTAAATGACTTGCTCCCATCTCGACAATTGCGATATCATGATTGGATTTAATGCCAAGAAGAGTTAGAGGGACACCTAAATGATTATTAAAATTTCCTGGCGTTGCATACGTGGAGTATTTTTGACTTAGAACTTTAAAAATTAATTCTTTAACTGTAGTTTTACCATTGCTTCCTGTGATGCTAATAATATTTTTTCCCCATTTTTTTCGATGATATGTTGCGATATTTTGTAAATGGATTAAAACATTAGTGACGAAGAAGATCCGAGAGTCATCTATGTCTACTCCATCTACTAATTCATCTATAACAACTGCAGAGGCTCCATTATTTAAAGCTTCAAATACGAAGTGGTGGCCATTAAAATTATCACCCTTGAGGGCAAAAAAAATCTGCCCAGATCTCATTTCTCGAGAGTCTGTGCAGATTCCTTTTGATTCGTTAAAGCACTCGTAGAGGCTCGTCATTTTAAGTTACTTATGGCTGGTATCTTCGGAAAGTTTCCTTTTTAGGTTTTTTGTTGCTCTTGCCCCTCGTCGATTTCGTATTTTGAAATCCTACTCGATCCATTGCACACCTAAAGCCAATGAAGTCTGTAGATAAATCTTGTTCTAAGTATCTTCTCGTTCCTGGAGAAAGCCAATAAGCGCGGTCTTTCCATGATCCACCCTTGAAAACCCGTGTATTATTGCCAATTAATGTGGACTCTCCGTATTGATACATTGGAGCATCGCTCTCAGAGATACCACCTTTATCATATACGATAGAGGATTCTACATCACCATCGACAAAATCACGGTAATCGCTTTTTTGATAATTTCGACGGCTTAGATTTTCTTCTTCCGTAACTTTTCGAATTGGCAGTTGTCCAGGAAGACGAACAAGAGAGCTGTCGGCGCCATATTGAGGTTCTGCAAGAACTGCGAGTTCTCCGATACCTTCATAATTATCATCGAATGTTGTAAACTCATTGCCTCTAAATGGACGATGCTCTGCCATATCGGTACCAGAAAGTGGTCGGTAAACGTCCAAAACCCATTCCGCTACATTTCCTGCCATATCATACAGCCCGAAATCATTTGGTGGATAAAATTTCACTTGCATGGTTATATTGGCTTGATCATTCAAATACCCACCAATACCCATATTGTCTCCTCCACCTCTTTTGTAGTTAGCCAACATGTCGCCACGTCCTTTTTTCTCTCCATCACGAACGCTTGAACCATTCCAAGTGTATTTATTCCTATCGATCGTACGATTATAGATACGATTTCCAATCTCAGCATATGCAGCATATTCCCATTCAGCTTCCGTTGGTAGTCGGTATTTAGGCAGAAGGATGCCGTCTTCTATTCGTGCAGGCCTACCTTCAGTTCCATACACTTGTTGGGGTGAAATATCCTTCAGACCTTTACGATTCTGTTGAGTGTATTCTCCTTGACGATAGAGATAAACTTCTGTATTGAAGTTTTGATCATCCGCTTGATTTGCCATTACATTTAAGATGCCTTTATCAATTAGAATTTGCTCGTTCACCCTATCTGTTCTCCATGAGCAATACCGCATGGCTTGTTCCCACGAGACACCAACTACTGGATAGAAATTATATGCTGGGTGTCTTAAATATCCATCGACATAAGACTCATTGTATCCAAGCTTATCTCTCCAGACAAGGGTGTCTGGGAGGGCAGAAGTGTAAATTTGTGGATAGTATCCGTAGTCATAAACTCTTCGTAACCAATATAGATATTCTCTGTAGTCTGCGTTTGTGACCTCATGCTCGTCCATATAGAAAGATGCGACAGTGACCCGGGCTGGTGTATTGTTCCAATCTCGCATGAAATCCTCCTCTACTCTCCCCATCACATAGGTCCCTCCTTCTACGAAGACAAGTCCTGGTCCAGTTTCTTGACCTTCATAATTCAGATTAATTTGAAATCCACCATTTTTCTTATCGTTGTAAGACATGCCGGTGGTGTTTGATGCTGTTTTTCCACAACTGGATAACAGGAATGCTACAGCTGTTAGAGAATAAATGATACCGCGGATTTTCATATACATTTTAATTAAAATTTCGGACACTTAATTGCGTTATAACGTGTTCGACGTGTTCGACACGGAAATAAGTATGACATGGACACTTCATGAGCGCCTCCTAAAGTGTTTTTTAATGGAGAAACTGTGTAGTCATAGGAATACCCAAAAGTCCACGGTACGTTATTAGGTGCTAAACCGATGACAAATACCAATGCGTCTGGATTCGAGCCTAAAGCCCCCCCTATGGCTTGTCTGTAACCTAATCCACCAGTGATTAAGCCTCTGTTAAATGAAACTCCTGCCGTTAGCTGAGATGCGCCGCCTTGAGATTGAAAAACAAGATTTGGAATTAGGAGATTATCAAGACTGTTGTAAAGCCTCTTGCGCCCTAAGGCTATGGTTGCTCCAGCCTGAGCAGAAACTTTTAATGGGAGTTTATTATTGGATAAGAATGCTTCGTTAGGCTGTGTTAGGTGACTAGCTGTGAGTCCCGCATAGAAATTCTCAGTAAATCCTACAATTCCAACACTTAGATCGAAGTGTTGATTGGTATTATTACCTGGCGCAACTTCATTTGTTGGTTTTACGAAACCATAAAATGGGTCGATTTGGTCCGGAAATGTAAGTTTTCCCCAGTCGAGTGCCCTTTGACGAAACGTCCCCTGAGCACCAAAAAGAATGGAGAAATCTCGGGTGACTGATAAATGATAAGAGTAAATAAGAGATGCTTCTGACAAGCTCAAGGCTCCATTAGCGGCTTCATCTTGAACAATTAAAACGCCGATCCCACCGTGCAACGCATCCACATACTGATCAAATGATGTTGAATATGTTTGGTAAACACCTAAGGATGGGTACTGATTTCTATAATTAACATTTACCTTTGGGCATTGCTTAACACCTGCAAATGCTGGGTTTAGGTAAAGGGGATTCGCATAAAATTGCGTAAAATGAGGATCCTGGCCTTTGACAGACGAGAGTCCCAGAATAAGAAATGCTAAAATATATAGGCGCTTAACTGCCATAAGAATACACTATTTTAAGGAGCCACAAGTATACGATTTTCCTAGTTCTTTTAAGAAAAAGAGCCAAATTTGCAAACAATTATAACAAATTAGGCTTTCAAACGTTCCTTATTTAACTCATTGTGATTATGAAGACAAAAATATGAATCTATTGTCCAAATTCCATCACTTTTCAATTATAATTCTGGCATCAGTGTGTCTGTCAGGCCATTTATGCGCACAAAATGATTCTTCAGTTTTGCATGATGGTTTGTGGTCTAAGGTCGGTGTAGCCTCTGATGGGGTCTACACTCTTGGGTCAGACGATCTGGAAAATATGGGGCTTGGTACGCCTCCATTTAATAGTTCGGACATAGGCGTTTACGGAAGAACGGCAGGCGTCTTGCCAGAAGTTAACTCTGTATTTCGTGAAGATGATTTACTTTCATTGCATATTTGGATTGAAGATGGCGGAGATGGTGAGTTTTCAGATGACGATAGGGTTTTTTTTTATGCTCAAAGCCCTCATACATGGAGATATAATGAATTGGCAGGAGTCTATGATTACAAGCATAACCCATATAGCGATCAACAGATATATTTTGTAACAACGACTCAAGGAGGTGAACGCCTACAAATGGCGCCAACGTTGATTGGTCCTGCTTTAGATATCGATCGATACATGCATGTTGAACACCATGAGATTGATGTTAAAAACCTTGTCGGTAGCGGAAGGCAATGGTTTGGAGAGATTTTTGATTTTACGTTAAGCCATAGTTTTGATCTTGGACTAGAGGCATTGGACGACTCAAGTCGAGCGCTTTTCCGACTTCGCGGGGTGGCTAGATCTACAATTGCCGGAACAAAAATGAATGTTTCAACAGGGCAAGGTCAAATAGGCTCCATGACTTTTGGAGCTATCTCGTCTTCATCCGGGGCGGATTATGTAAATGAATCTAATTTAACAGTATTCCAAAACTCTTCGGGAAGTCCTTGGGGAGATCTGGATATATTCTTTGACAGGTCCGTTAACTCTAGTGCGTCTGCTTGGCTAGACTTTGTAAATGTTAATGCTGATGCCCCATTTCGTTGGAGACAGAGCTCAATGATCTGGAATTTCCCTTCAGAGGATACCGCCATAATCCGCGCAAATTTATCCTCTATTTCACAAGGATTAGCAGCGACGGGAAAGGTATGGAATGTCACAAACCCTATTGCTCCGAAAGAAATCCAGCCCATTAGTAATGCAAATGATTGGGTGCTTAAAATCCCTGGTGAATCCCCTCAGGTTATCGCTGTTTTTGATCCTTCTTCTGTTATCGATGTCCCTCAACTTTTGGGTCCGGTAACCAACCAGAACTTACGTGGTTCAAATCCTGTGGATTATGTCATTGTCGCTCCAAAAGATTTACTTCCGCAAGCTCAAAGGTTAGCAGATTTTCATAATTCTTTGGGTCAATTTAGGACGAGGGCATTTGATGTTCAGACTCTATATAATGAGTTTTCTTCTGGTGTTCAAGATATCACGGCAATAAAAGATTTTTTGCGGCATTTATGGAAAAAGGCAGATCAAGAGTCGGATCGGCCAGAATTCCTTTTGCTTTTTGGAGATGCTTCTTATGACTTTAAGGATCGTATCACCCCAAATACAAATCAGATTCCTATATATCAAAGCGATAAAAGCTTTTCACTTTATTCTTCGTTTTCAACAGATGATTTTTTTGGATTCATGGGTGACAATGAAGGTAGTAATCTTCGAGCAAAGTCTCTAGACCTCTGCATAGGAAGAATCCCAGTAAATACTATTGAAGAAGCTAAAAATGTAGTAAACAAAATAATATCCTATTCGGACCCTGAAACTTCTCGAGGAGTTTGGAGAAAAAAAGTCTTGTTTGTTTCTGATGATGTAGACGCAGGATGGGAAGCGGTTTTGACCTCTATCCCAGATGGAATAGCCACACGATTGGACTCGTTGTACCCGTTCCTCGATGTCAAGAAAATGTATTCAGATAGCTATGAGCAACAGTCCAGTAGCGGGAGCCAAAGTTATCCTGATCTCAGAGCTGAATTGATCCAAAATATTAATGATGGAAATCTAGTTACAGCTTATGTGGGTCATGGTGGAGAAGTGGGTTGGAGTTCTGAAAATATCCTTCAGTTAAACGATACAAAGAATTTTTCTAATGGCAATAGATTGCCACTCTTTATTACTGTTACATGTGAGTTTTCGCGATTAGATGACCCCTTGAGAACTTCAGCAGGGGAATATTTACTATTGAACCCCTCGGGAGGCGCGATAGCATTATTGTCTACCACTAGAGTTGTCTATGTAGATGGAGCTGCTACCTTGAATGACTCGATATTTCGAGTGGTCTTTGAAAAAGAAAATAATCAGTACAGAACATTTGGTCAAATACTTAGAAGTGCTAAGAATGCGACCACCACATCAGATAAATTAAGGTTTTCACTTCTTGGTGATCCTGCGCTGCGACTTAATGCTCCAGAACATCGAATAATTTTAGACAGCATAAACGGTCGATATCTTGTACACGAAGATGATAGTACTTCTTTTCTTAGTTCGGATACCATAGAGGCACTCAGTTATAATAAAATTCATGGACATATTGAAGATGGTGCAAGTAATGATTTTTTAAATATTGCCAATGGTGAAATGGAAATCACACTGTTTGACAAGTCTTCTCTTCAGCAGACATTGAAAAATGACAACCAGGGCCCAGTTATAGATTTTGAGCAGCGTAATAATATTGCTTATCGAGGAAAGGCCATGGTCAGAAATGGAAGGTTTAGTGCGGATTGGATTTTACCGTTAGATATTGCTTTGGACCTGGGTAGGGGTAAGTTTTCATTCTACGCTAAATTTAATTCTACAGATGCAGCTGGAAGTGATCAGCGAATTTGGATTGGGGGAATCAATACGGATGCTCCGATAGATATACTAGGACCAGAAATCAATATTTTCATGGATGATACTTTATTCGTCTCGGGAGGTATAACTGGACCAAATCCTTTGGGAATAATTAAATTGATCGATAAAAGTGGCATCAACACCGTAGGTAACGGAATAGGTCATGATTTGATGGGGTGTTTAGACAGTAATTGGAATGATGCATTTTCTTTAAATTCCAGATATTCTTCAGATCCCAGTACATTTAAAAGTGGGATTGCGACCTGGCCATTTCTTGATCTTGAAGACGGACCTCACGAATTTATTGTTCGTGCATGGGATTCATACAATAACATCAACCAGTCTAGCGTTAATTTTGTTGTGGTATCAAGAGATAATATACAATTAGGAGAATTTCGTATCTATCCGAATCCCGGAGTTGGTCCTTTTCAACTGGACATAGAGCACAATGCGAAAGGTGATAGCGTATCTGTCGTTTGGTCAATTCAAAACTCTAATGGAGGAACTATTCATTCAAGTGAATGGATAGGAGTTGCTGAAGATGCTGTTTTAAATGCTGATCCATGGACTGGTCAAAGTGATTCAGGTAACGTATTGCCTGCTGGGTGGTACATCGCCCGGGTAGAGATAACTCGTTTGAGTGATGGGCAAAGCGTTAAAGCTGCTGAAAGAATAATCTTATTGCATTAGAATCTTATATTTGTCTACAATATGAAGAACAGAACTTTGATAATTTTTTTATTAATATCATTTTTTTTACAAAATGATATTAATGCTCAAGATCAGGGAGAACAGCGAAACGTTGTGGGGTCTGCTCTACCAATGCTTAATATTGGTCCTGATTCTCGTATGGGGGGTCTGGGTAACGCTGGAGTAGCGGCACTTCCTGATGCGAATGCTCTTTTTTGGAATCCTGCGAAATTGGCCTTTTTAGGTTCAGGCAATAAACAGGGAGGAGTATCTTACACCCCGTGGCTCAGAAGGCTAGTGCCCGATGTGGAACTTTTATTTGCGAATGTAGCTTTTGGTTTGGGAGACCGTGCTGGAATTGGAGCCAGTTTAAGATATTTTTCTTTGGGTGATATAACATTCCGAAATGAACAAGGTGACGATCAAGGTACCTACGCGCCTTATGAAATGTCTCTAGATGTCGCTTATGCATTAAAGTTATCTGAAAATTGGTCAGCAGGTGTTGGTCTGCGATATTCATTGTCTGATCTAACTCAGGGCCAGGTTGTTGGGAGTCTTCAGACAAAGCCAGGCCAGACCGTATCTACGGATGTTAGTCTTTATTATCAAGGTGAAGAGTTTAACCTTCCTGACGGTCAAAAAGGACAGTGGTTAGGAGGGTTGAATATTTCTAATATTGGTGCTAAAGTGAAGTATACAGAGAGTGGAGATGCGGATTTTATTCCGACCAATATGAAAATTGGAACAGGGTATAATTGGTCATTGGATAAGTATAACCGAGTCGTGGTATTATTTGATGTAAATAAGCTTCTTGTACCCACTCAACCGAGAAGAGATTTATCTGATGACGATGAAGATGGCGATCGAAATGAAATTTTAGAAAATTACATTGTTAATCCAGAAATCAAGGGTGGGAAAGATGATAATGTAGGAGTAATTCAGGGTATTGTTCAAAGTTGGGATCCATCTGCAAAACCCAGAGGGACAAAAGAGCTTTTAGAGGAGTTCATGTATAATTTTGGGGCAGAATATTGGTATGATAATAAATTTGCAGTTCGAGGAGGCTATCAACATGAGCATCGAAATAAGGGTAATAGAAGGTTTTTTACTTTAGGATTTGGTCTCAGATATAGTCTTTTAGGACTTGACTTTGCTTATTTAATTGTGGCAGACCAAACTGTGCGATCGCCCCTGGAAAACACTATTAGATTCAGCGCTATAATCGATCTCAATCAAATTTTAGATTGATTAATATTTAAATGAGGTTTTATTTCACATCTGCGCAGTATTTTTGCCTTTTAGAACAGTAGTCAAAAATGGCAAAAAAAAAATTATCCAAAGAGGTTTATTTGAAGTGGTACGAAGACATGCTCCTATGGCGTAAGTTCGAGGACATGTGCGCTGGACTTTATATACAACAAAAAATACGAGGGTTTCTGCATTTGTATAATGGTCAAGAAGCCATTCTGGCAGGATCCATATTGGCAATGGAGCCAGGAGATAAAATGATCACTGCTTATCGAAATCATGTTCAGCCAATCGGATTAGGGGTCGACCCTCGCAAGATAATGGCGGAATTAATGGGAAAAGTCACAGGTACATCTCGTGGCAAAGGAGGTTCTATGCATATGTTTTCCAAGGAACACCATTTCTATGGTGGACACGGTATAGTCGGAGGGCAAATCCCATTGGGTGCCGGTCTCGCTTTTGCCGATAAATACAAAGGAGATAGCAATGTGACTTTAACATATATGGGTGATGGAGCTGTTCGTCAGGGGTCTCTTCATGAGACTTTTAACTTGGCAATGCTTTGGAACCTGCCAGTAGTTTTTATCTGTGAAAATAACGGATATGCGATGGGGACATCTGTAGAAAGGACTGCTAATCACAGTGAGATATGGAAGTTGGGACTAGGCTATGAGATGCCATGTGCGGCAGTTGACGGTATGGATCCGGCTGTAGTATATGTAGCTATGCAAGAAGCTATTGATCGCGCAAGAAATGGAGGAGGGCCTACATTTTTAGAAATTAGAACATACAGATACAAGGGTCACTCTATGTCTGATGCTCAGCTTTATCGATCAAAAAATGAAGTGGCGGAATACCAGAAAGTTGATCCGATCCTCATCGTTAAAAAAATATTAGAAAAAAAGAAATGGTCAAGCCCTGACGAATTAGAGGCAATAACGAAACGTGTAAAATCCGTCGTGGCAGAATGCGTTAAATTTGCGGAGGATTCTCCCTATCCGGAAAGTCATGAATTATGGCAAGACGTTTATGTTCAAAGTGATTATCCATTTATAAAGGAATAGGCTATGGCAATTGTAATAAATATGCCCCGATTAAGCGATACTATGACCGAAGGGGTCGTCGCTAAGTGGCACGTCAAAGTAGGCGATAAAATTACCGAAGGTGATTTACTGGCTGAAATTGAAACAGATAAGGCAACAATGGATTTTGAAGCTTTTCCTGGTCAAGAAGGTGAATTGCTGTATCGCGGAATGGAGGAAGGTGCAACAGCTCCTGTTGACACTATTTTGGCAATCCTAGGAGATGCAGGTGAGGATATAGCTAGTCTAATATCTAAAGCAGCGAACCCAGAGGAAGAAACAAAAGCTGAAATTGCTATTGAGAATAACGAAAAATCGGTTGAAGCTTCTAGTGCAGCGCCTATTGAGATTGAAAAGCCAAATAAAGTAATAGCGCAAGATGTTAATACTATATCAGATGAGCGTCTAAAGGCTTCGCCGTTAGCAAAGTCTTTGGCTAATGAAAAAGGCATCGATATAAGTAAGGTTATTGGGACTGGAGAAGGAGGGAGAATAGTTAAAAGAGATATTGAAGGGTATAATTCTTCAGACTTAACTTCATCGATTCCCAAAGAAGAAGTATATCCGAGTTCAGGTTATCTAGACACTCCGATAAGTCAAATGCGCAAGACCATAGCAAAACGTTTGGCTGAAAGTAAATTTACCGCTCCACATTTTTATCTGACAATTTCTGTAGATATGGATGCTGCAATCGAGGCTAGAAAGTCTCTTAATTTCGAAGAGAATATAAAAATATCATTCAACGATTTGATTGTAAAATCTGTAGCAAAGTCCTTGAAGAAACACCCAGGTGTAAATAGTTCTTGGTTAGGTGACGTTGTTCGTACTAATTATGATGTGAATGTAGGCGTTGCTGTCGCTGTTGAAGATGGATTACTAGTTCCTGTTGTTAGACATGCAGACATTAAAAGCCTTACTGCCATTTCAAAAGAAGTTAAAGATTTTGCCAAACGAGCAAAGAACAAGGATCTTCAGCCTGCGGATTGGGAGGGGAATACATTTACAATTTCGAATTTAGGAATGTTCGGTATTGATCAATTTACGGCAATAGTAAATCCACCTGATAGTTGCATACTCGCTGTCGGTGGAATACAATCTGTTCCCGTCGTGAAGAACGGTGAAGTTGTCCCAGGTAATATTATGAAACTTACTTTGAGTTGTGATCATAGAGTTGTTGACGGAGCAACTGGTTCCGCTTTTTTAAATTCTTTAAAGAAATTACTAGAAGAGCCAGTGAAAATGATGCTTTAAAAAAAATAGGCCTGAGGGCCTTTTTTTTGTTTAAAATTCATAAGATAGAATCATTCTAAATATATAAATATCAATGTATCTCAGTGATCTGAAAATTGGTCAAAAAGCTATTGTGCTTCAATCTCCTATCAGCTTACCTGTTAAGTTGTATGAGATGGGGTGCATGCCTGGCGAGGAAATTGAGTTGAATTTTTCTGCACCATTTTATGGTCCAATGTGTTTCCGTGTTCAAGGCACATCAATTAGTATGAGGAGAGAGCTGGCGGAATTAGTGCCAATAACTGACCCTCACTCCAAAGTCTCTAATGATGTCTGAAAAAAAGGCAATTAGAGTCGCGCTGGTGGGGAGGCCTAATACAGGTAAATCCTCGTTGTTTAATCGTCTCACGGGCTTAAACCAAAAAGTGGGTAACTATCCTGGGGTGACCATGGAAAAAACGATGGGGCTTAGTAAATGGGCGCCAGGAATACTTGCTGAAGTCATTGATTTACCCGGTATCTATTCACTTCATTCATCATCAAAAGATGAGCAAGTTGTAATGGATTCATTACTTAATGAGAACTCAGAGGAGAAGATTGATGTTGTTATCGGTTTAGCAGACGGAACCAATTTAAAGACCTGTCTTTTTGTTTTCACCCAAGTTATTGATTTAGGAATTCCAGCTGTTTTGGCCGTGACAATGATAGACGAAATGGAACGAAAGGGGATGGAGCTCCAGGTTTCCAAGTTGAGTGAATCTTTGGGAGTGTCGATCAGTCTAATTAATGCTCGAACAGGCGAAGGAATAGAGGGGCTGAGGGCTAATGTGATAAATTCCAACCCTTCTGATAAAGCACCATTTTTTCAACCGGGAGGTCTTCATTTACAATGGATAGATAAGGTTTTGCAAGACAAAAAATTTGATTTAATATATAAGTCATGGCTTTTTGGATTGAATACGCCTGATTATAATGACTTAATAAATACTACTGGGAGGTCAGTTGCACGGATCCGGGCGGATGAAGCGATTAAGCGATACAGAATTGTAAATCAATGGCTTCGAGAGTTTTTCATTACTCATCCTGGGAAGGATCGTCGATGGACAGCAAGGTTAGATAAATGGATTGTGAGTCCCGTATGGGGTAGTGTGATTCTTTTCGGTCTTATGTTTTTAATTTTTCAAGTTCTTTTTTTTGGGAGTGAAGCACCGATGAATTTTATAGATGATCAAGTTGCTAATCTTTCGAATTATTTAACTAAGACTTTGCCCAGTGGTTTCCTAACCCACCTACTTACGAATGGTGTTATGCCTGGCATAGCTGGAGTACTAATCTTTATTCCTCAGATTGCTTTACTCTTTGGTTTTATAGCTCTACTAGAAGAGTCGGGATATATGGCTAGGGTGGTCTTTATTATGGACCGTTTTATGCGACCCTTCGGATTGAGCGGGAAATCTGTAGTTCCAATGGTCTCTGGTACTGCATGTGCAATTCCTGCCATTATGTCTACAAGAAACATGGAGAATAGTCGAGAAAGGTGGCTTGCCATAGCAGTTACTCCACTAATTACTTGTGCAGCTCGTTTACCTGTTTATGCCCTGATAATAAGTTTAGTTATTCCCGATCAATCTTTTTTTGGAATGAGTTTAAGGGGTATAGTTTTATTCAGTCTTTATTTAATTGGTTTTATAACTGCGCTTTTAGGCTCAGCATTATTGAATAAGCTCATGCCAAAAGTTAAATCGAATCCTTTCTTGTTAGAAATGCCTTCATATCGTTTACCGCAGTTGCGGAATGTAGGCATTGCTGTGATTAATAGAACGAAAAGTTTTGTTTCTGAAGCGGGAAAAATAATTTTAGCAATTAGCGTAGTTTTATGGTTTTTTGCAAGTTTTGGTCCAGATAAAAGTCCAGACTTTACCAAAGATCACGTTGCTATTCCAATTGAAGATAGTTATATCGGAAAAATGGGAAAAGCTATTGAGCCCGTTATGAAGCCTTTGGGTTTTGACTGGAAAGTCTCTATCGCTGTTTTATCATCATTTGTTGCCAGGGAAGTATTTGTCGGGACTATGGCAACTCTTTATAGTGTAGATGATGACGAGGTGTCAAGTGTTCGTGAGCAAATGGCAAAGCAAAAAGATCCAAAAACAGGTGAGCCGTATTTCAATCTAGCTGTAGGTATTTCATTGTTACTTTTCTATGCTTTTGCAATGCAGTGTATGAGTACTTATGCTGTTGTTGCTCGAGAAACAAGAAGTCACAAATTTGCAGCGATTCAATTTCTAGTCCTGGGTATTCTCGCCTATGCTGCAGCTTTTTTTGCATACAGTTTATTGGCTTAAGTAGAAAATATATATCTTTAAATCATGATTCCGATACTGCTTTATTCCATTTTTTTTCTTGCCCTAGGGTATGCTTTTTTACCAAAACCAAGGGTCTCAAATGAATCTTTGTGCTCAAAAAGTTGTGGATGTAAAACTGAAGTTAAGTGACAAAATGAAAACAATCTTAGTTACAGGTAGCTCGAGAGGTATTGGTCGTGAAACATCTAAAATACTTGCTAGTAAGGGTCATAGGGTGTTTTCTGCTAGCCGAAATGCAGTAGATATCTCAGGTTGTGAGTCTTTGATTTTAGACCCTGGAAACCCTGAATCGATTGCTGAGGTCACTGAATATTTCACTTCTAATGGCATTCATTTAGATGGTCTAGTTAACAATGCAGGTTTACTAGTGAATAAACCTTTTGCGGAACTAACAGAAATCGATTTACAAAGCCTTTCACAGGTGAATTGGATAGGTCCGGCTCTTTTAATTCAGGCGATGATTCCTTTATTTAATAAGGGTGCTCATGTTGTCAATATTTCAAGTATGGGAGGATTTCAAGGCTCTTTAAAATTCTCAGGCCTCTCCGGCTATTCTTCCGTAAAGGGTGCGTTGGTTACTCTTACAGAGTGCCTTCAGGCAGAGCTAGGTGGAGCTGACTTAACATTCAATGTACTTTGTCTTGGTGCCGTCCAGACAGAAATGCTTAAAGAGGCCTTTCCGGATTATGACGCACCCACATCTCCATATCAAATGGGAGGTTATATTTCAGAATTTGTACTTTTTGGGCATAAATCTTTTGCAGGAAGGGTTTTGCCAGTGACAATTTCCACCCCCTAGAGAATTTTTTAACCCTTTCAAAGACTGATAAACAGGGCGTTAAGAAATACTTATAGTTTTTTTTAAGAATGGGTGTTGCTCAATCAAAAAGTCGTTCTACATTTGCAGCCCCGAAACAGAATAATAGCTAACACTATGACAACTATAAAGGGAAACAAGACGAAGAGTAAAGACTTCAACGTTCTTTTACATATTGTGAAATCGAAAGAGCTCCAACTCGAAGATTCTAATGAGATACTTCAAGAGGCCAGATCAAACAACCTTACAATGGAGAGTTTGATCCTGGCTCAGGATAAACGCTAGCGGCAGGCCTTACACATGCAAGTCGAGGGGTAGAATATCTTCGGATATTTGAGACCGGCGCACGGGTGCGTAACACGTATGCAACCTACCTTTTACTGGGGAATAGCCCGAAGAAATTCGGATTAATGCCCCATATGCTTGCACAACCGCATGGTTGAGCAAGGAAAGCTCCGGCGGTAAAAGATGGGCATGCGTCCCATTAGCTTGTTGGTGAGGTAACGGCTCACCAAGGCAACGATGGGTAGGGGGCCTGAGAGGGTGACCCCCCACACTGGTACTG
>MDTF01014035.1_pt1 | contig 62039 bp, 53 predicted proteins | sample 811191 | NCBI WGS metagenome assembly MDTF01 (sample SAMN05326649, study PRJNA326480) | marine metagenome | isolation source: seawater | place: Southern Ocean | collected 2011 | reverse complement strand
AAGAAGAAGAAGAAGAAGAAGAAGAAGAAGAAGAAGAAGAAGAAGAAGAAATCATTGAGATAGAGATAATCAATCCCAATTCAGGCTTCACCCACTTCGAGTATAGTGAGGAAGTCTTTATAGAGGAAACACCTACAGAAAATGCAGTGAAGGAAAGCTACTTCATAGCTTCTTCTGTACTTCCCTATCCTAACCCTTCCGCTAAATGGGTTACGTGGAATGTTCCATTCACAGGTAAGTTCAAGCTTGTGATAAGAGACATTACTGGAAAAGAAGTTTTCACTGACTCTTTCTCTACCGCTTTATCTAAAACGGTGAAAGTGGATGTTAATTCCTTTAGCAGTTCCTCCTCCAATTTCACTTATCATTTCATAGTAGAAGGAGAAATCATCTCTGGAACTTTCTTTATCCTTAAATAAAGGCTTTATCTTTTCTGTTCTATTAAATTTGCACCGCGTGAAACTTCATAGGCAAATACTAACACTTATAAAAAAAGACATCTCTCTAGAATATAAAAGTCTAGAGTCATTGGCTGGAATGGTTCTCTTTCTGTTAGCTACTGTGTACACTTGTTTTCTCACATTTAAGAAAATGCCCACTGCAGAAGTATGGAATGCCCTATTCTGGATCATCATCATATTCTCTGGATTCAATGCGATCTCAGGTAGTTTTAAAAATGAAACCGGAGGAAAGCATTTCTATCTCTATTTCTTGGTAAACCCGAAGGCACTTATACTCGCTAAGATTATATATAACAGCTTTTTAATGCTGACTCTCTCTATTATCGGCCTAGCTATATTTGCTCTGTTTCTAGGCACCAATGTCTTAGAGGATATCAATTTCTCAAGCTTTTTCATAGGCCTAGTGCTCACCTCTTTAGGCTTGAGCGGAATACTAACCATCATTTCAGCTATAGCTTCTCAGCTAGATTTTAAAGGTGGCATCATTACCGTTCTAGGGTTGCCTCTGTTATTCCCTTTGATCTTAATCAGTCAGAAATATTCAGCACAAGCTTTAAGCGGTGTCAGCGCATCTGGAAACATGAATTTTCTGTTGGGACTTTTAACGCTTAATGTAGCCGTTATCACATTAAGTTATGTTTTGTTTCCTTATCTTTGGCGGCAGTAAAACAAGCGCTCTAGACCTAAACCCTTTAGAGCGTTCTATTAAAATTTCAGACGCTTCAATCTCATGGATTTAACCCTGTTTTAGAGAGGCTCTTCTTTTAATATTTGATTTAAACCTGCACGATTAAATGGCAAAAAATTGGTGGAAAATAGTAGGAGCTCTTTTAGTGATATACGCTACCGCTTTTAGTTTCTTAAGACCACTGGAACCTGGAATCATTCAAACAGATAAGACTGAGCTAGTTTTAGGTCAAAACACATTTTCTGTTACTGGATACAATTCCCATTTCGTAGACTACTCATCCTCACTTAAAGGTTTTTTAAGAGTAGATTCTGTAAGAGCTATTCCCATTACTGTCTTAGACATAAAGGATAACGTACATGCTGAGTTCAGCGTGAATGTCCCCGCAGACATAGATAAAACGGTAATGGATCTATTTCTTTCGAATGACAGAACTGGAAGCATGTTCTTACCCGCTGCTTTTCGTATAGACCAATCCAAAGGGAATCCTGCTGCTTCAGCAGAATATACCAATGTAGCCTTTTCTTCTGGGGAGGAAATTCCATTCGAATTCCCGTTTCAACTTAGAATTTTCGACACCATTAGAAACTTAAACTTTCATGTGCCGATGTGGTTTACCATGTTTGTGCTTATGGGATTATCTCTGTGGTACTCTATCCGCTATTTAAACTCTGACAAAATAGAATACGACCTAAAAGCAGCCTCTTCAGCTAAGATCGCATTGATATTCTGCTCATTAGGACTTATCACAGGAAGTATCTGGGCTCGGTTTGCATGGGGAGACTGGTGGACTACAGATGCCAAACTAAATGGTGCAGCAGTTTCATTTTTACTCTTAGCAGCCTATTTCATCCTTAGAAAATCTGCTGAGGACAAACCGAATAAAGGCAAGATAGCAGCCGTTTATAACATCCTATCTTTCTTTATGACTATGGCTCTTATCATGGTTCTACCGAGACTAACAGGCGCAGCATCTCTTCATCCAGGAGAAGATGGAAACCCTGCTTTTAGCTCTTATGATCTAGACAGCAATCTTCGAATGGTTTTTTATCCAGCATGTGCGGGATGGATAATCACTGGAATATGGATTTACAACCTGCATTATAGAATTTCTAATCTGAAAAACACACAGTCATGAATAGAATAGTGATACTGATATTACTTCTACTTTTTACCTTGCAGTGCCAAGCTCAAGACGGAGCATTGGAAGAGTATTTCTTCGAATCAGGTAAAATAAAAGTCGTGATAGCTGTTGCGGTAAGTATAGCTACCGGCCTGTTTGCTTACCTGTTTAGATTAGATAAAAAGATCAAAGACTTAGAAAACAACAAGAAATGAAAAAGTCAGAAATAGCCCTAATCATCCTAGCTGGAGTAGCTATAGCAGCTATGGTATCAGCACTAGGAGGTAGCGGGAAAGCCGAAACATTCGCTACCGCTTTTTCTAATCCTGGAGTAGATTATAAAATAAACGGGAAACTCATCAGAGAAGAACCTATCATTTATAATCCTGAAGAAAATGCGGCACTCACTGTATTTACTATGGTAGATAGTGAAGGTGGAATTAGTAAAGTATATCTCAACGAAGCCAAACAACAAGGGTTCGAACAGTCTGAATCCATAAATTTATTTGGTTATGTAGAAGACGGGAAATTTCGTGGGCATGATATGCAAATGAAATGTCCATCCAAATACAATGACCAAAAACACTTGATAGACCTACAAGCATCTGCTAATTAAATGGAGTACATCGGAGAAAACCTGCTCCCAGGTCAAATAGGAGAATTCTTTATAGCACTCGCTTTTTCAGCAGCTATATTTTCTATGGTAAGCTATTACTTTTCTACAAAAGAAGAATCAGCAGCCTCATGGAAAAAATTAGGTAGAATAGGTTTCATTATTCATGGACTTTCTGTTTTTATGGTGATAGGCACTCTGTTTTATCTGTTTATGAATCACCAGTACGAGTATAATTACGTGTACAAGTATAGCAGTAAGACCATGCCTATGAAGTATGTGTTTTCTGCATTCTGGAGTGGTCAGGAAGGCAGTTTCCTACTCTGGAGTTTTTGGCATATCGTGCTAGGTGGACTTCTTATTCTCAAAGGAAAAAACTGGGAAAAACACACCATGACCATTCTAGCATTGGTCCAAGTGTTTATCTCATCTATGCTCCTGGGAGTATACTTTGCAGATTATAAATTCGGAAGTAACCCGTTTATTCTGAATAGAGAATTACCCGAAACCATACTCATGCCGTGGGCCTCTTCAGAAAGTTATTTGAGTTTACTCTTCGCTGATGGTAGAGGACTAAATCCACTGCTACAGAATTACTGGATGACCATACACCCTCCTACCCTGTTTTTAGGGTTTGCCAGCACAGTGGTTCCATTCGCTTTTGCCATCGCAGGATTATGGAAAAGAGATTATTCAGGCTGGATTAAGCCAGCACTTCCCTGGACATTTTTCTCCGTCATGATTTTAGGTACAGGTATTCTCATGGGAGGAGCTTGGGCGTATGAGTCACTTACTTTTGGAGGATTTTGGGCTTGGGATCCTGTAGAAAACGCATCTCTAGTTCCATGGATTATTCTCGTGGCGGGAGCTCACATAATGCTCATCAACAAGCACAAACCTAAGAGTCTGTTTTCTGCTTTTTTATTCATCATTCTGAGTTTTATCTTCATCCTTTATTCTACATTCCTTACCCGAAGTGGGATTTTAGGAGAAAGCTCAGTACACAGTTTTGTGGAGAGCGGTATTCTTCCTCAGCTACTGATTTACTTGCTTTTCTTCGTAGGAATGGCAGTGGCCATGCTGCATAAAGATGTACTGGAAAGAAAAATTTACAGTTGGGCTTCATTCCTGATTTTCGTCTTAGGGATAGGACTTTACTTGCTGGATACAGACGCAGTGAGATTCGAATATGCTCCTGCAGCTTTTGTAGTTTTATTCCTTCTCTTATCGGCAGTCTATACGGTAAAAGCATACACCAAGCATTACCGAACAGATGAAGACGAGCCATTGGTTAGTCGAGAGTTCTGGATGTTTATAGGAGGGTTAGTACTGTTTATTTCAGCGTTGCAAATCACTATCTGGACCAGCATACCTGTATTCAATCATGTAGCTAGTCCATTTCAAAGTATCTATGCGAACATAGCCAACCTTACAGGATGGGAATGGGCCGCTAGCTTAGCAGAAGGAAAACTTTCTATAGGTTCTGATGTGGTAAATATCTATAACAGATGGCAGATTCCATTTACCGTGTTAATTACACTCTTTATAGGAACTACCCAGTTTATGAAATATGGCAAGAATGATGGCGGCAAATGGTTCAAGGCCGTTAGTCTATCGCTTATTATTTCAGCAGCCATTACAGCATTCTTCCTCTTTGTTTGGGGATTTGAAGACAACACCTACCCTTCCAATTATGTGTTACTATTCACCTCAATATTCGCTGTAGTGGCTAATGCGGATTACCTTATTAGAGTGCTCAAAGGAAACATCAGAAAAGGTGGAAGCCCTATAGCCCACGTAGGATTTGGTCTATTAATTTTCGGTGCACTGGTTAGTCAAAGTCAACAAGATATTATATCTACCACTAAAAGCACAGACATTACAGGTTTAGGCGGAGGAATAAATAGTAAAGAAGACCAACTTATGTATAAGGGTGATACCCTTACCATGGGTAATTATATGACTACCTATACGGGGTATGATTCTGATGGCAGAAATGCTTACTACCACATAGACTATTATTCGCAAGTGGCCAATTCATTCCAAAAAGATGATATAGCCTATCGATTGATTCAGAATTTACCTGTTTTCTTCATTGCAAAGCAAGACCACACCAGCTCTCCTACTTTTATAGAAGATATGGAAACGCACTGGTATCCACTGCCAGCGCCTACAGAAACACAACTCGACCGTGCTAAAAAATGGAGAGGATTTAACCCAGGAGAAAAAGAATTTACGCTCTCTCCTAGAATTCAAATCAATGAGACATTCGGAAATGCGCCAGAGCCAGACACGAAGCATTACGGGAATGAAGATTTGTTTACTTTCCTAAAGTTTGCACAGATAGACAAACTGAAAACAGACAGTTTAGGATTTCTTCCAATGAAAGAAACCAAAATGCTTCTGGGAGATACCTTAAAGCTTACAGAAGGGTTGCTCATAGTGGATAGCCTGAGACCCATGGGAGAGGAAAAGGCAATTTTCGGATTTCTATCTTCAGATATTGTACTTAAAACATACATGCACTTCACCTCTGAAGAAAAGGATACGCTCCTCACCTCTAGATTTCTAGTAAGAGGAAATCAAGCTGTAGGAGAAGAAATCACCCTGGTAAAAGAGGGCTTTAAAGCGACTATTAAACTTATTCAGCCTAAGGATGGCACAGCAGAAATCACCTTAGAACATGCTGAGAAATCTGAGAATTACAGAGACTTTATAGTAATGAGAGCAGTGAAATTTCCACAGATAAATATCTTATGGATAGGATGTTTAATCATGATATTGGGAACTATCATAGCTATTATAGAACGGATTAGAACCAATAGAATAGGGCGTAAAACCGCCTAACTTTTAAAGAGCCGTATATTCACCTTTTCAACCCTGTGGCTAAAGACAAAGTGAACTCTGAAATTAAGCACATAACATTTATAGGAAGCGGAAACGTAGCTTCTGCTATGGCTGAAGAGTTCTTTAAAAAAGGACTAATCATCACGCAAGTTTTCAGCAGAAATTTAAGTCAAGCCAATCTACTAGCCGAGAAAGTAAACTCCACAGGAATAAACAACTATTCCCAACTCAAGGAGACCGACCTTTTTATAGTAGCCGTTTCTGACGATGCTATTTCAACAGTGTTTTCTGAGCTAAAGTCTTCCACTCCTGTAGTGCATACTTCGGGGAATACGGCTTTGCAAGAGCGTTACCAAAACACCAAGAGCGGTGTTTTCTATCCGCTACAGACATTCTCTAAAGGTTCTGGAACCAACTGGTCTGAGGTTCCTATCTGTATAGAAGCTGCTAACGAAGACCTCTTGCAAAAGCTCCATCTATTGGGTGAACTTCTGAGCGAAAACGTGAAAACCATCACCTCTGCTGAGCGCGCTATAATTCATGCAGCTGCAGTGCTCGCGTGTAATTTTACCAATCACTTGGGAGCACTTACTCAGGAGGTTTTAGAAGACCACAACCTGAGCTTGGACTTATTAAACCCACTTATACAAAAGACATTTAGAAATATCACCTCAGGAAAAGCGAAAGAAAAACAGACTGGCCCTGCAGTGAGAGAAGACTATGGAACCATAGATTCTCACATGAAAATACTAGAAGACAAACCAGAAATCAAAGCGCTATATTTAGCCCTTTCTAAACATATAATAGCATACCACCATGGCCAGTAGTTACAAGGAAAAACTAAAAGACATTACCACATTCGTATTCGATGTAGACGGAGTTTTCACAGATGGAAGCCTCTACTTGGTTCCTGGCGAAATGGCCCGGGTGATGAATGTAAAAGATGGTTTCGCAGTTCAGTTGGCCGTAAAAAAGGGCCTTAGGCTAGCTATTATCACGGGGGGCAATAGCGAACTAGTCAAATCTAGATTAGAAGGACTAGGGATTCCCGAAGTATACCTCAGCTGCCATGATAAAATGGTAGTGTTTCAGGAATACCTGAAAAAACACAACCTAGATGCTTCAGAGGTCTGCTACATGGGAGATGATGTTCCTGATTATGATGTAATGAAAATAGCCGGATTATCTGTAGCTCCGCATGACGCATGCGCTGAAGTGAAATCTGTAAGTCATTACATATCCGATAAAGATGGTGGGAAAGGATGTGTAAGAGACATACTGGAACAAGCCATGAAGGTAAAAGGCCTGTGGATGAAAGGAACAGAAAGTCACCAATGGTAAATGTCTGCCATAACCAATATAAAAAACTGGCTAAACAAACCTTACCCAAGACCTGAATCCTATGCTACTGAAGTAAGAGGAATGCTCACTGCGGGGAGTATCGTTTTTCTATTATTGTTTCTTTTCAGACCATTCGGGATGGAAGAACATCAAGGTTCCGTGCTGTTTATGACCTTAGGCTTCGGAGTGATTACGTTTTTAGTAGGCATACTATATACGGCTATTACCCGATTATTACTAAAGATTCAAAAGGATATAGAATCATGGTGAATTAAACACTGGATAGTAGACACCTTCTTTTTAATCGGGCTAATAGGCACAGGGAATTTTCTCTACCTGTTATACATTTTCGGTATGAAGTTCGGGGTTGGCACTTCGGCTTCGCTCAGTGACCGAAGTTAGAAGTTGAAATTTCCACATAAGATTCATCTTAAGAATTTCGATTTATTGCACCCTTCCAAAATCTAGACTCTTCAATTTTCAATAAACTTTCCTCCCGCTGCCCCAGTCACTTCTGCTGTCGCTCAGTGCAGCGCCTAAAGAGTGCGCTGACACACATGCTAAAAGTCTAGAGAATTGGAGGTTAGAAGTCTAATCCATAAAGATAAAATCATCCACCAACAGAGAATTACCCTCAACTAAAAAACAATTTAGCAGAGCGATATTTAAGTGTAAACTTTAAAATAACTTTGCTGCGCTATGAATACACTTCTTTTAGACAATCATCTGGCTCAGACCACTCCTTTTCCTGTAGGGTTAGAAGTGAGCCATGCAGCTGGTTCTTACATCCATACTAAAGATGGGAAGAAATACCTAGACATGATTTCGGGGCTCTGTGTTTCTAACCTCGGGCATGGAAACCAAGCCGTGAAAGATGCTGTGTACCGCCAGTTAGAAAAGTATGCTCACGTGATGGTTTATGGAGAGTTCGGGCAGGATGCTGTTTCTGAATTGGCGGCTACCTTAACGGGATTACTTCCTAAAGCACTGGACACTTGTTACTTCGTGAATTCTGGCACTGAAGCTAATGAGGCCGCTCTAAAATTGGCTAGAAGAAGTACTGGCCGCTCTGAGCTTATAGCGTTTAAAGGCGCTTATCATGGGGGAAGCACAGGTTCACTGGCTATTTCTTATAACGAGGAAAAGAAATATGCGGTGCGGCCATTAATGCCAGATGTGACGTTTATAGAACTAAATAAGCTGGCAGACTTAGCGCTCATTACAAAAAAAACAGCTGGCGTATTCCTAGAAACCATCCAAGGAGATGCAGGCATCCGAATTCCTGAACAGGCGTTTATAAAAGCGCTTAGAGAACGGTGTTCTGTAACAGGCACGCTCCTCATCCTAGATGAAATCCAAGCAGGAATGGGCAGAACGGGAAAGTTCAGCGCATTCGAGCATTATGGAATCGTACCCGATATTCTATGTTTAGGAAAAGCATTAGGAGCTGGCTTGCCTATAGGCGCTATGATTTCTGGCAGGAGCCTTATGGAGAAGTTTACGCATGACCCTATGCTAGGCCACATTACTACATTTGGCGGTAATCCTGTTATTTGCGCTGCAGCCAATGCGGGATTAAAAGAGCTCCTAAAAGACGGAATTATAGCCTCTGTAGAAGCCAAAGGTCATTTCATTTCCGCCTCTCTAAAGGACCACTCAGCGGTAAAAGAAATAAGACAGAAAGGTCTTTTTATAGCCATAGAGCTAGAATCAGCGGAACTGGTTCAGCAGGCCTTTGATTACTGCTTGACTCATGGCGTAATTACCTTCTGGTTTCTTTCTTGTAAAAACGCATTCCGCATAGCTCCACCGCTGAACATTACTCAAGAGGATTTAGCGCATGGCGTTTCTATTCTTAAAGATGCGCTGGATTCTTTGACATAAAAAAAGCCAAGACGAATCTTGGCTTTCACTCTATATTTTTTCACTCATTTACATCGCTTCTATCCACTCCAGGGGAATAACTATTTGTGTTACCCATTTAGAATCGTCTGGCTCAGAAATCGGACCTATTAAATAAATTTCATAGCTCGGCATGAGCGGAGTTAAGCCCTTGGCATAAATGGCAGGCATTAGTTTCTCATAGCTCTCAGGTAGCGTTTCGTAAGAACCTTTATGGAGATAAATCATCGCTTTATGAGGTTTGATATAACCGGTAGCTAAGCTAAGTCGCCCATATAATTTTTCTGTAGACATCATAGCTATAGTGAATATCGAAACTTTTGTTTCATTATCATAAGCTTCAGTTACCGAAATAGGAGGTTGAACTAGTTTAGCTACTTCTCCATTACCCGACACTTTTCTATATATCTCTTGGTAAGAAGAGACATAACTTTTCGCAGAAATCTCTTCTATATTCTTATCTACATATCTCTTCCCTATGTAAAATAGCTCTGGCATCTCGACCTCCTCCATCGCTATATCTACTAACACTACTTCTTTAGGAATAAATGGATTAGCTATGGCCGCCTTTTCCATTCCGTTTAATCCTTCTTGATACATTCCTTTAAGGATAGAAGGCATAATAACATTGCTTAACCGCTCACCAAAGCCAGTGTTTCCTGAACTTTCAAAATTCCATGTCACCTCAGTCCCTCCTTCCACTTCTTTAAAATGCATATCACAGGTGCTGTACTCCATTCCACCTCCCATATCGAAGCCTATATCTATTCCTATTTTCTCTCCTTCTTTAAGCTCACGAATCTCCATCTCACCTTTTCCAGCTTTAGGTCCTTCCCACGAATAACCTCCGCCTAATCCTCTAGAGCCAGCTTCACTATAAGTTATCTTCATATCTGGGTCAGATGCAGCCCAAGGACTCCAATTAGGCCAGTTTTTAAATTCTACTACTTGTTCCCATACAGCTGGTAACGGTGCCTTCATTACTTTTTTATGCGACACGTTCATCTCTGAGGGCCCAAAAAATCCTATTCCTACTATAAGCAAAGCCAGCAGACCTAGAAGCACTAGAATTATCCTTAATACTTTCATTTATTCATTAATTTACAGCAAATGTAAAACTATACTCAAGCCAATTCAGCTTTATAAATTTTTACATCCTAATATTTTTTTCAGCTTGGTCAAAATACTCATCGCAACCCGAGCTAAAGTTGATTTTTTCAGCACTAAAAGAAGGACCTCGATAAAGCCAAAAGACGAATTGGCTCGCGTAAATAATCAGTTTGTCACACTGGATTTTATTAGATACTTTGCTGACCTTAAATAAAACTTCATGTTAAGAGTAATAATCCTTTCGTTTTTCTGCGTTGCAACGCTTATCTCCTCAGCTACAACCATCACTGAATCAACCCCTACCGACTATGCAAATGATGCACTAACCAACCTGCATACTGCAAAGGGAAAATTTAGTCTGTACTTAGATAAATCTGAAGGCCTCATTCTAGACTGGCCGAACGAGCTTTCTCAGCCTACAGATAGTTTTTTCGTGAAATTCGATTCTAACCTTTACGGATTTATTACCGATAAAGGGTTAACATTTGAAAACCTAAAAGCTGGAGATTATGAAATTTCATGGGGAAAGGCTACGGATGGAAATGACATAGTAAAAGCTAAATCATTCGGGCTGAAGGTATTTAACAAAACCCCCTGGTTCAAGCATGAGGCTATTGTACTGGCATTACTGCTCGGGTTATTGGCGTTGGTGTTTTACACTAATTCACTTCCTAGTTTCTCTAAGTTTTACAAATTTGTTCCAGCACTGCTTCTCTGTTATTTCTTACCTGCTATTTTAAACTCAGCAGGAATAATTAACGGGCAGGATTCTCAACTGTATTATGTGTCCTCTCGGTTTTTACTCCCCGCATCTCTGGTTCTGTTATGCCTAAGCATAGACTTAAAAGGAATATTAAACTTAGGGCCTAAAGCGTTAATCATGTTTTTTGCTGCCACTTTAGGAGTAGTCATCGGTGGGCCTTTAGCGTTATGGATAGTAGGCTCATTTACACCAGATGCTCTAGGAGGTGACTCTGCCAATGCCTTATGGAGAGGACTTTCTACTGTAGCAGGAAGCTGGATAGGTGGAGGCGCTAACCAAACAGCCTTGAAAGAGATCGCGGATTGTCCAGAAGGATTATTCTCTAATATGATATTGGTAGACGTAGCGTTGGCCAACGTATGGATGGCTTTTCTGCTTTTCGGAGCGGGAATGGATAAGAAGATAAACAAGTTCTTAAAAGCCGACAACACTGCTGTAGAGGCGTTGCAAACAAAAGTAGAAAACTACCAAGCCAGTATTTCTAGAGCTCCATCTTTAAAAGACCTTATGATTATCTGTGGAGTAGCATTCTTAGCAGTAGGACTAGCACACTGGGGAGCTAATTTCTTATCTCCATGGATAGGCGGAGGGATTTCGGATATGAAGGCTGGTGGCTCTGTAATAGCGCTTTACATGAGTTCATTCGGAAGTGGATTCTTTTGGTTAATCGTTATCTCCACTACCATAGGTGTAGTACTTTCATTTACCAAGCTGAGAAGCTATGAGGGAGCAGGAGCCTCTAAAATAGGTAGTTTGTTTATTTATATTCTAGTGGCTACCATAGGTATGAAGATTAACATCAATGACTTTTTAGAAAACTCTCAGATACTTACCATGCTCTTAGTCGGTGCTATCTGGATGCTCGTTCACATTACCATTCTGCTAGTAACCGCTAAAATCATAAGAGCTCCTTTCTTTTTCGTAGCAGTAGGAAGTCAGGCCAATATAGGCGGAGCAGCCAGTGCTCCTATAGTGGCTTCTGCGTTTAGCCCAGCATTAGCTCCGGTAGGAGTTCTGCTTGCAGTGATGGGGTATGCTGTGGGAACTATAGCTGCAGTAATTTGTATGGAGTTAATGCATGCGGTGTCCTAAATTATTTGCGGGAGGAATTGAATGACATAAATCCTTGAACTTCGTTAAGACTAGCTCTTTTACTTTAGCCTTTTTATGAAGAAATTAAAAGTAGCATGGAATGATGTCTATAGACATCCACTTCCAGACAATCATCGTTTTCCTATGCTCAAGTATGAGCTTATTCCAGAGCAGCTTACCTATGAAGGCACACTAGATAGTTCTAATTTTTTCTCTCCTTCCCCTGTCTCTGAAGAACTGATTTTAAAAGTACATGATGCCCATTATTGGACTAATCTAAAAACCTTAAACCTCAGCAGAAGGGAAATTAGAACCACGGGGTTCCCTCATTCAAAGGAACTCATCGAAAGGGAAATAACCATTATGGGAGGAACGGTAGAATGCGCCTATCATGCCATAGAAAACGGAATAAGCATGAATATCGCTGGTGGAACCCACCATGCTTTTACAAATAGAGGAGAAGGATTTTGCTTGCTGAATGACCAAGCCTTAGCGGCAGTAGATTTACTAGATAAAAAAGCCGCCAACAGAATTCTCATCGTCGATTTAGATGTGCACCAAGGAAATGGCACTGCAGAGATTTTCAAATCAAACGATGCTGTATTCACTTTTTCTATGCACGGAGCTAATAACTATCCACTTAGAAAAGAATCCAGCGATTTGGACATCCCTTTAGATGATGGCATCACAGATGACGCTTACTTAGAGTTATTAGTAACTCATTTAGAACTTGTCACTCAAGAGTATCAGCCTGATTTCATCTTTTATCAGTGTGGGGTAGATATTCTAGAGACGGATAAACTAGGCAGACTAGGAGTTTCTGTAGCTGGATGTAAAAAACGAGATGAAATAGTTTTAAAAAAAGCACAGGAACTGGAAGCTCCTGTGGTCTGCAGTATGGGTGGTGGTTATTCTGAAGATATTAAAGTAATAGTCGAAGCCCACGCCAATACATTTAGGTTAGCACAGGATTTATTTTTTTGAATAAAACTCCTCCCTAATTTCGTTTACTATGGCAGCTACTTTTTGGCTATCCACCTCCTCTGGAAGGTCAGATTTACCGAATAAGTGACGCACTTCTTCTACTAAATTCTCTGCTTCTTTTATCAATCCTCCAAACTCAAATTTATGGTTTCTTATATCCAATAAATACTCTTTTTCAGGTCGTTCAAGGATAATTTCTCCTTTGGTGGCTATATCCTTAGCAGTTAATAAAAGCCTAAAAGTATGCATGAGAAATTTTCCATCATACTCCCCTTCGCCTCTGCTGTAACCAAACTTCACTCGGTCTTCTTTCCATTTAAAAAACGACTTATACTCTCTGGTATACTTGGCATAAGCCTGCTTATCAAAAACCAAATAACCCAGCAGTTCTTCTCCTTCCTTCTTGTTTAGAAAATAATGGTCGCTGTTTAATTCCAGAAAGTCAGAAGCATCTCCTCTCCATAGAGCATAGATGTCTTTTTGATTGAGTAGCTCAGAAACAGAAATTCCGGCCACTGTGATTCCAGAATCAGAAAAAGGAGTTAGCGCTCCGTCTTTCATTACAGCACAAAAGTTCAAAAATGATTTCTTCTGCTCATCATCTGGATAAGAGATTCTCTTTTTTAGGTTATAAGCTTTTCTGATTTGTCCTAAGGCATAACCCACATAGGAGTTTTGACACTGTTTGGTAAGAAATTCTTCTTCTTTAAATAGAGCAAACAAAGAATGTTTTTCTCTAATACATCTTTCTGGAAAAGCCAGAAACTCCAGTACGGTGGGATTATTTTTAGATAGCAAATGAGCGAATTTTCCTAACTCGAAATAAGACTGATCATTCGAAGCATCACTTACCTCTACTGGGAAATTACTGGCATAAAAAAGGTGTTTATCTGCTACGAAAACACCTCTAAAGTCTTTATCTGACGTAGCTATATTCAAGCCATACGCATGGCTGCCTGCCAATGCACTCAGAATAATATTTCCGGGAATCTGTAAATCCATATCAAAACAAATTTACACGTTATTCCCCTAGAATATTACGCCACCTTAATCTGTCCGAAAAGGTGACCCATTTGTTCTTTCTTCACTTTCAAATAACCCGCATTTCTTTCATGCGCCTCTATAATCAGCGGAACTCTTTCTACGAGCTCTATACCTGTATTTTTAAACACGTTTACTTTCTCTGGATTATTAGTTAGCAGTCTGATTTTATTTATCTCCAGCAGTTTGTACATATGTATAGCCACATTAAAATCTCTGTCATCGGATCCGAAACCTAGTGCATGATTTGCTTCTATAGTATCTAACCCCGTATCTTGAAGATTATACGCTTTCATTTTATTAATTAAGCCTATTCCTCTTCCCTCCTGCCTTAAGTATAACAGTACTCCTCCTTCTGCGCTTATTCTATCTAGAGATTCTTCTAATTGTTCTCCACAATCACACCGAGCAGAACCGAATAAATCTCCAGTTAGACACTCACTATGGACTCTAGTCAAGATTGGCTTGGAAGTGTCTAAGTTTTTAGTAACAAGTGCTAGATGAGGAAAATCCTTAACTCCACTTTCAAAAGCTACCATTTCAAATTCCCCATGACTAGTAGGTAAAAACACTCTCTCTAATATTTCTGTAATCATCATTATTCTTAGCTTGACCACAAATGTAAAGGCTTTATGAAATTTTAATTGTGTTTTTTTCGTATATTTGAGTGTGCGAACAGCGGCATTCATATCAGCTTTTTACTACTTCGTGATAACTGTAGGAATAAGCATCTCATTACATTTCTGTAAAGGTGAACTCACTTGTTTTTCATTTATTTCGGAAAGTAGCATATGCTGTCATATCCACGAAGCACCTGACCACGAGCACGATAACTGTCAAGCGGTATGCGACGATGACTGCTGTTCTGATGAAAATGTAACTATCACTCTAGACACAGACTTCACTTTTAAATCTGTGGATATTCCCAATACAGCCATCTCTCTTTCGAGTGAGGGTCTTCATTTCAATAAAGTTATGGATTCCCAAACTTTGGCTCTAGATGCTCCAGCAAGGGGCTCACCACAGTCCTCTCCCTTGTATTTACTTCACTCTTGTTTCATTTTTTACGGTTGATTTATTGAGTATTATTATACAGAACCTGCTTCGTAGGCTTTGTTTATAAAGGTTTTCTAGCGTTGCAACGCAAAAAAAACAACACTCATATTTATCAATAAAAAAATACAATGAAACAACTCATATTTATAGGACTAATGCTACTTGGTACATTAACCTATGCACAATCAAATAGACCAGTTACAGTAAATTTAACCGTAGGCGGAACCTGCGAAATGTGCAAAGAAAGAATAGAACGCACTGTAGATGTAAAAGGAGTAAAATACTTCGAATACACACTGGCTACTCATAATTTAGAGATCACTTATGTTCCTTCTAAAATAACTGAAGAACAACTCCACAAATCACTTAATACTGTTGGCCACGACACCAATAAGTCTAAGGCTTCTGATGAGCAGTATGATAAAATTCATGGCTGCTGTAAGTACAGAACACACGTTCACGGTGAAGGAGAGCATGATTCAGAGAAAAAAGAAGATAACCACGATGAAAATGGTGACCATGACCACGAGCATTAAGCTTTTCGGACTAATGGCTTTCATGACATTAGTTTCAACTGTAAACGCACAAACACATACTGGAGAAGTCCATGACGAAAAACATGATGCACTCGTGGGTGCGTATGTATCCGTTATAGGTTCCAGAATGCCAAGTGTACCTACAGACAGAGATGGTAAATTCACTATCGCACAGATTAATGGCCAAGACTCTCTTTTAATCTCTTTTATAGGCTATGATGATTTCATCATAGCTGCTACTGGCGAGTTTATGCACATCGATTTAATTCCTGCCGATGGAGTAAATATAGACGAGGCGACAATTGAGGAGGAGCTCTTAGGAACGCAAGTCTCACTTATAGATGCTAGAGATTCAGAGGTAATTACTACTGCTGAGCTTTGCAAAGCGGCCTGCTGTAATCTAAGTGAGGCATTCGAGACCAATGCTTCTATAGATGCTAGTTTTACGGATGCGGTTACAGGAACTAGGCAGATTCAAATGCTCGGCCTATCTGGAAAATATGTCCAAATCACACAGGATAATATTCCTGCCGTGAGAGGGTTATCTACCGCTTATGGATTAGGTAGAATTCCGGGTACATGGATTAATAACATATATATTTCAAAGGGAGCAGGCTCGGTGACCAATGGTTTCGAAAGTTTGACGGGACAGATTAACGTGGCTACATTTAATCCAGAAACAGCTGAAGGAATACACTTAAACATGTATGGAAATGCTGGCGGAAGAGTTGAATTAAACGCTTACGCACCATTTAAGGTTAATGCGAAATGGAGCTCTATTTTACTCATTCACTCTGAAAGAAACGATAGAGAGAATGATGTAAATAATGATGGCTTCTATGATATGCCTCAGACCTTAGACTTAGTAGTTAGAAATAACTGGCTATGGAGAAGCGGAAAAGGATGGAATGGAGATTACAGCTTAAATTATGTGAATGCAGTTTCCAATGCTGGTCAGATTGAAAATGAAACTACTCCTAACCCCTGGGAGGTTGACTTAAATGGCGAGCATATTACATTTTCTGCTAAGACAGGATATGTATGGCCAGAGAAGACTTGGCAGAGTTTCGGGAGTCAAGTAACTGCTGGATATAACGTGCAGAATACTTCTTTAGGAGACAGAAATTATGAGGGAAGACATCAGTATGCTAGAGTGAATCTAATGTACGCCTGCCAGCAAACAGACAACTGGGATTTTACAGCTGGGGTAAGCGGACAGTATGACAAGTACTATGAAGACTTAGATACACTTAGTTTTGATAGAACAGAGACGGTTCCTGGAGTTTTCTTTGAAAACACTTGGAAACCTTCAGATAAATTTGTTTTGGTGTCCGGAGTTAGAGGAGATTACCATAATTTATATGGTGCACTTTTTAGCCCGAGGGTTCACGCCAGATATTCATTTACTCAGACTCAAGCTTTTAAAGTAGCCGCAGGAATCGGACATCGTTCTCCAGTTATTATTATGGATAATGTCGGACTTCTAGCCAGCAATAGAGATTTTTCTTTTCCTACTAATTATAGATCTAATGCCTATGGATTAGACATAGAAACTGCTGTTAACTTAGGAGCTAGTTATACAAACAAATTTAAGATTGGATATAGACCTGCCATGTTTGCTATGGACTTTTATCACACTCAGTTTACTAACCAGGTAATAGTAGATAGGGAAACTCCTGGTGAGGTAGCTTTCTATAATTTAGAAGGAGAATCTTATTCTAACAGTCTACAATTTGAATTTAAATTCGAACCTTTAAAACGATTGGAATCTAAATTTGCCTACAGATACCTGGATGTAAAGGCTGATTATAAGCAAGGTTTAATCAATCCTCCTCTTATTCCTGAGAATAGAATCTTTAATAATACTGCTTATAAAACTAGAAAAGGCAGTAATGGACAGAGATGGTTAATCGATTTAACTACACTTTGGACGAGCAGTCAGAGGCTTCCTCTTTCTGGAAAAGCTGATCTTGATGAGAATAGAGATACAGAAGATTTCTTCATTTTGAACTCTCAAGTGACTCGCGATTTTTCTAATAATTTCTCCTTCTATTTAGGAGTAGAAAATTTATTAAACTTTAGACAAAACAACCCCATCATCAGCAGTGATGATACTTCTAACGAACTCTTTGATGCCAGCGTAATATGGGCGCCAGTGTTTGGAAGAAACATCTATGCTGGATTTAGATGGGATATTAGTAAGAAAAAGTAAATAGCGGTTACTAATTTATTTAACGGCCAATCTTCAAGTCTTAACTTGGAGGTTGGCCTTTTTTTATTCTGTTAAGAGAGAGTATCTCCTTTTAAAAACAAAACCCCACTGGCACAGAAGCATTCGTATAAATCATTTATACTAAAAAAATTATGCTCCAAAACTTTCTTAGGATTATTCGATAACTAACTTAGTACTCTTTACTGCACTATCAGTAAGAATACTTACGAAGTAAATCCCCGCAGAAAGACGCTCTAAATTCAAGTCAACAGAAGTTCCTTTCGGGATATTTACCTCCTGAAATGTCTCTACTAAATCGCCCGTAGAACTGTGAACAGAAAGTTCTGCATGCTCAAAATTAGAAGATGAATTATTGAACAGAGAAATACTCCCACAAGAAGGATTAGGGTAAATAACTATTTCCTTCTGCGAGTTCTCTATTATGCTTACCGAGCAGTCAAACTCATAAGATTGAAGATCGAAGTAATCCCTAATATTTTCTTCCATATAGCATGGGCGCTCTAAGGAGAATCTTCTCATAATTTCTATCTGATTATACCATTCATCTAGGCTCGCAGGGCGTTTCCACCGAGCGATGTGCTCCCCCATTTCGGGCAGGTAAAGCGCCACGAATTCATTTAAAACATCCTCGATTATAGGCGTATCGAATACGTTTTCTTGACAGTAAGCAAACCGCTCTACAAATCTCATTCTGAAATTTTCATTTTCAAGTAGTTTCCTGAAAATCATATTAGAACAAGGGCAGTTTGGCCACTCACTAGATTCACTTGTAGCATGCTCCAATGAGAGCACAGAAGAAGCGCTATTTTCACTAAAGCCAAAGGATAAATCCAAGTCAAAAATTAAAAACCTCCACCTAGATTCTGGTGAAGATGATTTCCACATCTTAAAATTATTGCAAGGCCAGTCATAATTAGCAAAATAGATTTCTGCAATCTGAAAATCTATCAGATTAGAAATATCTACTCTATCAGAAACATATGCGTAATTTTCCTCTATATCCAAATCATGACCCTCTAAATAGCTCAATAAATCTAAATACTCGGCATTATCTCCCTCTTCTATTTCACCGCACACGCCCAACACATTCAACTCTTCAGTAGCTATTCCATACTGGTAATGAAAGTGGTGTTTATCATACTTCTCTCTGATATTATGAATTCCCCAGTATTCTCCGTTTATAAATAAAATAGATGGCTTAAAGGCTTGTAAGTCTAAATCTAAAGGAATCGCTATACGTTGCAATAAGGCATCTCTAAAGTGAGTCTGAAGAAAATCATTTCCCGAATTTCTAAAGGTAAACCGCTTAAATTTTTCAGAAGCTGAATCAGGAAATAAGGAAAGGTTGGCTAGGTCTAATCCATAATCATCTCTGAAGTAAACATTGAATGATTTCTGCGGATTAGAAGTACTCCCAAAACCTCGCATTCTCATGCCAGAATTTGTATCTAAGGTGAGCTCTCCTTCTTCATTGAAGTATGAAATGTGCATTTCCCTCTCCCATTCTTGACCTCTATTGTGATAGTTCCCATAAGGCCACCATGCCCAGCCTTCTTGGTCATGTCTCATTCCAGGAATATAAATTCCACTCTCATAATCAAACAGGTTCAAACTATCAGTAACTAGTGACACCACAGGAAAAGAGTACCTTTCAGACAGCTGCGGGCCTATAAAAAAAGTGCTCGAAGTTACATTTCCCACTAACTGATTTCCCGAGAACGATGCATACCTTAAGACATGACATCGATTTACTTCTTCGGGTGTTTTCCATTTAAATACTTCTAATTGGTACGGGCCCTCCAATGGGGTAGTAGGAATGAAACTAATTCCTTCATTGGAAGACTGATTTACTCCTAATTCTAATTCTGAAAACACGGGGCTATCGGCATCCGGAATGGAACCATCCAGTGTATACCTTATGACATTAGATGAACTCGCAGTTAAATTTAGTGTAATTGGAGAATCATAATATCCAGAGAGATGAGAAGAAATAATAGCACTCGGAAGAATATTTGTTTCTCCGGGAGTACTGTTTTCTGTAGCCAGAAGCTGCTCACTTCCGTCTGTAATTCGAGCATAAGAAAAATCTGGAGCTATCCATATAGATGGAATACTAGAGACTACTTCACCCTCAGGATTCGACAGAATTAAAGGTTCGCCAGATTGGCTTATTTTAAAATTAGTATGAAGTTCTATTCCTGCGGTTAAATCCTTCTCAGAGGCATAAATCAGTAGATGTCCACCTGCTGGTATTATAGCAGAAGGGAATACCCATTTGGTTATCTCTTCAGAGTCATCTGAGAGATGGAACCCTTCTAAATTAACCTCAGAATTTCCAGAATTGTATAGCTCCAACCAATCACTAAAATCACCCTCTAAATCTTGAACAGAAGTTTCATTTTTAGACATAAATTCATTAATCACTACAGACTGTCCGGCTACCCTAGAACAAAAGCATAAAGCACAGACGAAACCTATAAACCGTAAGACTGAATTCATTTATATGGCTAATTTAGGTTTTATGGCACTAAGTTGTACTCGTGCTATATAGAGGTATTTTGTAACTGATGAAAGAAGCCAAAGATTAATTTCTCTTCTAGCACAGCTTAACTAAAAAGACTGAATAAACTCTCTTTCTTCACTTTGGTCTGTTCTCCAGAATCCAAGTTTTTCAGCGTTAACTCTCCGCTTTCCATCTCTTGAGAACCTATGAGCAAAACATAAGGTATATTCTTAGCATTGGCATAAGACATCTGCTTCTTCATTTTAGAAGATTCAGGGTAAACCTCTGTCTTAATGCCTTGGTTACGCAGTTCGGCTGCTAACTTCACACAGTACTTTTCTTCCTCTGCTCCGAAGTTGACAAACATGAGCTGAGTAGTTACCGCAGTATCTGATGGGAATAATTCTCTCTCATTCATAATATCCATGATACGCTCTGCACCGAAAGAAATTCCTACTCCACTCACTCCTTGCCATCCAAATATTCCGGTTAAGTCATCATAACGACCACCACCGCAAACACTTCCCATTCCGCTGTCTTTTACGATCACCTCGAAGATAGCACCTGTGTAATAGTTCAAACCTCGCGCAAGGGTTAAATCCAATTCTAGTGCTGCAGCCTGTAGTCCAGTAATATTTACTTTTTCTATGATTTCTCTTATCTCTTCTACTCCTTTCTTAGCTTCAGAAGAATCTAAATTTTCACTTATCCAGTTTAGTTTGTCTTCGATACTTCCAGTAACGGAAAGGAACTTTTTCACCTTATCTATTTCAAGCTCAGTGAATCCTCTATTGGTTAATTCTTTTTCTACACCCTCTACTCCTACCTTATCCAGTTTATCTATAGAAACAGTAAGATTGGTCAAGTCATCTTCTTTACCTATCCACTGTGCTAATCCTGAAAGGATTTTTCTGTTGTTCAGCTTGATAACCACACCTGCTAACTTCAGGGAAGTCAATACCTCATCAAATATGCGCACCAAATCAGCTTCATTCAGCAAGCTATCAGAACCTACCACATCTGCGTCACACTGATAAAACTCTTGGTAACGTCCCTTTCCAGGTCTGTCTCCACGCCACACAGGTTGGATTTGGTAACGCTTAAAAGGCATAGCTATATCGCTTCTATTCATTACCACGAATCGAGCAAACGGCACGGTTAAATCATACCTCAGTGCTTTTTTACTTAAAGAAAAACTTGCCTTTTTACTATCTCCTGCAGCTATGGCTTCTTTATCAGACTTAGCCAAGAAGTCTCCGTTATTCAGCAGTTTAAATATCAGTTGGTCACCTTCCTCACCATATTTACCGGTAAGTGTTTGGAGTGATTCCATGGCAGGAGTCTCCAGTGGCATAAAGCCATACTTCTCAAAAACAGTTTTTAGGGTTCCGAAAATATAATTTCTCTTGGCCATATCAGCCGGCCCGAAATCTCTGGTTCCTTTAGGTAAAGAAGGTTTGCTCATAGTGTTGATTGTTGCGTTGTAAAAGTAACAAACGACAGCACTAACAGCAGCGGTTTTTTAACCCCATTGTAAACAGCACAAAACAGCTTAAGAATCTTGATTATCGGAACCTCTTTTAATTTTAAAATCTGCCCTCGAATTGGGGTTTCTTTCCTTTCTGCTCTTCCATTTAACGACCAAATAAAGAATAGATAACACAGCCATTAAAAACACCATCCATCTAAATTAATTCATCAAGAAAAACAAGGAAGCTCAGGGCTAGGTTATTATTCGTTTTCAATTTAAACACCTGCGCAGCATTAAACTTTAACAAGACTTAAACTTTGATGAGTATATTGCTACGCAATAAAAAAATCCTATTTATGGACACCAATCTTAAAATGCCCACCTTAGGCGCTTCGTTTATTCCGATTATCGTATTAATGGCTCTTTTGGCCTTAAACGTTCTCTACTTCGGAGCTGATTCTAGTTATGGCCCAAATCAAATAGCTTTATTAGCTGCAGCTGGAGTGGCTGGTATAATCGGTCTTAGATTTGGGAGGAATTACGAGCATTTTTACACGGGCATTATCGATGGAATACAGAGTGCTATGGGCGCAGTAATCATTCCTCTTTTAATAGGCTCTTTAGCTGGAACTTGGCTGATTAGCGGTGTAGTCCCAGCCATGATTTATTATGGATTAGAAATTTTAAACCCTAGTATCTTCTTAGCCGCTTCCTGTGTGATTTGTGCTATAGTTTCACTCGCCACCGGAAGCTCGTGGAGCACTATAGCCACAGTGGGAATAGCACTAATAGCAATTGGACAAATCTTAGGAATAGACATAGGCTGGAGTGCCGGAGCCATTATCTCTGGAGCTTACTTCGGTGATAAAATGTCACCTCTTTCAGACACCACTAATTTAGCTCCTGCTATAGCGGGTACTGATTTATTTACGCATATCAAACACATGCTTTGGACTACTGTCCCGAGTATATCTATAGCGTTAATCGTATTTCTAATCGTTGGATTCGTCCAGGGAGGAGAAGGTGATGCAGATAAAGTATTAGCGTTGCAAGGCATCATCTCTGAGAAGTTCAATATTAATGGTTGGCTGTTTTTAGTTCCCATAGGCGTTATAGCGCTCATCATTAAAAAAGTGCCTACCATTCCCGCCTTGTTCATAGGAGCGCTATTAGGTGGGATATTTGCTATTATTTTTCAGCCGGAGGTGATTGTTTCTATTGCAGGGGAAACAGCCAATTATGCTTCTGCTAGTTATAAAGCTGTTCTTCATGCTATGGCATTAGACACAACCGATTTTTTCGCAGCAGAAAATGTACGGATAAATGACCTCTTCGAAGTAGACGAAGCCAATCGCTCTAACTTGTTAAAAGCAGGTGGAATGGTAGGAATGTTAAATACCGTTTGGTTAATAATCTGTGCGCTTACATTTGGTGGAGCTATGCAGGCTGGTGGATTCTTAAAAAGAATAACAAAAGCGATTCTCTCGGCAGTTAATTCTACAGGGACATTAATCGCGAGTACAGCTGGAGCAAGTGTCTTTTTTAATCTAACAGCCTCCGACCAATACATAGCCATAGTAGTTCCTGGAAAAATGTTCAAGGATGCCTATAAAGAGAGAGGATTGGCTCCAGAAAACCTGAGTAGAGTACTGGAAGATTCGGGGACGGTTACCTCTGTACTCATCCCATGGAACACTTGTGGAGTAGCGCAATCAGGAGTGCTAGGTGTAGCCACAGGAACGTACTGGATTTACTGCATCTTTAATTTAATAAGCCCACTAATGACCATCGCTTATGGCATATTTGATATAAAAATCAAGAAGCTGAAAGAAGCGAAGTCTTAAACTATTTTACGTCTACCACTCTATGAAACGGAATACAAATTCCATTTTTAAGTACTACATTTTCTGTTGTAGAATTCCAAACAGTGGTTTCTACTTCTTTTAATCCTGTAGTATCGTAAAACACAATCTTGATTTTTATTTTATAGGCGTTGCCCATTTTCAACGCTTTACGAATAGCCTTAGTAATGTAGTTGAGTTTTTCTTTAGAATGGTCTAATGGTTGACGAGGAAATTGCAAAGTGTGAATTTCATTCTTATCAATTCGTTTAGGGGTTATATCGAACATCTTCAAGTGTACTATTGGGGTATTATAATTTTACGTCAGGAATGACATAAAAGTTCCAAGACAAACACAAACCTTAAAAACAACTTCAAATATCTAACTATGAGATTATTACGTTCGCGTTTAGATTTTGGCACACTATTGGATTACTCTACGTAAACAACTTAAAAATCAAACATCATGAAAAATTCAACGACTATTTTTCGATCTATTTTTTTAGTAGCTGTATTAAGTACTATTCTCTCTAGCTGTATTACAATCATAGATCAAGGGCCTAGAGGAAATGATGGAAAAGTTTATTACGGAATAGATTATGACTCTTCTCCTCCTTATAGCTATTGGGATAATAATTCTAACATCCCCAACAATCCCTATTTCGGTGAGATGTATAGAACAGAGCGAGGAACCTATGATTTCGAGTATTTCGTTAATCCCTACGAATACTGGTATGGAACGTATAGATTATATAAAAATTATGGTGAGCCAGGAGGTAACTACGGTGAGCCAGGAGCCAGCGGAGCTGATACTCATTTTTTAATGATCTGTAATGAAAATGGTTTTTACTCAGAAGAATGGGAGGAGTATAACCGCTATAAAACTGCAGAGGCAGATGGCAGTATTACCATTACGGGAGGAAATCCAAGCACTGGAAAGTTTGAAATAAAAATGAAAAAAGCCACTGTAAACGAGAGGGCTCCAATAGGAACTCCGAAGTACAAGCAAGTGGATTAAAATCTCAAGTGATAATTTGTCTTAGAAGATGCCCTTTAACAGCTTAGCTGTGAAGGGCATTTTTATTACAGGTAAGTAATAGAGCTAAATTTAGAGGTATCTAGAACTTCATTAGCTACAGCCAATATCTCTTCAGCGGTAACCTTATTAATTCTAGCGAAAACCTCCGCCAATGTATCTACTCTATCATAGAAAAGGTAGCTCGTTCCCAACCCCATCATGGTGCCTACTCCACTTTCCTGTGCCAGGGCTATTTGACCTAGCACCTGATTTTTGGCGGTTTGCAACTGATTCACTCCTAGCTTATTTTCTCTGAGCTTCTTAAGCTGCTTATCTACAAGCTTTTTGCTCTTTTCAAACATCTTTTTATCAGTACCTAAGTAAATCTCGAAGACTCCAGTATCACTATAAGGCTGATAACTACTCTCTATATTATAAGCTATGCCATGTTTCTCACGCACTTCTAGATTCAGTAAGCTATTCATAGCTGGACCACCCAGATAGTTATTCATCAAATGAAGGGGGGTTCTTCTTTCATCTGCACTGGAAAAACCTATTCCTCCTGCTATATAATGGACCTGATGTGTATCCATTTCTATTTCAATATCTGAAGGTTTGTATATCTTGAATTCTTCTCTTTTTTCCTTTTTAGTGCTAGAACGTTTTACTGATTCAAAATACTTCTCTGCTAGTTTTTTAACCTTAGCCAAAGTATAATCACCTAACACACTTAAGACCATCGTCTCTGATGAGTAATTATTTTCTATGAAGTCTAAGATATGATCTCTACTTAATTTAGCTACTGATTCTTCTGAGCCTAGCACGGGATTTCCTAACGGATGGCTTCCAAAGATTAACTCCTCAAAATCATCGAAAATCTGTTCTCCGGGACTGTCTTTATAACTACTGATTTCATCGATAATTACATCTTTTTCTTTTTCTATCTCTTTTTGAGGAAAAGTAGAGTTTAATACGATGTCTGAAATAAGCTCTAGAGAACGATCTAAGTATTCATTCAGAAAGCTTCCATAAATCCACGTGTCTTCCTTCCCTGTATAAGCGTTTATTTCACCTCCTACATTATCCAATCTACTCAGGATATGATAGGTTTTTCTCTTCTTAGTTCCCTTAAAAATACAATGCTCTATATAATGAGCTAATCCTTCCTGTCCTACTTCCTCATCTCTAGAACCCGCATTTATAACTATGCCGCAGTGACTCACTGGTCGGTTAGTTCTTTTAAAGATTACTCTTAAGCCGTTTGATAAAGAAAATGTGTGAAACTCCATTCAGGTTAATTAGACAGACAAAGATAGTTTATAGATCATTCATTTCACCCCGCTTTAATAAGCCACTAATGCAAATGTACTAGACGCCTTTTTAATCTCATACTATTAGCGTATTGTGGGCAGGAAGGACTATTCTGATATTTGTATCACACAAAAACAAACGTCATGAGTTTAGCTCCTTTCACTAACAGTAATCTTCAAAGAATCTTAATTTTAGATGCCAATGGCTCTTCAAGAAATCTTCTTTCTGCACTTTTAAGCGGTTACTTCAGGAGGACGGAACTAATCTTCTACGCCAAAACTGTGGAAGAAGCTCAAAACGTAATAGCCGTGAACGCACCATCTCTAATTTTCATAGATATGGAAACTATCGGTTCAGAGGGGAAAAACATAATTAACAATATTAACCGTGAGATCACTGATGTGGTGTTTACTTTAGAAGAAAACAACCCTGTAGTTCAAGCTTTTGAGTTATCAAATACATTGTATTTGACAAAGCCTTACAGCATAGAAAATCTAGTTAAGGTGATGGATATGCTCTCTTCTAATCAACAACTGAAAAACGCAACAGCACCACATCAGTCTCACAACCCTGACAAGCTTACTCTTCGTTCTCAAGAAGGAATTACTTACTTAGATTTAGAGGACATCAGAAGGCTAGAGTCAGACTCTAACTACACCCACTTCTTTCTTAAAAACGGTGAGAGAATTACCATTCCAAGAACTATGAAGGAATATGAAGATCTATTACCTAGTTCGCACTTCTTTAGAACTCACCAAAGCCACATCGTAAATCTTAATTTAGTGAAGAAATTTCTAAAAGAAGATGGTGGTTATGCGCTTATGGATGATGGAACTCAAGTATTGGTTTCCAGAAGAAAGAAAAGTGACTTCCTTTGTGCGTTAACAGCATAATTCTCCCTTTCTATTTAATGATTCCCAAAAAGAGGCGCTCGCCATTAGCATGATGGCACCCTCTTTATGATCTCTCCACTTACAGAATAGGACTACAACCAAAGTCTTAATATTTTGCCCTAACAATCCCATTTCTAACTTTACGTTTTTCTCGCGTCTAGCTCTCATAGAATTAACATCTAGTGCTATTCGGCTATTTTGATATGAGTTGAGCCCTAAGAGATCAAATTTATTTAGCAGGAATTCACTTATCTCCGCGTTGCAAAAGAAATCCATCTCCATACTTTTAGCGCTGACATCCCTAAGCTTATAGAGAAACATCCCCACTGTTTACCCTCCGTCCTTCACCTTTTTAGATAGCATGAATAAATTCACACATGGTACAGACCAAGACAGGTCTAGTTTCGGCATGAATCTATGTCTAATCGTTATATAGAAGATAATCATATATCTACTAGCAGTATTTCATTCTTCTAATTATAAACTAGAGCATACCAATTAAGAGAGGTCGCTATAATTATCCATAGAAAATAAGGAGCCATAAGAAGAGACCATCTCTTCATAGGCTTGATAAAAACAAACTGATAAACCCCTACTATAATTGTGAGCGCGCATATTACTATTAAGGCTAAGCCTACTTCATGAAACTTGAAAAATATGGGATTCCAAATGACATTAAAAACCCATTGAAACGCAAATAAACCTATGAGCGATTTCCTGTTTTTAAGCACGCTTACAAAGCGCGCCATATAGATGGAAAAACAAATCATAATGGTAGTCCAAGCAGCACCAAACACCCATCCTGGTGGAGTCCATGGAGCTTTATTCATGAGCTGATACCATTCTGAGCTTACCCCTGCGCCAGTAAACTGAGCTCCGATGGCTAACGCTCCAAAATTTAGAACTAAAAAGATAATTATGTTTTTAGTCATGATGTAAATCTAAGAATTGCCACGCAGAATTAATACAAAAACCATCAAGGTAAACTTCTCACTCTAAATTTTAGAACAAAAAAAACGCCCCTTGGCTAAGCCAAAGGACGTCTTCTCTCAATTACCAGAGATAAACCATTGTTTATTCCTTTACCACTCTGCCAATTAAAATCTCCCTATTATTACTTACCGAGATATTATATAGTCCAGCTTCAAACTCATCTAACGAAACCTCAATAGGCCCATTTGATAAGTCAAACTGTCCCGTTTTAACTACTTCACCTGTTACAGTTGTAACCTTAACGTTAACTAGTTCTTCAATATCCCACCCTAGAACATCTATGGTTACTCTATCAGATGTAGGGTTAGGATAAACGTTTAAATCATTTATAACTAGGCCTACTGGATCATCGCTATCTACAACTATTCCGCAGTTTACTGTAACCCATTCCTGATAAGACAACTCACAGAATTGGAATCCATTCCAAATCGTTATTGTAACAGTAACTAAATACGTTCCTGATCCAGGGAAATTATGCACGATAACTGATGGTCCACTAACCGGTAAACTTCCATCTCCGAAATCCCAACTGACATTAGTTATTACACCCGGAAGTACTACAGTGCTGTAATCATAGAACTTAGCCATACATCCTTGTCTTTTGTACTTGAAGTATGCATTCCCTTCACATGGCTCGGTAATATCATCACAATTAACCTGAATTTCCACCTGGTAAGAGTCAGTACAAATTGTACTTCCGTTCCATCCAGTAATCGTTAAAATCACCGTGTAAACTCCAGAAGTAGTATATGTATGACCTGGGCTTGGAGAAGAGGATGTATTCCCATCACCGAAGTTCCAGCTCCATCCTATTATAGATGTTCCACCTGAGAATGTAGATAGATCAATAAACTGAATCGTACAATCTACATCACTTATAAAGACATAATCAAATAGTGCATCTAAGTTACATTCAGTATCACACTCAGTAGTAACTGTCCAGCAGAAATGATCCTCACATTCTGTCCCGTCATCGTATACTGCTGTTACATATAAACATACAGTGTATGTTCCTGCCGTAGCATAAGTGTGTACTGGGTTCTGAAGAGTAGATGTATTCGAATCTCCGAAATTCCAATCCCAATTGGTAATAACAGTTCCCGGTCCTGCGATACTGAAGTCAGTAAAGCTAACTGTGTTTCCACTTACCGTTTCCTGCCAGAAAGCATCGATTTCACAATCACGTGGACATGGATCACAGTCAATAATTACAGTTTCACAATACTGACCTATGAGCTCCCAGTTTTCACAACAGAAGACCTTTAAGCACACCTCGTAACTTCCGTCTGCTGGGAATGTATAGTTAAGGTCTGTAGTCGTTCCTATTACGGTTCCATCTACACACCAGAAGTAACAGTATTCATCAGAGTTTAGTAAGTCATCCACATTATTATTAAATGTATATGTATAACAGTCCGCTCCAGCAGTAACTGCATAATCAAACCAATCATCTATTGTTGGTTCTGTGCATCCTCCACATTCAACTTCAATAGTCTCACAATGAGTCACAGTATTATTTGGATTATCACAACAGAAGACTGTAAAGCAAATGTCATAAGTACCGCTAACTCCTAGAGGAATATTCGTAGTGTTTTCATCCCCTACTAAAGTTCCGTCCAGTGTTAATCCGAAACATACATCTCCACAGTAATCATCAGTCCAGTAAGGACTTATTACAGCGTTGCAATCTGCAGTTATTGTATAATCAAAACCTACAGAAGAAGGCAATCTACATGGACAATTAATTTCGAATTGTTCGCAAATCACAATCGAATTCTCTGGATTATCACAACAGAAGACTCTCGCACATATCTCATGATTAATTTCATCGAAACAATCAAACTGGTGAGTTAAGTTAATTCCGTTGTTTCCATCAACGTATGGGCCACCATCTAAGCTCCACTGAACACACAAATCAGACCCTAGTGGTCCTGACACACTTCCTATATCGAAGAAATGTAAACAGTTCTCATCTTTACTTATAGCTAATGTTAACTCCTGAGGGACTTCACAACAAGCTGTTTCTATAACTACTTGAGTGCAGATAGTCTCGCACAGAGTAGTATCTATTGGGTTTCCTGCGGCATCTAAATTAGATGCACAACAAGTAGTTATACATGCTATATATGCACCAGGTGATGAATACTCATGACATGGATCTGTTCCTGTAATTCCGTCTCCATAATCATAAAACATGACTTGAGCTGGGCATGGACCTTCATAAACTGGAGTCAAACAAACGGTGCAGTCTGTAACATCCGCTAATAATAAGAATGGATGAGTACATGGACAGTCTACATAAACCTCAGTGCATAACTGGATAGGTTCTCCTGGGTTTTCACAACAAGTATAAGTAACACAGATTGAATGCCATCCGTTCTGAGTGCAGTCAAAGTCAAACGTATTTGTGCTTCCTGTAGTACTGACAACAGGTATTCCGTCTAACGACCAGTTGAAACATAGATGGTCTGTATCTGTTCCAGTAAGGAAACCTACAGAGGCAGTGTAACTGCATGAACCTGCTATTTCATCTATGATAAGAGTTCCAGTAGGAAGGTTAGCTGGATCACAACAACAATCAATATCGAATGTAGCGAAAGAACCATTACCTGCTGGGAATTGATCATCACAACAGTAAACTTTTATTCCAATTTCAAACTCAGTACAAATGCCTGTGAAATCAATTGTTAAAGAACCATCCGGGTTTGAGACACCTGCATAAGTAGCTCCATCATATATCCAATCCCAACAGTAAGGGTAATCCAGTTGTTCACCAGATAAATATGGAGTAAATGTGTATTGGCATCCGTCATTAGTTGGAACTATGACTACATCATTAGCTCCTGGAATCTCACATGGACATTCACAGAATGAATCATGTTCAACACAGTCCATAACAAACACATCTGGATCATCACAACAACATACTCGAGCACAAACTTCATGAATTAGGCCGTTTCCTGTACAATCATATGTAGGATTAAAGTTCCACCCATCCAGACTAACAATCCAAGGACCTCCATCGACTCTCCACTCTATACATAAATTACTATTCGGATCTGTCAATGTTTGATCAACACTAAAATGATGATCGCAAGATCCTTGCTGATCATAAACAACTGTTATAGTATCAGGAACTTCACATGGACACTCACATGTTACTTCGAAATCTCTACAGCTCTCGATGAACACATCTGGATTATCACAGCAGAAGATTCTAGCACATACATAATGGCCTCCATTATCTTCACAATCGAATGATAACGTTAAATCACCTGGCGTAGTATCAACTAAATAAGGCCCGCCATCTAAACTCCATGTTACGCAGTAATCTGTTGAAGATATAACCGATGGGTCTATTTCAAAGGTGTATTCACAGAGGTCTGCATCTACACTAGGTGCTATCTGAAATCCTGTTGGAAGATCGCATGGACAAGCACAATCTGGAGTGAAAGAAATACAATTATTTCCTACTACTTCTCCTGTTTCACAACACACTACTACTACACATAGCTGATAAATAGTATCATCATTACACTCAAAAGTGTTCGTTACAGTAGCTGTTGTTCCTATTCCTACACCGTTTAGAGTCCAGTCATAACAATACAAGCTTGGGTCTGTAGCTCCGAATAAGTTAGCCGTAAAGGAATACATACATTCTACAGTAGTGTCAGCAGCGGTTATAGCTACTCCATCTATTGATTCACATGGACAATCACATTGAGAAATGAAATCGATACACTCCTGTTCTAAAAGTTCTCCAGTATCGCAGCAAATAACATCGAGACATAAAATATGTGGATTATTATCATCACAATCCATGTGATAAGGAATAGTATTCGAATTACCGCCAATATTAATTCCATCTAATGACCATTGGTAACAATAGTCTGCCGGATTTGTTCCCGTAGGAAATGTAAAGTTAGCATCAAACATATAATCACAATCCAAAGAAACTAACCCGGTATTAAGCGTAAGGTCTGTAATAGGTTCACAAATGCAATCACAAACTACTTCGAAATCTCTGCAGCTCTCGATGAACACATCCGGATTATCACAGCAGAAGATTCTAGCGCATACATAATGGCTTCCATTATCATCACAATCGAATGATAACGTGAAATCACCTGGCGTAGTATCGCTTACATAAGGCCCGCCATCTAAACTCCATGTTACGCAGTAATCTGCTGAAGCTATAAGCGATGGGTCTATTTCAAAGGTGTATTCACAGAGGTCCGCATCTACACTAGGTGCTATCTGAAATCCTGTAGGAAGAACACACGGACATGGACAGTCTATTCCGAAATCGGTACAGCTTGGTACAAATACATTTGGACTATCACAGCAGAACAGTCTAGCACAGACATAATGACTTCCATTATCTTCACAATCGAATGATAATGCTAAATCACCTGGTGTAATATCACTTACATAAGGTCCACCATCTAAACTCCATGATACGCAGTAATCTGCTGAAGCCAAAAGTACTGGGTCTATTTCAAAGGTGTAGTCACAGTTATCAGCACCTACACTGCTTGCTATTTGAAATTCTGTTGGAAGTTCGCATAGACAATCAATCGATTCTTCAATCGTCACATCATCCAAAACAACAGCAGCCTGATTTGGATTAGGTGCTCCAGCCAAATATGGTCGGAACCAAAGCTGAGAAAAACTCTGTCCAATTGGCACTGTGAACACCTCAGTAATCGTTGTTGTGACCCCTGTGTTGATCCAACTTTCGTTAGATACTTGGAATTGTTGCGCAGGTGTCGGAATAACTACTGAACTACTGGGAGTTAACCCATTAGTTAAATCTACAAGGAACGTAGATGAAGGATTCGCATCCGTAGATCGATTAATTGTGTATGTCAATCGGTATGTTTGACCAGCTGCGAAGGTGTGTCCCATGTACACCCCCTCACCAGCATCGCTATAGGACCACATCCAAATGGATAATGCCCCACTTACTGACGGTGTTCCATGCGAGACTGTCCAGTTGTTTAGGTTACCATTGATCCATGCATTGGTAGACGAAACAGTTCCATTGTAAGTTTGGAAATCTCCATTTACAGCTTCATCTAGTCCAAAACAGGAGTCCTGCGCTTGGGAATAAGTCTGCATAAAACAGACGAAAAAAACGGAGAGAACCGCTTTCCATAAAATGTTGAATTTGTTCATGACTTAAAGATTTAATTAATAAACGTGGTTAATTTTCCTCTAAAATCACTCTTTAAGTCACGTCAAATGGGGGTTTATAGTATACGGCAAGCCTTATTTAGAATTCGGAAGGCTTCTCTGAGAATTCGGTAAATTCAATTATTCGGTGGTACATTTCACTGAAGACGTTTTACTCTTCTGTAAAATCAATCCTAGAATATAAATCCCTTTTGATAAGGTACCTATATTTATGGTTTTGCCAGCATAGCGGTGCAATACCAGTTTTTCGTCTACAGAGTAAATGTTCAAGTCTTCATTAGTTACCTGTGCCCCAGTAACTGCAGAAGTAAACCCATTAAAACCTGTGATTTTATCTGATGGCTCCACTCCTCCTGTGCCGTTATAATCTATGCCATCGCAGTTATATCCTAACGATGAGCCTCCTATCAAAACACAGAACTGGCAGATGGTATAGTCAAAGCAGATGCTCTGCAGGCACTCCCCTGTTCTGATTCTCCAATGAGTTCCCGCTCTATTAAATTAAGGCTAAAATGCATGACCTAAAATTGATTGAATTAGGCACTCAGATTTTTCCTCCTTAAAAAATAACCAATCCAACCACAAAAATCAAAGCGCCCACCAACATCAACACCAAGGTATAAGGCAATATCTCCTTAGCCCTTAACCCTGTAATTCCTAAAAGGGGCAATGCCCAGAAAGGCTGGAGCATATTGGTGAGTTGGTCTCCGTAGGCCATGGCTAGGATACTTTTGTTTAATGGAACGCCTATTTCTAAAGCACTTTGGATGATGATAGGTCCTTGAATGGCCCACTGTCCTCCTCCACTCGGTACAAAAATATTTACTATTCCTGCGCTGATGAATGTGAAAACAGGATAAGTGGCTGGCGTGCTCACACTCACAAAGAAGTGACTAATGCATTCTACCAATCCTGAACTGGTCATCAATCCTAAAATACCGAAGTACAATGGGAACTGAACCAGTATTCCTGCGGCTCCTACTATACCTTCATCTACTCCTTTTAAAAACGATGAGAATGTTTTATGAAGTGTCAAAGCCAGCCCAAACAGCACCAGGTTTATCCAGTTGGGGTTTATAAATTTCCATCCGGTTATTCCTCCATCAGCATTCCACGCTACTACCGAAGCCACTAGTAGCATCAGTAATCCGAATCCTATTCCTACCCAGCTTAAGTGGTCTATTCTTTCTGCTCCTAAGACTTTAGAAACGATGATGGTTTCTGAGGCTGGAGTTAAATTTCTTACGGTTTTTTCGGATGGTTTTCTTTTTCCTAGCCAGTACATTACTGCCGGCAGAATTAAGATTAGTGCCCAACTAATACTGATGTTCATAGAACTGAATACCGTTTCATCATATGTAATCGCTTCTGGAACTAAGGCTAATTTGTCTGCATATAGGCCCTGGGCTTTGCTTAGTAATTCTCCTGGTTCTGCTATTTTAGAAAGGCTGCTTCCACTAAACCCTCCGTGCCAGACCATGAGCCCTGAGTAACCCGCTGCTCCTATTAGTGGGTAATTGAGAGGAATATTGCGTTGCAACGCGTATTCTCCTACTTTACGTGCGAAAATAGCTCCGAAAATCAGGCCTAAACCCCAATTAAACAAGGCTACCATGACTGTCAAAAGTGTCACTCCAAAAGCTGCTAAAGCGGTATTCTTACAAAAAACGGAAGTCAATAAATCGATGCCTTGGCTGAATGGTTTAGTCAAGGCTAGGGCATGACCCAGAACCAGCATAAATGCCATTTGAAAGGCGAAGGTGAGCAGATTACTCTGAAATAATCCTTCTTGCCAGGAAAAAGCCAAGTTTTCAGCATGGCTTAAAAAAGATATCTCTGGCGGCTTCATGAAACACAAAGCCACCAGAAACACAAATAGGGTTAGACTTACAGCTATACCAAACGGTGAGGGCAAGAGCTTTTTAAAAACCCGAGCAAATCCATCTGAAAAACCGCTTAAACTCATTCTTTAGAATGGTAAATCGTCTTCTTCTTCAGAGCTTAAATCGATAGGTGCAGCGGCTGCCATAGGTGCAGGCGGCATTTCTCCTTGAGGTGCTCCAGCTGCGGCTACAGCTCCTTCCACTTTCCAAGCTACTAAGTTGTTGTAATACTTTCCGTTATACTCGTTTCCTCTGATATCGAAAAGAACTTTAATCATATCGCCATCGTTTACGTTGGCTATCATTTCACACTTTTCTTTGAATAATTCAAATTTAACATCCTGTGGATACTGCTCTTGAGTAGTAACTACGAATTCTCTTTTGAAAAATCCACTGTCGAACTTTTGTTCGTCCATTTTCACTTTTAACTTTCCTGTTAATTCCATTGTATTGTTTATTCTATTGTAAATTAATTCTATCCGTTATTAAAAGTCAGAAGCGTTTTCCACGCTTCTTCTATTTGGTCTTGCTCTAAAAAATCATGCGCCATTTCATGAAGCTTCTGCTCTAGCTCTAGCTGATGGTCCTCTAATTCTATAAATAATTCTGATAATTCTATCAGTTTAAAGTCGTTTACATCTGTTTCGTTAGGCAGTGATTCTACGTTCCCTAATTTCCCTAAATCATTACCTGTGAGAAATTTACTGTTTCTAATCTCAACTGGAATAGTGTCTACACCTATTCCCAGAGTAGTTAATGGTTTGGCTACTTCAAATATAGCATCTCCAGACGCTCTAGTGTACCAGTTCCCTCCGCATCTTCCTACCAAATCTATTTTATGCTGGTTTATTTTTTCATCTTCATCCATCACCGCTTCATTTACATGAATGGCTACCACTTCACAAATCACCAAATTTCCTGCTCCGCCTTCTTTTCCTAATTCTATCACTTCATTCACCACACACTCCATCTGTACGGGTGCTTCTTTTACTCTAAACGGTCTTACTTTTTCAGAGACCTCTTGCGTAAAACCAGCTTTTTCAAATTCATTAGTTCCTTTCGGATACTCAGTACTGGAAAGTGACATCTGATGAAGCATGTCATAATTCACCACATTAATCACTACCTCAGCTAGCTTTTTCACATTCTCATAAGTGTGCTTAGTCGTGTTATCTCTTCCTCTTCTGGCTGGAGAGAAAATTAGAATAGGGGGATTAGCACTAAAAACATTAAAAAAACTAAACGGAGAAAGGTTTGGGCGCCCTTCTTCATCTAGGGTGCTGGCAAAAGCGATAGGCCGAGGACCAATAGCTCCTGAGAGTAATCCATGTACTTTTCCTACTGGAAGTTCTTTTGGATAAAATGTTTTTGTCATGTTCTCTTTAGTTGCTCTGCTCAATATTTATTTATTACCCTCTTCCACATCCTTCACCATATCCATCACTTGATCTGCCAGATGTGCTTTATATGATATAATTCTTTCTCTTACTTTTTGGTCAGCTACTCCTATAATCTGTGCAGCTAAAATCCCTGCATTTTTCGCTCCGTCTAAGGCTACAGTAGCCACAGGAACTCCTCCTGGCATCTGTAAAATAGAGAGAACACTATCCCATCCATCTATAGAGTTACTAGACTTTACAGGAACACCAATTACTGGCAACGGAGTAATACTGGCTACCATTCCTGGCAAATGTGCTGCACCTCCTGCCCCTGCGATAATTGTTTTTATTCCTCTGTCAGACGCTTCCTCTGCATACTTCACCATTCTGTGCGGAGTTCTATGAGCAGAAACTACAGTTATTTCATACGTAATTCCCAGCTCTTTAAGAATATCAGCTGCCTTCTGCATTACTGGCAGATCTGACTTACTTCCCATTATTATTCCTACTTCAGCCATGTGTTTTTTATTATGCGCTGTAACGCAAAATTAGTATCTCTTAATAAAACATTCCCACGATAGCCGCTGTAAACAGACACGCTAACGTTCCTCCAATTAATGCCTTGAAACCGAGTTTACTTAAAAGCCCTTTTCTGTTAGGCGCTAACGCTCCAATTCCTCCAATTTGAATTCCGATAGATGCGAAATTAGCAAATCCACAAAGAATATAAGTAGCCATTACTATGGATTTATCTTCGGTAAATACACCTGAGGTTTTCATTCCTCCAAGTGTCCCATACGCTACAAATTCATTTAGAATCGTTTTCTCTCCTAAAAGCTGACCAACGAGAAGCATATCCTCCTGACAAACTCCGATAAGCCATACTATAGGAGCTCCAACATAACCTAGTAGCATATCAAAAGACAACCCCGCATAAGGCGTGTTTTCAGCTATAAGTCCGTTTAAATTGGTAATGTGTCCAACTTTCATAAGAGCAGCATTCCCAAATGCCATTAAAGCGGTAAAAACCAAAAGCATAGCGCCTACATTCACAGCTAGCCTTAATCCATCTGAGGTACCATTGGATATAGCTTCCAATGCGTTACTTCCGATTTTTTCGTTTGAGATTTTAAGCTCTTGATTGAATTCTTCCGTTTCTGGAACTAATATTTTAGCCGCTACTATGGCTGCTGGAGCAGACATGATAGATGCGGCTAATAAATGCTTGGCAAAACGGATAGTTTCCGCTTCATCTCCGCCTCCTAGATATCCGATATATGCAGCCAAAACTCCTCCAGCTATAGTGGCCATGCCACCAGTCATAAGCGACATAACCTCCGACTTAGTCATTTTATCCAAATAAGGTTTTACTAAAAGAGGTGCTTCTGTTTGTCCTAAGAAAATGTTTCCTGCAGCTGCTAAACTTTCTGCTCCAGATAACTTCATTAGTCGTTTCATAATCCAAGCAAACGCCCATACTACTTTCTGAAGTATTCCCCAGTAGTAAAACAAGCTAGTTAGCGCTGAGAAGAATATCACAGTGGGAAGAATGATTATAGCGAAGTTTAATAAAGGAGATTCTATTTCTCCACCTCCAAAACTGGCGAACAAGAAATTAGTCCCTTCCTGAGTGAAGCCTATCACTTTTGTAAATATTCTGCCTATAAATTCGAAAAACTGCCCTACAGGAATGTACTCGTTGAGCTTATCATTTAAAATCAAGAAAGCAAAAACCAGCTGAATGAGCAGTCCAATACCCACTTGTCTCCAATTAATTTTCTTCTTGTTGCTTGAAAACAAGAAGGCTATGCCTATTATAACGGCTATTCCGATAAACCCTCTAAGTATGCTCATGTGACTCCCCTGGTTTAGGTGGGCGGAAGATATAAAAGAAGGGTGGTAAAGTGTTTAACTTGTGGACTATTCAACCCGTATGTGGAAAAGTGAAGGGATTTTGGGGTTAATCAACAAAAAAGAGAACACAGTAATTAGCTCTCTCCGGTTCGCTTATTGATTTCGTCTCTAAGAATGGTAGCTTTTTCATAATCTTCATCTTCCAAAGCTTGATTTAGCTGTGCTTCTAACTCTAATACAGATAAAGCTTCTGTGCTTTCCTCTACCAATTTAGTTTCTGAAGCCACTAGATCATCCTCGCTAAATGCTCCATCTTCACCTTCAGCATCTATTCCTGCTGAGTCCAAAATGAAGTCATAACAGTAAATAGGGCATTCAAACCTCACCGCTACTGCCACAGCATCGCTGGTTCTAGCATCTATCTCTGCCTTTCGGCCATCCTGTACAGCTATTATTTTAGCAAAAAAGATTCCTTCTATCAGATTGTAAATGATTATTTCCTCTATATCTATGGTAAATGCTGTAGAAAAGCTTTTAAATAAATCATGGGTGAGCGGTCTGCTCGGAGTCATTTTTTCCAACTCTATGGCTATAGCCTGAGCTTCATGCCCTCCTATGACGATAGGAAGCTTTTTATGACCGTCTATTTGCTTTAGCACTAAGGCATAAGCCCCACTAGTGGAGCCGCTAGGCGCTATATCAGATATCTCTAACTCTATTTTATCCATATGTAGAAGAAAAACGGAAGACTGTGTGGTCTCCCGTTTTTCACTCTGTAAAAGTAAATATTTCGAATGAGCTAAACTAACAGCAGCGCTATCAGATTATTCTCAAATCACTTAGATGCGTTAAAAGCCTTAGCAGCAGCTATTAGTTTAGGAACTACTTCAAAGGCGTCTCCTACGATTCCGTAATCAGCAGCCTTAAAGAAAGGAGCTTCTGAATCCGTGTTTACGACAACTATTTTTTTAGAACCATTTACACCGGCTAAGTGCTGGATAGCACCGCTAATTCCAATAGCGATATATAAATTAGGTCTAATAGCTACACCAGTTTGACCTACATGCTCATGGTGTGGTCTCCAACCTATATCTGAGACTGGTCTAGAACAAGCAGTAGTAGCACCTAATTCAGAAGCTAACTCTTCTATCATCCCCCAATTCTCCGGTCCTTTCATCCCTCTACCTGCGCTAACTACTAATTCTGCTTCTGGAAGCGGAACTACATTAGACTCTTCTACTTTCACCTCCTTTACTGTTACTGAAGCAGCACCCGCGTCACCTGACCATTCAGAAACCTCCGCAGTGACTCCATGCTCATGAAGACCATGTGAGTTTGGAAGAAGAGCTAATATTTTTTTATCAGAAGTGATGCTCACCTGAGCTATCGCTTTTCCTGAGAATACGTTTTTCTTTACTGTAAATCCCGCAGAAGTATCAGGTAAACCTGTTACACCTGTTACCATTCCACAGTTTAATCTAGCGGCTAATCGAGGAGCTACTTGTTTACCGTCATTATCATGACTAGTGATTATCATGCTAGCGCCTTCATCTGAAATTACAGCACTCACCATATTGGTGACCTGAACGCTGTCAGAATGATTTACCGAAGCACATGATATTAACTTAGAAGCTCCATAAGCACCTGCTCCACCGTCTCCTTCCAAGGAGCCTGCAGTAACAGCGGTCACCGAATCTCCCGAGTTTTTAGCTATATCTGCTGCGTAGCAAATAGCCTCTAACCCTGCTTTATTAATTTTTCCTTTCGTATTTGATACAAAAACTACTATTGACATTTTCTTTCTCTTTTAAAGGTTAGATAACTTTAGCTTCATTATGTAATAAAGCGATTAATTCTTCTGCATTTTCAGCATCTATGTACTTGCACTCCGCTTTAGCAGGAGGCAGTTCATAGTTAACTACAGAAGTATGCGCCTCTCCTCCAGAAGGAGCTATCACAGTAAGTGGTTTAGACCTCGCAGCCATAATCCCTCTCATATTCGGAATTCGTTGTTCCGCCATTCCTTTAGCAGCACTTAAAACAAACCCTCCATTCACTTCTAACACTTCAGAACCTCCTTGGATCTCTCTTTCTATGGTAGCTGTATCTCCATCTAGATCTAACTTAGTAGCCATCGCCACATAAGGCAAGCCAACTAATTCCGCTATCATACCTCCTAACTGTCCTCCATTGTAATTAATGGTCTCCTTTCCAGTCAAAATCATGTTATAATCATTCTCTTTAGCATAATTCGCTATTTGCTGCGCTACAAATAAAGCATCAGTATCTGCTGCATCTATTCTTACAGCCTCATCAGCTCCAATGGCTAAAGATTTTCGAATAATAGGATCATTACTCGCATCTCCTACCGAAATGACCGTGACCTTACCACCTGAAGCTTCTTTTAATTCTAACGCTCTCACAAGCGCATACCACTCATCATAAGGGTTGACTATAAATTGGATACCATTCTCATCGAACTTCGTTCCTCCATCAGTGAAGGCTATTTTAGAAGTCGTATCTGGTGTTTTTGAAATACAAACTAATATATTCATTGTGTTGATTTTCTTTTTCTATTGCAATGCAAAATTATTCTTTATATAATCTTACACTGTAGGATTTTCCCAATTATTTGCCCACAAATATAGTATGCATGCATAACATTTTTATTCAGAATTTGTCCTTTTATACCAAAATTAAGTACAAGTAGTGTAAGTGTAGATATTACACTTAGTTCTATGGTGATAAAAAAGGGCGTTGCAATGGTGAGAAATATTACTATTTTTGACGCTCGAAATTTAAGATAATGAAAGAAATCCAATTCAGAGAAGCTATAGCAGAAGCTATGTCAGAAGAAATGAGAAGAGACGAAAGGGTCTTTCTTATGGGGGAGGAAGTAGCCGAATATAACGGTGCCTACAAGGCTAGCAAGGGGATGCTAGACGAGTTTGGTGCTAGAAGAGTTATAGATACACCTATAGCAGAACTTGGATTTAGTGGGATAGCAGTAGGTGCTGCCATGAATGGGTTAAGACCAATAGTGGAATTTATGACTTGGAATTTCGCCATTTTAGCAGCTGACCAAATTATTAACTCTGCCGCTAAAATGCTTCAGATGTCTGGCGGACAGTTTAATGTTCCAATCGTATTCAGAGGGGCGAATGCCCAAGCAGGTCAGCTAGCGGCTACGCACTCACAGAGTTTCGAACCTATGTATTCTCATATTCCTGGATTAAAGGTGATTACTCCAAGTAACCCTGCAGATATGAAAGGACTTTTAAAGTCTGCTATTAGAGATAATGACCCTGTTCTAATAATGGAATCAGAAAGAATGTACGGAGATAAAGGAATGGTTCCTGAAGGGGAATACCTAATTCCTATTGGAGTAGCTGATGTAGTTAAAGAGGGAACTGACATTACTATAGTTTCTTTCGGGAAAATAATGAAGGACTGTAACAAAGCTGCAGAAGAGCTAGCTAAGGAAGGAATCAATGCTGAGGTTATTGACCTAAGAACTATTCGACCATTAGATATAGATACTATAATTAAGTCAGTGAAGAAAACAAACAGACTGATTATTGTAGAGGAAAGTTTCCCTGTAGGCTCTGTATGCAGCGAAGTGGCTTATAGAGTTCAAAGAAATGCATTTGATTATTTAGATGCTCCTATCCAGAGATTAACTCAGAGTGACACCCCTTTTCCGTTCGCTACTACACTTATAGCTGAGGCACTTCCTGATGTTTCTAAAATAGTAAAGGCCGCTAAAGAGGCTATGTATCTTAAAAAAGCCTAGAGAATATTAAGGAAAGTTAAATTAAAGAGATTACTAATTCTTTTTTCATTCATTAACTCATTAATAATCAACCCAACTTTATGGGTTGTCTAATTGCGTGTGATGCATTATTTTTGCGCACCTTTTTTAAACACGAATAAACAAAAAACAATAATATGGAAGCGTATATGATTTATATGCCAATAGTAATGGCTATCCTAGGGTTGCTTTACATGGTGACTAAAAAATCTTGGGTTATGAAACAAGATGCCGGTGACGGTAAAATGAAAGAGATTTCTGATCACATCTATGAAGGCGCACTCGCATTCTTAAAAGCAGAATATCGACTATTAACATTCTTCGTTATAGGAGCAAGTCTTGTTTTGGCAGGTATTGCCTTTTATATGGATAGTACTTACTTAATTGTAGTTGCTTTTATTATTGGAGCTATCTTCTCTGCTTTTGCAGGAAACATGGGAATGAAAATAGCAACCAAGACAAATGTTCGAACAACTCAAGCTGCAAAAACTAGTTTACCAAATGCATTAAAAGTATCTTTTGGCGGTGGAACTGTTATGGGACTTGGAGTTGCCGGTTTAGCTGTATTAGGTTTAACCCTTTTCTTTATTCTATTCTTCCACTTGTTTATGGGTGGCGTTTGGACTAACACTGCAGACATGACTGTTGTTTTAGAAGCATTAGCTGGTTTCTCATTAGGAGCTGAGTCCATTGCTTTGTTTGCGAGAGTTGGTGGTGGTATTTACACTAAAGCTGCAGACGTTGGTGCTGATTTAGCGGGTAAAGTTCAAGCGGACATTCCTGAAGATGACCCAAGAAACCCAGCTACAATTGCTGATAATGTAGGTGACAATGTAGGTGACGTAGCAGGTATGGGAGCTGATTTATTTGGCTCTTATGTAGCTACCGTTTTAGCTGCAATGGTCTTAGGGAACTATGTCATTAAGGATATGGGAGGATCAATTCAAGATGCTTTTGGCGGAATTGGACCGATCTTATTACCAATGTCTATAGCAGGTGTCGGAATTATCATTTCTCTTATCGGGACTTTATTAGTTAAGATTTCATCTAACGATGCAAAAGAAAAGGATGTACAAAAAGCACTAAACATAGGAAACTGGGCATCAATTTTAATGGTTGCTGTCGCATGTTACGGTTTAGTCACATGGATGCTACCAGCAACAATGCAAATGGATTTCTTTGGAGAAGGTATTCAGGAGATTTCTTCTATGAGAGTATTTTATGCTTGTTTAGTCGGTTTAGTGGTAGGAGCTGGAATCTCAGCATTTACTGAATACTACACCGGATTAGGTTCGAAGCCAATTTTAAAAATCGTACAACAATCTTCTACAGGAGCAGGAACAAACATCATCGCTGGTTTAGCTACTGGTATGATTTCTACATTCTCATCAGTTTTATTATTTGCTGCTGCTATTTGGGCCTCTTATGCCTTAGCTGGATTTTATGGAGTTGCTTTAGCAGCCTCTGCAATGATGGCAACAACAGCTATGCAATTAGCGATTGATGCTTTTGGACCAATTGCTGACAATGCTGGTGGTATTGCTGAGATGAGTGAACAAGACCCTATAGTTAGAGAAAGAACTGATATTTTAGATGCTGTTGGTAACACAACTGCCGCAACTGGTAAAGGTTTTGCCATTGCATCTGCAGCGTTAACTTCTTTAGCATTGTTTGCTGCATACGTTACCTTCACAGGAATAGATGGAATTAACATATTTAAAGCACCAGTATTAGCCATGTTATTTGTTGGAGCTATGGTGCCAGTTGTATTCTCTGCATTAGCTATGAATGCCGTCGGTAAAGCAGCCATGGAAATGGTAAATGAAGTGGTAAGACAGTTTAAAGAAATTCCAGGAATAATGGAAGGAACTGGAAAACCAGAATATGATAAATGTGTGGCTATCTCTACAAAAGCATCTTTAAAAGAAATGATGTTGCCTGGTCTTTTAACTATAGGTTTTCCAATAGCTGTAGTCTTAGTAGGTAAATTAGTTTATCAAGACAATAACATGTTGGTAGCCGAAATGCTCGGTGGTTATATGGCAGGTGTTACTGTTTCAGGTGTACTATGGGCGATTTTCCAAAACAATGCAGGAGGTGCTTGGGATAACGCAAAGAAGTCTTTCGAAGCTGGTGTAGAAATTAATGGAGTAATGACATATAAAGGTTCTGACGCACATAAAGCAGCAGTAACTGGAGATACAGTTGGAGATCCATTCAAAGATACTTCTGGTCCTTCTATGAACATTCTTATCAAGCTTACTTGTCTTATAGGATTGGTTATCGCCCCTATGTTAGGTGGTCATTCATTAGAAAACCATGGACAGGATGTAGAGGATTCTGCGAATAAAATCGAATTATCCGTTAACGAAGAAATAAACTAAAGATGTTAAAAAACATATTTCACATAGGAGCGATAGCTATTCTTTTAGCTAGCTGCTCTAGCTCTCCCAAAGAATATTCAGCATGTGACTGTTATGGAATCATGGCAGGAAAAGACAAAACTGAAGAAAACTTCAAGTGGTGTCAAGATAAATCTCAGAATGACGAAGCGTTTTTAGCAGAAATAACTAAATGTGCTGTTAAGGAAATGGGATTTGACCCTAATGATATTTCTACAGCAAATGACCGACCTAAAGCACCTAATGCTGGAACGTATACTTTAGACGCTTCTAAAAGTAAAATAAAGTGGACTGGCAGAAAAGTGGCTGGAAGTCATACTGGAAATGTTTCTATCAAATCTGGAAACTTTATAATGGACGAAAAAGGATTGATTTCTAGTGGTAATATAGTAATGGACATGAGTTCTATAACAGTTACTGATATCGAAGATAATAAGTCTAACGGTGATCTAGTTGGTCATCTAATGGCTGATGATTTCTTTGGTGTATCTAATCACCCAGAGGCTAGCTTTAACATTACTAGTTCTGAACTTATTCCATCTGCGACTGGAGTTCAAACTAATTTCAACGTAAGTGGGGACCTAATTATTAAAGGAATCAGTAAACCAGCTACGGCTATTTTAGTGGCTGTCCAGTCTAAGAATATTGAAGGGAATGTATCTTTAGCTGGAGCTATTAAGTTTGATAGAACTGATTATGGCATCAAATACAATTCAGGGAAATTCTTTGACGCACTTGGAGACAAGATTATTAATGATGAGGTAACACTTCAAATAACTCTAGTGGCTCAGTAGAAAAAAAAGGCATAGACAAAAAAACCATCTGGAATCCAGATGGTTTTTTTTTGCTTAATATTTTGAAAGAAACTATACCTCTTCTTGTTCGAACAAGCCATGAAGCTCTGCGTCAACCTTCGTTATTATATTATTTAAATCCGAGGCATCATCGTTAAAATAATTATCATCTACATCTACTATTAACAGCTTCCCTTTATCATACGTACTAATCCAAGCTTCATACCGCTCATTTAGTCTCGTCAAATAATCTATTCTAATAGCTTCTTCATAATCACGTCCTCTCTTCTGTATTTGATTAACTAGCGTAGGAACGCTAGCTCTTAAATACACTAAAAGATCAGGAGCATGACAGAACTGATCCATACTATTAAATAGACCTAGAAAATTCTCGTAATCTCTCGTTGTCATAAGACCCATCGCATGCAAGTTTGGAGCAAAGATGTATGCATCTTCATATATCGTTCTATCTTGAATAAAACTCTTTTTGCTCACCATCATTTCTTGAAGCTGGTCAAATCTTTTTGTCATAAAGAAAACCTGGAGATTAAAAGACCATCTCTGCATATCTTTATAAAAATCATTCAGATAAGGGTTGTCATCTACATTCTCATAATGTGCTTGCCATTTAAAATGTTTAGACAGAAGAGTTGTTAAAGTTGTTTTTCCCGAGCCTATATTACCGGCTATCGCCACGTGCGTTTTCTTACTCATTATTGGTTTATTTAAGTCACTTAATCCAGTAAGTGAAAATACAAAAAAAATCAGGGGATTATTAGAAAAACTTTTCCACTAAAAGCCTAATTAGAGACCTCACTTAAGCTCAGTAATCCCCTATTTAATCTAGCCGCATGCCTCAAGTTAAAATCAAAACTCCCGCCTATCACCTCATCGTCAAACGAATAAATCAAAACAGGCTCAGTATAAACCTCGGCATCTATGGCGTAAACATCCTTCTCATTTAAATAAAGAATTTTTGATTCTGAGAAGTGAATCTTACTAGCTTCAGAAATCAATATTTTTTTTCGAAAAGTGCCATACTGATCAAAGACTATTGCCACCCCTTCAGATGAAACCAAATAAAGAAAATTACCTGACTCTTTAAGCAAAACAAATTCACCAACATCTCCCTCAATCCAAAGAGCCAAGTTAGCAGTTTCATTGACCTCCTCCCCATTTCTATTTATTCTCACCAACTTTTGTTCAGCTGACCTATAGAGCCACAAGTGATTCTGAAAAGAGGAACTCACCAGAGAAACATCGTAAAGAGATAAGTCATTAAAACTTAATCCTTGATTTTGTTCCGAAAGAGTGTTATCTAAAAAAATTACCTCATTGTTTTCACCATAATAAACGACTATTCTCAGAGGATTTGTTACATCCACTGAAGTTATCTCTCCTTTTCTCAAATTGCTGTAGGAAAAATGATTTACACCTTCTTTATTATAGCTTAACAGAGACGTATCATCGTATATGTATACATTTTGAAACTCATCTAATGCGACATCTCCTTCCGACTCACATGACGACTGCCAGAGAAGAACAAATTGAAATAAATAGTATAAAAAATTAGTCATGTTATCTTTAATGTAATTCTTCGGCCAAATAGCCTGCTTCAATAAGAGAATTAATTTCATCTAAGTACTCCCTGTTGTTAGATAACCTGGGTACTTTGTTTTGACCACCTAACTTCCCTCTTTTCTTCATCCATTTGTAAAACGTCCCTTTGGGCAGAATTCTTATAAGTGGCTCTTCTAATGCTAAATTATAAGCCCGCTTAGATTGGTAATCTGTATTCTCGCGTTGCAACGCCTGATCCAATACAACTCGAAATTTATCTATATCACTAGGTGTTTCCTGAAACTCAATAAACCACTCATGCCTACCCTTATTTGTCTGACCAATATAAACTGGACCAGCTGTGAAATCTGAAATCGTAGCCGAAGTCTCAGCGCATGCCACTTCTAAGGCAGCTACCGCATTTTCGATAATAACTTCTTCTCCAAAGGCATTCATAAAATGCTTCGTTCTTCCTGATACTTTTATTCTAAACGGGTTTAAGCTAGTGAACTGAATTGTGTCTCCTATCATATACCTCCAAAGCCCCCCATTAGTAGAGATCACCAAAGCATAAACCTCTCCCAAATTCACTTCACTTAAGCTTAGCGTCTGAGGTTGGTCATCATTCACATTTGCCAAAGGGATAAACTCATAATATATCCCATAATCTAACATTAAAAGCATGTCTTTCTCGCCTAATCTGTCTTGAATCCCGAAGAAACCTTCTGAAGCATTATAGGTCTCCAAATAATTCATCTTCGAAGAATGAATAAGACTTTCAAACTGTTTGCGATAAGGTGAAAAACTAACCCCCCCATGTAAAAACAACTCTAGATTCGGCCAAACATCGGTAATCAATGCTTTATTTTTCATCTCTAGAATACGCTTCATAAGAACTAATGTCCATGACGGAACTCCTACCACCATTCTCACATCTTCATTCATACTGGCCAGCGCCATCTTATCTATTTTATGCTCCCAGTCTTCCATAAGAGCTATATCCTTGTTTGGTATTCGCTTTAACTCAACCCAAATAGGCAGATTTCTAATAATTATAGCACTTAAATCCCCAGTATAACATGCTTTATTATACGAATGAATATTGGAGCTGCCTCCAAGCACTAAGGTTTTTCCTGAATACACATCAGCCTGTGGGTTTAATTCGTAGTAAATAGAAAGGGAATCCTTTCCGCCTTTATAATGACACTCTTCTAACGACTCTGACGTAACTGGTATATACTTACTCTCTCCACTTGTAGTTCCTGAAGATTTAGCAAACCATTTTTGCTTGGTAGGCCATAGAAGGTTTTGTTCCCCTTCTCTAAGACGAGAGATGTATGGCTCAAAATCTTCATACGTTCTAATAGGAACGCGCTCTTTAAACTGGCTAGCACTTCTAATGGAACTGAAGTCATACATGAGACCAAACTCTGTATGCTGAGCCATTCTGCACAAGTCCTTCATCAACTCTTCCTGAACCTCCAATGGGTATTTCTTAAAGAGCTCTATTTGATGAACTCTTTTTTTCATAAACCAAGAAAAAACAGAATTAAGTGGCATTAGCGAGCATGTTTAGGCTAAAGCTAAGTTCAACTATTAATTGATTAACTACAAGGAATAAAATGACAGTTTGAATTAATCGATTATAAAAAAAGTAACTTCACCAAGCGGCTTACGAAAACCGAGTCAAAACTTAACCTTTAGTAAATATCAAAGTCTGAGCGTTATTCGAAAACTCTAAACTTAACAAGTAAAAGCATGAAGACAAACTAGAGGTGCTTATAACAGTTAACCTTTCTTCCATCTGAACTTTCTCCACTTCGGTCACCTAAGCGCCTTTCCTATCGAATACAACAGTCTTCTGCGGAGTAGCAGAACATTTTAAATTCAAGAAACCCGTAACAGGGTTGGGATAAATAATAACTATCACGAAAGTCAATTAAATATCCTGAACTCATCCAAGATCGCAGAGACCCACCCGGAAAACTCAACACACCCTTTGTATTTACTAACACATCTGATTTAGATGTCGTTTACTTCTCAATAATGGTATTATTTATTTGACTATATGTGTTACCATTATTGAAGAGGCAATAAAACATCTAAGAAATCAGTGGTGAAACCATTAATAGCAGAAGGCAAGAGGTGAATTATTTAATCATCAGATCGAGTTAATTGAATTAACAGCAATTACTTAACAGTAAGTTTTCACTACTATTCATTTAATACTGAAAATAACCCTATCAATTAGGCACTAGGAGTTAAAACTTCATATATTTGCAGTCCGAAATTAATCTAGCACACAGGTGCTAGGGACGTTTTGTAAACATTGCGAGGTGGAGCAGTTGGTAGCTCGTCGGGCTCATAACCCGAAGGTCGTAGGTTCGAGTCCTGCCCTCGCTACTAAGAGTTAAAGGCTCAGGATTATTTCCTGAGCCTTTTTTGTTTTGAATAATCTAAACCAAACAGGATTCCATTATCTTTGCACCTAAGTAAATTACTCATGAATCACAAAGCTGGATTTATAAATATTATTGGTAAACCTAACGTAGGAAAATCTACACTAATGAATCAGTTAGTAGGAACCAAACTGAGCATTATAAATGCTAAGGCTCAGACCACTCGCCATAGAATTATGGGTATAGTGAATGATGATGATTATCAGTTAGTGTTTTCTGATACTCCCGGAGTGGTAGACGCCAAATACAAGCTTCATGAAGGAATGAATAACTTCGTAAAGAGTGCTTTTCAGGATGCTGACGTTTTTCTCTTCGTAGTGGAGATAAATGAAAAGCCTGAAAATCAGCATATTTTAGCTGAAAAACTCACTAAAATAGACATCCCTACTATTCTCGTACTGAACAAGGTAGACATGACCGACCAAGCTGAAATTCAACTTAAGTTGGACGCTTGGAAAGAAAAGCTACCTAATGCTACAATAGTTCCTATCTCTGCATTGCACAAGTTCAATGTGGATATGGTTATGAAAAAAATAATCTCTTTAGTTCCTGAGTCCCCTCCTTACTTCCCAAAAGATGAACTAACCGATAAACCGATGCGATTTTTCGTAAGTGAGATTATTCGAGAAAAAATCATGACTCACTACAAGCAGGAAATTCCATATTCATCTGAAGTAGAGGTGGAGGAATATGTCGTAGAGGAAAAAATAGTACGTATTAGAGCTCTTATTTATGTAATGAGAGAAAGCCAAAAGGGAATCATCATTGGCAAAGGTGGAATAGCACTAAAAAGAGTAGGAACTGAAGCTAGAAGAGACATCGAACGGTTTATAGATAAAAAAGTATTTTTACAACTATTCGTTAAGGTAGATAAGGACTGGAGAGATGACGCCAAGAAGCTAAAAAGATTTGGCTACCTAGACTAGATAGATGATTTACAGAGCTCCAGCTAAAATTAACTTAGGCCTTCATATCAAAGGTAAAAGAGCTGATGGGTTTCATGAACTTGAAAGTATTTTCACTAAAATACCTCTGTATGATTTTATAGAACTTATTCCTTCTACTACAGATTCGTTTCAGGCCTATAATATTGAAATCCCAGGAAACCCAGAGAAAAACTTATGCCTTCAAGCTTTAAGACTTCTAAGAGAAAGAGGATATGCCATCTCTTCCTATGATATTCACTTGCTTAAAAACATACCTATCGGAGCAGGCCTCGGAGGAGGAAGTTCTGATGCTGTGGCTGTTTTAAAAGGAGTAAACGAACTAGAGAACCTTAAAATAGATACTAAAGAGCTAGTTAAACTGTCTGCTGAGCTAGGTAGCGACTGCCCTTTCTTTTGCACACAAGGCTCTGCTTTAATCAAGGGAAGAGGAGAGCTCATCACTCCTATTGACTTTAATTTAAAAGGAAAGTATGTACTCCTCGTAAACCCAAATATTCACATTAGTACTGCAGAAGCCTATGGTGGATTAAACTTGTCTGAAACTACTCAGGGTAACATCGATTGGGGTATTACGGAAAATGACTGGCAAGAAAACTGGATAAACGATTTCGAGAAAACGCTCAGCGGAAAGTATCCAGCATTACAGCGCATAAAAGAAACACTTATAAACACTGGCGCAGAATACGCCTCATTAAGTGGAAGCGGCAGCTCAGTATTCGGAGTATTCAACACCAAACCTAAAAAAAACATGTTTACGCAAGAGGGATTTTCTGAGTGGATCTTCACCCTGTAACTTGACTTTTATTTCGGAGATTTAATGTACACCCATATTCCCAACCCGAGGAATATTATGTTTGGTATCCAGACGGCTATTAACGGATCTACTCCTGCATTCGTAGCAGAAACACTCGCTATCCTCTGAAAAAACACATAGACAAAACCTATCACTACAGCTAACATTAAATGAATACCCGTTCCTCCTCTTAATTTTCTAGATGCCATAGAAGCTGCTATTAACACAAAAACATAAATGCTAAAGGGAATACTCGTTCGCTGATGTTTCTCTATCTGGTGCTTTGAGGCATCCGAAAATCCTTTCTTTTCCAACTCTGCAATAAAGACATTTAATTCATCCCATTTCATAGCACTACTAATGCTAGACCTATGACCGAAATCATTTATAGTAAGATTTAGCACCGTATCCTTCTCTGCAAAATATTCGAACGACTGCGTTCCGTCTTTATGATATGTTCTTATCTGTCCTTTTTTTAGCTCCCATATCTTTTTGTCTGGGTCATAAGTAGCTTTATTAGCAAATACTTTTTTTCTTAATTCGCCTTCTTCCCAGTTCTCTATCGAAAACTTAGACCCCAGCTGTTTTGAGGCAGATAAAGACTTGAAATAGACTATTTCTCCTGGAGAAATTTCACGATGAACATTTTTATCAGAGATATAAAAATTCGGACGGATATATGTATTCTCAAACTCTAGCTTCCTCTGGTTGGCCGAGGGCAAAACGATATGTGAAATAAAAAGAAAAATAATTACCAGAATAGTAGCAGCTATAAAAAACGGCCTTAAGTATCGGTTAAATGAAATTCCTCCACTCAGAATGGCTACCACTTCCGTGCGCTGAGCCATAGTACTGCAGACGAGCACTACGGTTAAAAATATCAACAAACCACTCAGAAGATTCCCAAAGTGAATACAAAAGTTCAAGTAATATCCAATTAATACTTCCATAACAGGAGCATCATGCTCTATAAAATCATCTACCCTATCAGAAAAATCTATTACTACCGAAATAATAATAAACGCCATGATAATAAAGAAGAAAGTACTAAGAAACTTCTTAATAATATATCTATCAAGAGTATTCATAAACGCTCAGACAGTTTATGCACCACTTTATTTTTCCAGTCTGAGAAATCTCCAAACTCAATATGCTCTCTTGCTTGTTTTACTAAATCCATATAGAAAGCCAAATTATGAGCTGTAGCTATCATTTTACCTAACATTTCATTCGCATGAAATAAATGTCTAACATATGACTTAGAATAAAAGGAGTCTACGTAACTCGTCCCATGAGCATCTAGAGGCGTAAAATCATCTGCCCATTTTCTGTTTTTCATATTCATGGTTCCTTCCCAAGTAAAAAGCATTCCATTTCTGGCATTTCTAGTGGGCATTACGCAGTCAAACATATCTACACCTAACGCTATGTTTTCTAAAATATTGGCAGGCGTTCCCACGCCCATAAGGTATCTTGGCTTATCCTCAGGAAGTATATTACACACTACTTCAGTCATGGCATACATTTCCTCATGTGGCTCTCCTACAGAAAGACCTCCGATAGCATTTCCTGGCATATTTTGCTCCGCTATAAACTCAGCACTCTTCACCCTAAGGTCTTTGTAAACACTTCCCTGTACTATAGGAAATAGCGCTTGAGAAAACCCATATTTAGGATCGTTTTCCTGATGATTGGTAACACACCTTTTCAGCCATCTATGTGTCATATCTAAGCTATCCTTAGCATAGGAATATTCGCATGGATAAGGCGTACATTCATCAAAGGCCATAATAATATCAGCCCCAATAACCCGCTGTGTAACCATTACATTTTCAGGAGTAAACAAGTGTTTAGAGCCATCTATATGAGACCTAAACACTACTCCTTCTTCATTTATCTTTCTGTTATCACTAAGTGAGTAAACCTGATAACCCCCACTATCAGTAAGGATTGGTTTTTTCCACCCATTAAACTTGTGAAGCCCTCCTGCTGCTTCTATGATATCTAAGCCAGGTCTTAAATAGAGATGATAGGTATTCCCTAAAATGATCTGTGCTTTTATGTCCGATTCTAAATCCTGCTGGGTTATTCCCTTTACGGTAGCCGCAGTTCCTACAGGCATGAATATAGGAGTCTGAATAACTCCATGATCTGTTTCTACTAATCCCGCCCTTGCTTTAGAGCCAGAGTCATTATGTTGAAGGGTAAATTTCATTGCGTAGCAAAGGTAATTTTTATAGTCATAAAATCATCGTTCCTTCTGTAAGGGTTTTGTTCATCGACTGACTTTCTTTTTTAAATTTGGGACCATGCTAGGGACATTAATAAACACAGGCACTGTAATACTCGGAAGTTCAATAGGAATGCTGATTAAAAAGAGTCTTCCAGAAAGAATAATCAAAACGGTATTCCAAGCCCTTGGTATTTTCACTCTATTTCTGGGGATATGGATGTCCATTAAACTAGATGGGGAATTTATTTTAGTAGTCGTGTTATCCCTAGTGCTAGGTGCCATCTTAGGCGAACTACTTTTGATTGAGCAAAAGCTTAACTTATGGCTTAACAGATTTAACTCGGGCGATTCCTCGGAGAAGTCCTTCAGTGAAGGTCTGATAACTGCATTTCTTCTGTTCTGCGTAGGGAGTATGACTCTTCTGGGAACTTTTCAAGAGGGAATCTCGGGCAATAGAGATTTAATAATCACCAAGGCTACCATGGACTTTTTCTCTGCTGCTGCGCTCGCTTCAGCATTTGGAAAAAGCATTTTATTCTCCGCTGTTCCTCTTCTGATTTTTCAAGGGACTCTAACCTTAGGGGCTGTTTATTTAGAGCCCTATTTAGATCAAAATATTCAAGATATAATTTTCAGCACTGGTGGAATACTGCTCTTAGGTCTAAGCTTAAATATATTAGAAATAACCAAAATTATAATACTAAATTTAATGCCCGCCTTGATTTTAGCCCCGTTCATTTTCAAATTGAAAATTTATATCTCTCTAGTTTCTTTTTAATGTGTAAGAAACACCCAGGAATCTAACAAAAGAGCTTAGTACATATACGGCAAATAACTACCTGTCCCTATTCGGAAAAAAAGATAGGTCAGAAAACATTCAGAACTATAGAATGACCAAGTTTGGACCTAAATCCTTAGAGTGAGTCTTTCAGTTATCCGAAAACACAGACATCAAAAATATTAATGCGTAATTCACTAAAGGAATTTTTGCATTAACACTTCCTACTAGCGCATAAAAAAGAAAACACCTAGAGATTCAGACAAAATAATAAGTCGATTTTTCCTGCTAGGTGTAAAAGTTCTGAATTAGAACAGTCGATTAGTCATATTGGGGTTTTCACAAGCCTTACTGTAGAAAGTAGTGCTCTAGTTTAATTTAGAAGTTGTGATTTAATTTATATTAGTATGAAAACTGGACATCATGCCGGCTAATAAATATGCCCTTTTAAGATATAGAATTATAGACCGTCTCATAAGCAGTAAATCCAAGCCCTACCCTACCAAGGAAGAGCTTAAGGAAGCTTGTGAAGAATCACTCTATGGGAGTTTTGGAGATCGAATATCTAGTAGCACTATAGAAAAAGACTTGTATGCTATGAGAAATGAGGGAGAACTCGGATACTACGCTCCTATTAAGTATAGTAAAGGACATAACGGTTATTTTTATGAAGAAGAAAACTACTCCATAAATGAAATCCCTCTTCAAGAAGAAGATTTAGGAGCTATAAAATTCGCAGCTCAAACTTTATATCAATTTAAGGACATCGAAATTTTTCAACAGTTTAGTAGTGCGATAGAAAGAATCTTTGATAAAATCAAAACCAGTCCTGAAGGAGTCGAAATTGAAGAAGAAAAATTCATTCAATTCGAACAAAGTATTAGTGACTCAGGTTCTGAATACTTAGGGCCTTTAATAGACGCTATAAAATCGAAGAAAAAGATAGAAGTCACATACCTGAGTTTTAAAAAGAATAAGACCAAGACGTATATCTTAGACCCATATTTACTAAAAGAGTATAAAGGAAGGTGGTACGTCATCTCTTGGTCAGATGACAGAAGCGATTATTTAACCTTTAGTCTTGATAGAATTCAAAAAACGAAACTCTTAAAAGAAAAATTTGAAGAAGTGAGAGGTTTTGATCCTGATAGATTCTTTAAGCATTCTATAGGCATAACAGAGCTCGATGGAATTCCCGTGAGAATTGGTCTTAAATTCTCAGCACTTCAGGGAAAGTACATAAAGAGTAGGCCCATTCACCATTCTCAAGTTATCGTTGAGGAGAAGGATGACCATGTATTAGTCGAATTATTCGCGTTGCAAACTATAGAACTAGTTCAGTTAATTCTTTCTTATGGGGATAATGTAGAAGTACTAGAACCTAAAATTCTACGCCAAAGAGTAAAAAAAATTATTTTAAATTCCGCCTTAAAGTACTGACTTAAAGTAGACTTCACTCAGTTTCTCTTCTCTGACAATTAGAGCGTAAATTGATTACGGTCTAGCCCATGACATTTGATGTATTCAATAAATAAAAAGAATATATCATGCACAATTTATCAGAAGCTCAGCGACACATTAATTCCATATCTAGACCATCTGGATATAACTCTTACGCTTGGAATGTAACCAAGAAAATAGCTCTAGAAGCATGGGATTGTTATATAGAAGGCCGGAGATTCAGTAGGCCTATAAATTACTTGTGTAAAGAATTTTATCACATGATAACCACTCCCGAAGGACAGAGTATAGTACCAGTAAAAGGCATAAAAAGGTATTAGCCCTTCTCTTTAAATCATTTAACACACTTTTATGCAATTACTTAACTTAATTTTTTTTAATTCCTCAGTTTTAAAAAAAATCGTGTGAACAAGTGAAAACAAGTTCATGTAAAGAAGGAAATAGAGTATTATCTTTGACACTGACTAGCTGAATTTATCACGAAATGAATTAAATAAGTAATTCATCGATGATTAAATGGTTTTCATCGAATTAAAACACTAGCTTTGTTCTATACTCTGCAAGTAAATAAATGACCGGTATAAAAGAAATACCTTTAGAATCTATAAAGCACCGATACTTAGAACTCGTGTCTTCAAATTCGTCTATTAAGACGGTTTTACTCAGCCATTTTGGGGATTTGAGTGAAGTTAAAATAGAAGCCCTATTAAAAATTACCGAGGAGACCATATTAGAATCTGGAGCGAAAAGACAGATGATGAGACGCATTTGTAGCCTTTTAGTTGAAGCCCTCCAAAACATATCAAACCACAGTGCTAAGGATCAAAACGGAAAAGCAAATTCCTTTTTAATTATTGAACATTCAGATTTAAACTTTACTATCAAAACAGGGAATTTAATTTCTGCGGACGAAATAATCCCTTTGGAGCAAAAGCTTAACACGATAAACAGGCTTAACGAAAACGAGTTAAGAAAACTATACATAGAAACTCTCTGTAACGATAATTTCAATCAAAAAGGTGGAGCTGGATTAGGCTTTTTAACCATGGCTAAAAAAATAAATGGCCTTTTGGATTATCAAATATTAAATGTAAATAAGAATTTAGCTTACTTCACTCTCTCTTTGTCTATCCCACATCAAAACTAGTCTTTGCTAAACCGATGCGCATCTTCGTTGTCCGCATCTATCCTATTCTTTACAAATTGAATCTTTTGAGCGATTAGAAATATTTCTTTAGACGTATTTAAATGAATCCACCTCATGGCCTCTTCATCATTATCTGCGGCCATAGCCATTTGACCTAGCAGTTCATAATTGTTTTTCATTAACCATGCTACTGCGGTCATATTCCCCTCTGCACCATTTATTAATGCCATTAAGTGAGGATGGCCATTTTCTAAAAGCCAGTTTCTGGCGTCATCTTTATTTCTAAGAGCGAAACAAAATAATCCTAGTTCAGGAAATCCATTTTTAATTAGCCAGTCTCTTAGCTTAGTATTTCCGCTAATCGCCTCACCCCAAGCTAACAGTATTTTCGTAGAATAAGAATCCATCTTTTTCTTAAGTTTTCTGCTTCTTCTTTTTAGCAGCGGGAAACAGAATGTTATTTAATATTAATCTGTACCCTGGTGAATTAGGAAATAGATTTAAATCTGTGGGAGGGTCTCCTACCAAATGACGATAATCCTCTGGGTCATGACCACCATAGAAAGTCCACTGTCCCTGACCTAAAGTACCATGAATATACTTAGTGGTCTTAATATTTCCTGATTCACCTAATATGGTAACCGAGGGCTTTAAATATTTAGTTCTAAATGAAGTTGTTTGTCCCATGAATCCCTTAATTACCTTTTCATGATTTTGATTAAGTATGGTCGGAACAACGTCCCACTTAGCGCTAAAGTCAAAAAGAGTAAAAAAATCATTTTTCTGTCCAGCTTTAGTATGGTCTGTAGTTCCGTCTATGGAGCTAAATTCATATTCTAAGGGATTACTCTCTAGTACAAAATTTTTAAATGCTAACGTTCGATTAAAATCTAATTTAGCCTGAGCTGCTGGGTCTGCTGGGTCTCCATCATACATTTCCGCACATATATCTATTTGTGCGGCGGCTAAGGCGATATCGAAAGAATCAGTTCCCGAGCACATCGTAAATAAAAACCCTCCCCCCAGCACAAAATTATTTATTTCTTCTACTACAGCTCCTTTCATCTCACTTACCTTAGAGAATCCAAGTCTGGAAGCCATTTCCTCCTGAAATTGTACTTGCTCTTGATACCATGCAGCAGATTTGAAACTTCTATAAAACTTCCCGTACTGTCCAGTAAAATCCTCATGATGTAAGTGGAGCCAATCGTACTTCGGTAGTTCTAAATTCGCTATCTCCTCATCATAAATAACCGTGTAAGGAATTTCCGCATAGGTAAGAACTAGGGTCACCGCATCATCCCATGGAAGCTTATTCTTAGGAGAGTATACAGCCAACTTAGGAGCTACTTGAAGTTTCACCCGCTCCATATTCACCTCAGGATCAGCTATCTCGTTATAAATGTTTTGCGCTTGAAGATCAGCTATAACCTGATAGCTTACACCTCTCACATTACACTCCTTAGTAATATCAGGAAAATTGGCTACCATGAAACTGCCTCCACGGTAGTTCAATAGCCATTCCAGCTCTATGTCATTTTGCAGCACCCAAAAAGCTATTCCATATGCCTTAATATGATTCGCTTGAGTATCATCCATCTGGATAAGTATTTTACTTGCAGATACCTGAAAAGACAACAAAGCTAACGAGACTAACAGTAATATTTGTTTTAAACTCATATTCAAATTTAAGCTGTCAAGAACAATTACTGTTCCCAATTTTGTTTAAAGAATTCGTCAAACACCAATTACCAAGGCGGATCATCTGCACTAACTTCTCCTAAGGCTGATTTATCATCAGTAGGCATGTCGTTCATTTTAGAACCTACCGTAATTGTATTCATTCCGTCTGCAAACCCAACATTTGGACCTAAACTACTAAAAGTATCATCTGTCTCGAAAGCATCCAAATTAACAAACTTCGCATATTGGCCTTTAAATCTCAGTTGAACAGTGTCTAAAGATCCGTTTCTGTGCTTAGCAATAATAATTTCTCCTACTCCTTTTAAAGAGTTTCCTTGCTCATCTACATCCAACCCATAATATTCAGGCCTGTAAATAAATGATACGATATCTGCATCCTGCTCGATAGCTCCTGATTCTCTCAAATCCGAAAGCATTGGCTTTTTATCACCTCCTCTACTCTCTACAGCTCTCGAAAGCTGAGATAATGCTATAATAGGCACGTCTAACTCCTTGGCTAACCCTTTTATAGATCTAGAAATTGTACTTATTTCCTGTTCTCTATTTCCGTTATTACTATTACCACCCGCAGTCATCAGCTGGAGGTAATCGATTACTATCATGTCAATACCATGCTGAGCTTTCAATCTTCTACACTTAGCGCGTAAATCAAATACCGATAGACCTGGGGTATCATCTATAAAAATAGGAGCTTCTGCTAATTTAGTGATTCGCTCATGCATTTTATGATATTCATGATCATCTAAAGAACCTCTTCTTAACTTATTTCCTTCAATTTCTGATTCACCTGAAATAAGTCTATTAACCAATTGCACCGCAGACATCTCTAATGAAAACACAGCTACTGGAACTTTATAGTCCACAGCCATATTCCTAGCCATACTTAACGCAAATGCTGTCTTACCCATACCTGGTCTGGCGGCTAATACAATCATATCTGAACGCTGCCAACCTCCAGTCACCCTGTCCAACTTAGTAAATCCAGAAGGAACCCCTGAGACCCCATCCTTATTTTTCATAGCTGCTTCTATTCCGTCTAGAGCTTCTTTGACTATTCCGCTCATTTTAGCGTAGCTCTTTTTGATATTTCCCTCCGCCACTTGGAAAAGACTATGTTCTGCCTTATCTAATAGGTCAAATACATCTGTAGATTCTTCGAAAGCATCCTTGATAATCTCATTACTGATTCGAATAAGTTCCCTTTGGATAAATTTCTGAGCTATTATTCTAGCATGTGTTTCCACATTGGCGGTGGAAGCTACTCGATCTGTAAGTTGAGAAATATAATATGCGCCACCAACGAACTCTAAGTCACCTGTCTTTTTTAAAGCTTGTATAACAGTAAGGATATCTATCGGTTCACTTCGAGCAAATAGATCTTGCATAGCGAAGTAAATCTTCTGATGAACGTCTTTATAAAAGCTTTCAGGCTTTAAAATCTCAATTACTGCATTTACGGCTTCTTTCTCCAGCATCATAGCGCCTATTACCGCGCTTTCTAACTCAACGGCTTGTGGCGGGATTTTTCCCACGTCTAATGGATTTAATCCACCACCTTGATTCATCTTCTTTCGTTGAAACCCTCCTGATTTTGATTCTGACTCATTCATTACTTCAAAGGTAATTTTATGTTGGGCTCGCCTGAACATAACGCTAAAATTTCATGAAAAAGTTTTAAGTACAGGTTTTAAACAATTGTTAATACCTAAACACAACCTAATCAGACAACCATCACAAATCCATATCCCCCGCGTTCACATAATTAATCTCGATACCTATTATTCTAGTTCCAGGTAATCTAATTCACTTCGTGATTTGTCAAACGCTACTTCCTTGATTCTAAATAAACTTTTTTCACTTCTCTGAACCGTCAACGGAGCAGATAGGCTCGTAATCTTGAGAAGTAGGCTTAATAATGAACTCCATTTTACTCGTATGCATTTTGACATTCGAAAAACTCTCTTATAAAATGATTTGACCAGTTTCACATATGAATATTCAGAAACAACTCAATTCACTTCGAAGAATAATAGTGAACCACTAATCCCGATAACCCAATGAAACAAAATTTCTCACTCCCCGATTAAATTGAAAATTCCTTTACTTGAGAAAACAACGCTAATAACCATTTATAGTAATAGTATTACTGGAATATATTTCACAAAAAAAGCCGCCCTTAATAGAAGAGGCAGCTTTTAAAATTCTAAGTACAGAAAATTCTAGAGCGAAAACTCCATTTTAATTTTATTTACATAATCAAGTTCTTCCCATGGGAATAACTTCACTTTCAATTTTTTCATCTTTCCAGAACCATCAGTAAATGTCTTAGTCACTTCTTTTGGTTCTCTCCCCATATGACCATAAGCAGCAGTTTCTAAGTAAATAGGAGTTCTAAGTTTAAACCTCTTCTCTATAGCGTATGGTCGCATATCGAATAACGCCAGCAGTTTCTCAGCGACTTCCCCATCAGATAAATCTAATTTAGAAGTACCATAAGTATCTACATACAATCCCATCGGCTGTGCTAAACCTATAGCATAAGCGACCTGTACTAGTATCTCATCACACAGCCCAGCTGCCACAGCGTTTTTCGCTATATGACGAGTAGCATAAGCAGCTGACCTATCAACTTTACTCGGGTCTTTACCCGAGAATGCCCCTCCTCCGTGAGCTCCCTTCCCCCCGTAAGTATCTACTATAATTTTACGACCTGTTAAACCGGTATCTCCATGTGGACCACCTATAACAAAAATCCCAGTAGGATTTATATGATACGTTATCTCCTCAGTAAATAAGTTCTGTAAATTTTCAGGAAGCCTCTTCTTAACTCTAGGTATTAGTATCTGTACGATATCCTTCTTTATCTTTTTCAGCATCTCACCAGACTCACCGAAATCATCATGCTGCGTAGAGACTACTATAGCCGCAATAGCAACAGGCTTATTATTGTCATCATACTTAATAGTAACCTGACTTTTAGAATCTGGCCTTAAATATGGTATGTCTTTTTCTTCTCTCCTTAAATCAGCTAGTTCTTCCAAAATCATATGTGAAAGAGTAAGTGCCAGGGGCATATACGTAGCAGTCTCATTACTCGCATAACCAAACATCATTCCCTGATCTCCAGCTCCCTGATCTTCTTTGTTCTCTCTTTCTACTCCTTGATTAATATCAGGAGATTGCTCATGTATAGCGGACAAAACACCACATGAATTTCCATCAAACATATATTCGCTCTTGGTGTAACCTATGTTATTGATAACCTCTCTCGCTACTCTCTGAACATCCACATAAGTCTTTGATTTAACCTCTCCAGCTAAGATTACTTGCCCAGTGGTTACGAGAGTCTCACAAGCTACCTTAGACTCAGGGTCAAAAGCTAGAAAGTTATCTATAAGTGCATCAGAAATTTGATCTGCTACTTTATCCGGATGTCCTTCAGAAACAGATTCAGATGTAAAAAAATATGGCATAAAATATATTTTATTATTAATAGAATGCTCAAGTTTAGCCACCTCTTAAGCGCATGTTTAGCATTTTTTCAAGTGGTTGCAATTTGGCTAAATCTTTCCACCTTGTAAAACGCAAATGTATAACATAAGAAACCAATCTGAGTATAGAGTTTTTTAAAAAAAACTCTAAAAAATTATAAGACAAATCTTAGAGCTAGCTCATTTCCCAACGGAATAACTTTCATCAAAACAACTTAAACTTATAACGTATTTTGGAGTGAAGAATTACGCGATAACCCTTACATCACAGACCAATAACCTAGAGAACCCAGGGTAAATAGCTCGATTTGATTTCTACTTACTTTT
>MDTF01010511.1_pt1 | contig 63273 bp, 57 predicted proteins | sample 811191 | NCBI WGS metagenome assembly MDTF01 (sample SAMN05326649, study PRJNA326480) | marine metagenome | isolation source: seawater | place: Southern Ocean | collected 2011 | reverse complement strand
TGCATTTAATAAATTTGGCTCTACAAATCCATTTTTTATCTCAAGAGAGTTTGGATTAATTGAAGATGATAAATCATCAAAGTTAGATGGATTTGAATCTAAAAAAAGGCGATCATATATTCTAAATTCAGCTCTAACAGCCTTGCTGGATTCTACAAAATGAATAACACCTTTGATTTTTCTTCCATCAGATGGATTTTTACCTAATGTATCTGAATCATAATTACAGTAGATAGTTTTTATGTTACCATCTTTGTCAGTGTCAAAATGAGTGGCTTTAATAACGTAAGAATTTCTTAGGCGAACCTCTTTGTTTATTGCAAGGCGTTTATATTTGTTATTTGGCGATTCCTCTAGAAAATCCTCTTTATCAATATAGATTTCACGACTAAAGAAAATTTCTCTGGTACCCATTTCTTCTTTTTGAGGGTGGATTAGCGCTTTAAGAGACTCAATTTTCCCTTCAGGATAATTTTCAATTAATAATTTAATAGGATTGATCACAGCCATTGATCTTGGGGCAATATTATTTAAATCATCTCTAATTGATGACTCTAAGATTGAAATATCCGTTAAGCTATTTACTTTTGAAACTCCAATTCGCTCACAAAAATCTCTTATTGAGGCCGCAGTGTATCCTCTTCTTCGGAGTCCTGAAATAGTTGGCATTCGGGGGTCATCCCAGCTACTTACATAATTATTATCTACTAAGAGTTTTAATTTTCTTTTGGATGTTGTTGCATACTCAAGATTTAAGCGAGAAAACTCATATTGATGAGGCCGATGAGAGGTATTAAAAGTGTCTAAATTTTCTAAAGTCCAATCATAAATTCTTCGATTATCTTGAAATTCTAGGGTACATAAGGAATGAGTAACTCCTTCAATAGCATCGCCTAGACAATGAGCAAAATCATACATGGGATAAATACACCAATCGTCATTTGTCTGATGGTGTGTTTCAAATCGGATGCGGTAAAGAGTAGGATCACGCATACACATGAAACTTGAAGACATGTCAATTTTAGCTCTAAGAACGCACTCACCTTCTTTAAACTCACCTGACTTCATTTTTTTAAACAGTTTAAAGTTTTCTTCAATATGTGTGTCACGATATGGACTATTTTTGCCAGGCTTTTTAAGGGTTCCTCGATATTCACGAGTTTCATCATTACTTAAAAAGCATACATACGCCAATCCTTTAGATATTAACTCTTCTGCACATTTATAAAAGATATCAAAATAGCTTGAGCTAAATTTAACCTCACTATCCCAATTAAAACCTAGCCATTCAACATCTTTTTTAATAGATTTGACATATTCAATATTTTCTTTAGTTGGGTTAGTGTCATCAAATCTTAAGTTGCAGAGTCCATCATAATTTGCAGCAGTTCCAAAGTTAAGACAAATAGACTTTGCATGACCAATATGAAGATAGCCGTTCGGCTCTGGAGGGAATCGTGTTTTAATAAGAGTATGTTTGCCAGATGCAAGATCTTCATTTATAACATTGCGTATGAAGTTAGTAAGCTTAACTTCTTTATTTTGAGTATCCATTTATATTAATTCTAAGTGTGATCTAAGCATTATAAATTATATCATTAAAAGGTTAATTTAATATCTAGCGCTTTAAATAGAATGCCAATGTAAAATACTTTTTATGAAAATAGCTATAGTCAAACTCTCAGCATTAGGTGATATTATTCACGCTATGGTTGTTTTGCAGTTCATAAAAAAATATAACCAAGCAGTAGAAGTAGACTGGATCGTAGAGGAGGCCTATAAAGACTTATTGAAGACACATCCAGATATCAATAATATTATTACAGTAAATATTAAAAAAATTAAAAAGCGAAAGTCACTTTATTTACTTTTCAAAGAACTGAAAAGGCTTCGTAGTTTTGGCCCTTATGACTTAGTGATAGATATGCAAAGTTTGATTAAATCGGCTATTATTTCTCGTTTTATACCTTCAAAGTTAACTTTAGGCTTTGATAATTCTTCATCAAGAGAAAGGTTAGCATCAATTTTTTATAATAAAACCTTTAAACTTTCCTATGATAAGAATATTATCGAGCGTAACTTTAAACTTATATGTTTTGCTTTAGATCTTCCCGTTAAACTCGAAGAACTTAGGTATAAGTTGCCTTTCTTATATTCTGAAAAAAAATATTTAAATCTAAGCCTTTCAAATTTTAAAAAAAATATAATACTTATTCCTGGCGCCTCTTTTGCATCAAAGCAATACCCAGTTAAAAATTTTGCAGAAGTTACACATTTATTAGACGCAAATTATCTTATTATTTGGGGAAATGATAAAGAAAGAATGTTGGCAGATAAAATAAAAGATATTGCGCCACATGTAAATATTTGTGAAAAACTATCAATAGAAGGTTTGATCTCCTTAATTTCTCAAGTTGATCTTATTATAGGCCCAGATACTGGACCAACGCATATTGGGTGGGCATTAAATGTTCCCTCAATAACTCTTTTTGGTCCAACTCCAGGCTATAGAAATACTTTAGTTACTACCAATAATAAAATAATAGAATCTGAATCAGATGTTAACCCGTATAGAATAGATAAAAATGATTATTCAATAAGTAGTATTAATCCTACTCAGGTAGTAGAAATAGCTAAAAGTTTATTGTAATATTTTTTTCAAGTTATGATTTGATTCACTTGATAAATGGAATCTAAAAAAAACATAGCATTAGACTTAGAATCATTTATTTTGGGGCCACTTCCAACCAGAATTGTTTTTTTTATACCAGCTAGATTAGCTGCTTTTATATCGCGTTCGCTATCACCTATCATCCAAGATTTTTCCATATTAATGTCATATTTATTTTTAGCCTTAATAAACATTCCTGGCTTTGGTTTTCTGCAATCACACTTAGATTTAGGAAGGTGGGGACAATGAAATATATCTAAAATATTAACACCATTTTTTTTAAATTGTTCTATCATCCATTGATTTATAATAAGGAAGTCATTCGAAGTAAAGTAGCCTCTGCCAATTCCAGATTGATTTGTAATTATTATAATTTTATAACCTAAGATTTTGAAATAATTACAAGCCTCAAAAACTCCTGAAATAAATTCAAAGTCTTCTATTCTAAATAAGTAGTTTGTATCTTTATTAATTACTCCATCTCGATCAAGAAAAATAGTTTTTATAGACATAAAATAAGATAAGTATAATCAAATATATAATTTAATAACAATTGTAATGAATTATTATGATGGGAAGTTTTAATCTTGATAAAACATATCATTTTTTACTAATAGCTTTAGCATTTTTACTACCACTCACGGTCTTTGGGGGTAATCTAGTTATAGTTATAATCTGCATTCTATGGCTTATTTCTGGAGATTACAAATCAAAAATTAATCAAATTATTGATAATAAATTGATGTTAGCATCAATATTATTTTTTTGTATTCATATTGCTGGGCTTATATGGACAGAAGATTTGAGTTGGGGGATTCATATTGTCCATAAAATGTGGTATTTTTGTGGACTCTTACCAATTCTTTTTACGATAATGAGAAAAGAATATATTAATAAGTGCGTTTCTGCCTTTTTAATTGCAATCTCTATTACAGAGATTTTTTCCTACTTAATATGGTTTGAATTAATTGAACCATTTAAAAATGCAACTATAGAAAATCCAACTCCTTTTATGAGTCATATTTCTTATAATCCAATTTTAGCTTTTGCAATATACTTAGTTCTTCATGAAGTTTTTTTTAATAAGAAATTGACGAATATAGTATTTTCTTTCTATAGTTTTTTTGCAATTAGTATGACAATTAACATGTTTATTACTGGAGGCCGAGCAGGACAAGTTTCCTTTTTTGTGATGATAGCAATTCTAACTATTCAAATTTTAGACAAGCAAAGATTTAAATCTATGTTGGCGATTTTTATATTGATTCCTGGGATATTTTTTGCCGCTTACCAAACAAGTGATCTTTTTAATAAAAGGGTAAACATGGCTATATCAGAAATATTAAATTATTCTGATACGCATGTGACAGACTTTACTTCTGTTGGTGTGAGAGTTACTTATGCATTAAATTCATGGGTGGTCATAAAACAAAACCCCATAATTGGAGTTGGAACGGGAGACTTTCCAAGCGCTTACAAAAAAATTAATTTAATTAATACGCCTTTAGGTCCAAATACAACTAACCCTCATAATATGTATACATTAGTTTTAATGCAACTTGGCCTTATAGGGCTTTTTAGTATGCTTAGTATCTTTTATTATCAAATGAGGCTTTCATTTAATTCAACAAATAAATTTATTCGAGACGTTGGTATTACTCTTCCTTTAATGTTTTTGGTTATTATGTTTAGTGATTCTTATCTATTGGGTCATTATACAAGCTTGCTTTTTGTTTTTTTTAGTTCTTTTTTGTATAAAGATTTTGAAAAAAGTTAATAAAATTATAATAATAATCCAAAGATCTAATGGAGATGTTTTTTTAAGTTCTTCTCTTATTAAGGCTCTTTATGATCATTATAAAGCCCCTCAGATTGATCTTCTTGTGAATGATGATACAATTTCAATTGCTAAACTTATTCCTTTCATAAGAAATATTTATACTTTTTCATATGCAAAGAAGAGAAAGGCTAGGTGGAAGCAAGAAAAAGATATTTTATTCAATTTGTATAAGAAGTATGATTTAAGTATTAATCTTACAGCAAGTGATAGGAGCATTTTATATGCGTTATTAGCAGGAAAAAAAACAATTAGTGCTATTGATATGGATAGAAAAAAATCTTGGTGGAAAAAAATATTTCTTACTCACTATTACTATTTTGATAACTCTAGACATATTTTACAAAATAATCTTGAGCCTTTGACTCTTCTAAAAATTAATTATGAAAATATGCATAGCTCCATTGAGCCCTCTACTGAGGCGACTTTAAATGCTAAGAAAAAGTTAAAAGCTATAAAAGTTAATAATTTTTTAATATTCCACGCTTCAACTCAGTACAAATATAAGATATACCCTCAAAATTTAAGAGATATTCTTTTATCTAGTTTAAATAAATTAGGAGTTTTCATTTTAATTACAGGCGGTAATAATTCTCTCGATTTGATAATAAAAAAACAAATTCCATTATTACCTAATGTAATTGATTTTATTGGAGAAACCTCACTTGAAGAATTTATTGCATTAAGTAAATTGTCTCTTGGATATATTGGCATGGATACATTAAATATGCATATAGCTGCATCACAAAATAAGCGTATTTTTGCCATATTTGGCCCAACTAATTTAAAAATGTGGTCTCCTTGGTCAAATCAATTAAGATTGTCAGCAGTAACAAATAAGCCAATTCAAACGTATGGAAATGTTACAATTTTTCAAGCAGATATGTCATGTGTTGCATGTGGAAAAGCTGGATGTAATGATGATCATGGTAAAAGTGATTGTTTGGATAATATTAATCCCAATAATATTTTTAATGAGATAAAAGATTGGCATCTGAAGCTAGAATACAATGCTGAAATTCCAATTTTGAATAAACAGCATGAGTGAGCCAAGAAAGGTTCTCTTATATATAGTTTACGGCGAAGATCAAGCTTATTATGATGGTGCTATATTTAGCATTATGACATTTATGAATTGGCTTAATGACAATAATCGAATAGAAATAGTTGTTTTAACAGAAAAGCCAGAGAGGTTTCTAGATTATCCAATTAAGACGTTAATTATGAGTGAAAATCAAAAAAATCAATGGTCTTTAAATGGTGCATATCATTTTCGTATAAAAAACCGTGGCTTAGCTTTCGTAATGGACAAGTTAAAGTTAAAGGGGCTTGATAAAATTTTATTTTTTGATACAGATACATATTTTCATAAATCACCATTACCTCTTTTTGATTTAATAAAATCCAATCAAGCGCTGTTTTATCTTAATGAGGGTTTAATATATGATAGAAAAAGATTTAGGATTTATGTTGAGAGTCTTGAGGGTAAAAAAATTATAATTGATGATGATTATTATGAATTATCAAAAAAATCAGCTTTGTGGGGGTCATTGATGGTTGGTATCATGGCTAGTATGCGTCCTAGTCTAGATTGGGCTGACAAACTTATGCTTAAATTTTTTGATTTAGTTCCATCACATACGATTGAACCCTTTGCATTGTCTGAAAGTTTATTAAGAAAATATAAAATGGTAGAAGGTAAAAATTATGTAAGCTTATATTCAACTTCTAGAAAGAAAGAATATGCAAGAATTGTTTTAGTGAATTTTTTAAAAGATAATAAAGTAATGCATTTTGACGAAAAAGTTCGCTTAGCACAGCATGTTAAAATTAAGAGACCTTTGCATGTGATTCTTAAACAGCGATTAATTAGATTATTTAGAAAATGATGTCTGATTTTACTATCCCAATTTTGATGTACCACAGCATCGAATCTATGCCCAAATCTACAATAATGAGAAGTTTGCATGTCGCGCCTAAAAGGTTTAAATTTCAGATGTGGATGCTCAAGATTCTAGGTTATAAAGGGCTCAGTTTGAGACAACTCAGACCTTATCTAGATGGAGAAAAGCATGGAAAGGTTGTAGGCATTACATTCGACGATGGTTATCAAAATAATCTACTTAATGCAGCTCCAATATTAAGAAAATATAATTTTAGTGCTACATGTTATATAGTTAGTAAAAGAATTGGAACTTCTAATAAATGGGATCTTGATAAAAATATTACCCAAAGGAAATTGATGTCTGATAATGAGATACAGAAATGGTTAAATTTAGGAATGGATATTGGTGCCCACACTCAAACTCACGCTGATTTAACTAAAATTAATCATAGTATTGCAAGGGCTGAGATAAGGAATTGTAAAACTGATTTAGAAAAAATCTTTCAAATATCAATTGTTGATTTTTGTTATCCTTTTGGTCGGTTTGATGAGTCCATTATTGAATTAGTAAAAAATGCTGGCTTTAAATCTGCCACTACTATGATTCGAGGTAGGACAAAAATAGATACAAAGATACTTAAGTTACCTAGAATTCCAGTCACCCATCATACGTTACCGCATCTTTTTTTGGCCAAGATATTAACTAAATATGAGGATAAAAGGAGTTCAAAATATAATATTTGAGTGGGCTTTGCTATATTAATTAGTGTTTTATTTCTTAGATTTTTGAATTGAATTAATGCTAGGAGCTTTCCATTTTTTTTGAGCCTCAGTAAGCTTTATATATCTATAAAAAGTACCTTCAAAATTACCAAAAGCGATTACAAGGCCTGGCCCTCCATCTAAGAATCCTAGTTTAAATATATAATGCTTTATAAAAGACCAAAGTCCATGAAGAAGTGCTTTGAAAACACTTCCTTTTACACCTTTTTTTTGTAATTTTTCTACACCTAGAGTGGAGTATCGATTGGCTTTATTTATTATTTCCTCAGTGTTTTTAAATGGAAATTGCCAAATAATATTATTAATAGTTCCAATTTCTTTATTACTATGATTTACAAAGCCCTCATGAACTGATTCCATACTGTAAGACATTTTTCCCCTTTTAAAAAGTTGAGGTTGTCTAAAGTTTGGGTACCAGCCAGAATGCTTAATCCATCTCCCCATAAAAAAATTCTTTCTTGGAACTCTATATATATCTAGTGGGGCATTATTAATTAGTTTAGTAATTTCATCACGTACTTCAATTGTACATCTTTCATCTGAATCAAGACTAAAAATCCAGTCACCATTGCAGTGACTAATTGCTTGATTTCTTAAATCACCATAACCATTAAATGGAATGTGTACAACTTTTGCGCCCAACTCAATAGCTACTTCGCTAGTTCCGTCAGTGCTATTTGAGTCAGCTACTATTATTTCATCAGCCCATAGGACACTATTGATACAATCGCTAATTTTATCAACTTCATTAAAGGCAATAATATAAACAGAAATTTTCATATAGTAAGTAAAATGATAAATATTAATTAATCTTCCATATAAGTCTTTAAAAGAATAAATGGATTATAATTTATTCTTATTTTAACTAATAACTCAGTAGCTAATGAAACTTACTCTAATTATCACTACTTATAATTGGCCAGATTCTTTATCGCTAGTAATGGAAAGTATAAAGCTTCAAACTATTTGCCCTAATGAAGTTATTATTGCTGATGACGGGAGTGGGAAAGAAACAAAAGATTTAATCACTAATATTATTAAAAACTCTGATTTAAATATAATTCATTCGTGGCAAGAAGATAAGGGTTATAGAGCTTCTAGATCTAGAAATAAAGCAATATTACAGTCGTCTGGTGACTATATTATTTTGATTGATGGTGATATGATCCTTCATCCAAACTTCATACAAGATCATATTGCTGCTTCTGAGTTTGGGTTTTATGTTCAAGGTTCAAGAGTGTTATTGTCTGAAATGCAAACTAAAAAAGTTCTTGATAAAAAAATAGTTAATTTTTCCTTTTTTACATCAGGATTAAAGAATAGAAAAAACTCGATTCATTCAAAATTACTTTCCTCAATATTTTCAAATAAAAAGAATCATTTACGAGGTATTAAGTCTTGTAATATGTCTTTTTATAAGCAAGATTGTATAAATGTAAATGGTTTTAATAACGACTTTGAGGGATGGGGGAGAGAGGATAGTGAATTTGTAGTTCGCTTAATTAATAGTGGTGTTAAAAGAAAAAATGTACGCTTTAATGCTATTCAATTTCACTTATGGCACAATGAGCAATCTAGGGCGTTATTTAATAGGAATGAGCAAATACTAATAGATGCAATAAATAATTGTGTTAAGTGGAGTGAAAATGGAATGAATTCCATTAAAGACTATGAAAGTTAGTGGTTTCACATTTATAAAAAATGGCCAGATACTTGGTTATCCTTTTATCCAGTCAATTAAGTCAATCCTTCCAATTGTAGATGAATTCATCATCAATGTAGGCTATAGTGAAGATGATACTTTGGAAATGATTCAGTCGATTAATGATAAAAAAATAAGAATTATTCAATCAAGATGGAATGATTCAATGCAAGATCGAGGATATGTTTATGGGCAGCAAAAAATGATTGCCCAGTTTAATTGTTCAGGCGATTGGGCTTTTTATATTGAAGGTGATGAGGTTTATCATGAGAATGAATTAAATCTTATTAAACATTCAATGGAAATGCATTTAAATGACTCCAATGTTGAAGCGCTGGCTTTTGACTTTAAGCATTTTTATGGTAATGCAAATAGTTTTCTTGATTCACCTGGTTGGTATCGCTCAGAAGCAAGGATTATTAAAAATTCAGTAAGATCATATGCTCCAGATGGGCTGTTTTGGCTTGTTTTGGATTCTAACAAAAAAGGAAGGTATCCAAGAGCTAAGCATACTGGAGTGACTTGTTATCACTATGGCTGGGTTCGAAATGAAGATCAGATGAATCTTAAAAGTAGTAAAGTTCAAAAGTACTGGGGGGGTGAACCTATTAAAATTAATTACTCTCAAATGGACCATACAATAATTCAAGAGTTTCAAGGTTCTCATCCAGAGGTTATTAAAGATTGGATTCCTAAAGAGGTTGGATTATATAAAGTAGATAGTTCATATAAACCAACTCTCAAACAAAAAAAACACCAACTAATGATTAAAATTGAAATTTTGTTTGGTCTAGAGATGAGTAAAAAACACTATAAGTTGATATGATAAAAATTTTAATTGAGCTTCCAACTTGGCTTGGAGATTCAGTAATGACTACTCCGGCAATTGAAAATTGTATAAAGTATTTTGGTAATGTTGAAATAACTTTACTTGGTTCTCTGGTTTCAACAGAGGTTTTAAAAAGTCATCCAAAAGTTATTAAAACTTATTTACTAGACAAAAATTTTATTTATCTTTATAAAACTTTGAAGAGCTTTGACGAGTTTGATGTATTTTTTTCCTTTAGAAGTTCATTTCGAGCTAAAGTAATTAAATTTCTTGTTCCGTCTCAAAGCAAATATCAATTTGACAATAAAAAATATATTAAAGGCCATCAAGTGGAGAAATATAATAACTTTGTCAACGATAGTTTGAAAATTAATACTATTGCCAGTAAATTACTATTACATAATATTAAATTAGTTAAATCAAATAAAAATAAATTACTAGGCATAAATCCAGGAGCTTCTTATGGTGAGGCGAAACAATGGTATCCAAGCAGGTTTTCTGAAGTTGCTATAGAATTATCTAGTGAGTATGACATCATTATTTTTGGGGGCCCTGGAGAAAAAGAAATTGCAGAAGATATTGAGAAATATTTGATCAGCGCAGGTGTAAATAACTACCAAAATCTAGCAGCTAAAATATCTATTAGAGAGCTAATTTCTAGAGTGTCCAATCTTGATTTATTTATTACTGGCGACAGTGGACCAATGCATTTAGCAGCTGCTTTACAGATTCCAACAGTATCAATTTTTGGACCAACCAAATTCAAAGAGACAGCTCAATGGATGAATAAAAAGAGCAAGATTGTAAGAAAGAATTTAGACTGTCAGCCCTGTATGAAGAGGGTCTGTCCACTTAAACATCATAAGTGTATGAAGATGATCGAAGCCTCAGAAGTACTGGAGGCAGTAAATAATTTAAACTAAGCCTTTAAAGGCTGATCAAATAAGTAAACAACTTTATTCTAAATAATGATAGATTTTATAAAACTCTAAGGACTATATAAAGAGACGAAAGAACTCAAATTTAAATTTATTATATGGCTTAAGAATCTTTATAACCAAATTTATTAGTACTGAATTTTAATTTCTATATTAATTTAAGTGGGCTACTATAATTTCCAACTATTAAAAATATATTTTATGTTTTGTTTAACATTTCAATTATTTTTGTTGTACTTTTGCCATCAATAAATTTTACTAACTTTAGTTCTTTTGCAATATTTTGACCAACAACAATCTTGCCTTCATAATCGGCTCCCTTTACCAGTATATCGGGCTTAATAAGCTTAATTAATTCTAAAGGAGTATCTTCATTAAATATTACTAAATAATCAACTACTTCAAGTGATGCAAGAATGTAGGCTCGATCTGATTGAGTGTTTATTGGACGATTTTCACCTTTAAGTCTTCGAATTGATTCATCCGAGTTGAGGCCTACAATTAATATATCACCAAAACTTTTGGCTTTCTCTAAATATTTTACGTGCCCAATATGCACAATATCAAAACAACCGTTAGTAAATATAATTTTTCGTTTTTTGTTTTTTAATTCATTAATAATAGAAGATATTTCATTCCAACTTTTTATATGTTCATCACTAGAAGATTTATTAAGGCTTGATTCATACTCGATAATTTCATTAAGTGAAGCAGTTGATGAGCCTATTTTTCCTACTACAACCCCAGAAGCTAGGTTGGCAAATTTAACAGCTTCATCAATATTCTCACCACATGCTAAGGAAAAGCCCAGAGAGGCAAGTACAGTATCACCAGCTCCAGTGACATCAAACACTTCTTTTGCGACAGTAGGGTGAATGCGTAATTCATTATCAAAAACTGCAACACCTTCCTCGCTTAAGGTGATAAGTGAAACATCTAAATTACATTCTTCTTTGAGGCTTCTGATAGCATGAATAAGAGTTTCTTTATCATTTATATTGGAATGCGTTGCTTCGCTAGCCTCTTTCTTGTTGGGAGTTAGTAGGTAAGCACCTTTATATTTTGAATAATCTAGGCCTTTTGGGTCTACTAATAGTTTCTTTTCATTTTCATTAGCAATCATAATTAATGATTGGGTTAGATTAAAGGTTAAAACTCCTTTGCCATAATCTGAAAGGAGGATAACATCATAATTATTAATAATTTTTTTAAAAATATCTAGTAGAGCAATTTGAGATTTATGACTTATCTCAGAAGTACTTTCAATATCAAAACGAACTACTTGCTGATGTCCAGAAATAATTCTACTTTTTTTACTCATAACTCGATCTTTTTGAGTAATTAAGTTTTGAGTATCAACCTTAATAGCCAATAGTAATTCTTTAAGCTCTTTTGAAGCATCACAATCTCCAATTACACTAATAACATCAACTTTTGTCCCAAGTGTATAAAGATTATTAATTACGTTTCCAGCACCACCCAATACCGCACTTTCACTTTTAATATCAATAACTTGAACAGGTGCTTCTGGTGATATTCGTTCAGATGAACCCCATAGATAGTGATCTATCATTAGGTCCCCAATAACTAATATTTTAGGTGTCTTATTGTGAAAATTTATCATGAGAGATCAGTACCATGCAAGCGCAAAATCTCTGGAATATACGCTTTAATTCCTCTTTCTAATGAAAATTTTGGCTCAAAACCTAAGTTTTGCTTGGAGCTTGCAATATTTGCTTGAGTATTTATTTGATACCCATGGTGGGGGTTAGAAAAGTATTCTGTCTCAATGTTAGTCCCTAGTTCTTTTTGCAGAATATCTGCAATTTCTTGAAAATTTCTTGATATACCAGTACCCACATTATAAGTGCCATTTTTCTTAGGATTACAAGCTTTAATATTAGCTTGGACTACATCGTCAATATAAATAAAGTCTCGAAATATTTCAGATGAATTTTCAAATAAACGTGGCGCCTTAGCATCTAAAATTTGATGGCCAAGCTGGTTAACCATAGATGATGTATTAGCTTTATAGTATTCTCGTGGGCCGAAGACATTAAAAAATCTTAAACCAACTATTGTCAAATCTGGATTTTCTGATGAGTATTTATAAGCAATCTGGTCCATGATATACTTACTATAACCATAAGGGTTTTCAGGATTCTCTTTACCTACAGTTTGCGGGGAAGGAAGACTGCCGTATGTTGCAGCTGAACTCGCATAAACTAGTACAGATTGATTTTTTTTCGCCAATATCAATAAATCATAAAATGAGTTTACATTTGTTTTCATTATAATTTCTTGATCGTATACCCGGGTGTCAGATATTGCGGCATGATGAAAGATATAGTCAAATTTATAATCGTTTAAAAGAAGTAAATCATTTGCATTATTTATATTGCCACAGATAATATCACCTTTAAATCCAATTAAATTTTTATAATGACCAAAACTTTTTAAATTGCCATTATGAAAAGTTTTATCATTTCTGAAGCAGTCAAATACAACTATTTTTGATGTTGAAAAGTTTGTTTGAAAATAAAAAGCCAAACTACTGCCGATAAAACCAGCACCCCCAGTAATAAGGATGGTTTTGTTGTTGAAGTCTATTTTATTGTTCATAATTTTTAATTAAATTTTGTATAATTATAGAGCATGATCAATTTAACACTATTAATTAAATGTTAAAAAGAAAAGATGTATGAAATATTGTTAAGTCAAATTTACTTAACTTATTTTAGTTTGTAGTGCTTAATTTAAAAATACATATTTTCTAGTTATCAAGACTATCTATGTTCAATTGTTGAACATCCAATAAGATACATTGATATAATAAAACTCTGAAGAAACAATATTATGGAATATCGATTAAAAATTTAAAATTTGACTGATATTTATTTTTAAAAAATGAATAATAAAGATATAAATCTTGAACTACTTAGCAAATTAGAATCAAATCCAAAATATACTCAAAGAGAGCTTTCTATGGAGATGGACGTAAGCTTGGGTAAGGTGAATTATTGTATGAAAAAACTGATTGAGAAGGGTTGGGTAAAATTAACAAACTTCAAAAATAGTTCAAATAAATTTAGCTATATGTACCTCCTTACCCCCCAAGGAATTGAGCAGAAAGCAAAACTTACCTCTTCATTTTTAAATATAAAGATGAAAGAGTTTGAAATACTGAAAGATGAAATTAGTAAGTTAAAACTTGATGCTGAAGAAAATAACTGAGATGAAGCTAATATGACAAACTCATCACTCCCACAACTTCTTCGCCGACTTTGGCAGCACATTGATAAAGGGCGGCGTAAACAGTTTGGATTGTTATTTTTAGTCATGATTATTACATCTTTTGCAGAAGTAGTCAGTATTGGTGCAGTGCTTCCATTTTTAGGTGCATTAACCGCGCCAGAACAAATATTCGTTCATCCTATTGCGCAACCACTTATCAATATGTTTAACTTGACGGAGCCTAAACAACTGCTTCTTCCACTCACTATTGTTTTTGCTGTCGCTGCACTCTTTTCTGGTTTGATGCGCCTCATTTTATTATTTGTACAAACAAGACTTAGCTATGCAATTGGGGCTGATTTTAGTTTTAGCATATACCGACGCACTCTCTATCAACCCTATGCAGTTCATGTGGCGCGCAATAGTAGTGAGGTGATTGCTGGTATTTCTGCTAAAGCAAATAATGTTGTTGGAAATACACTTTTGCCATTAGCTTCAATTACAAGTTCTATATTACTTTTGCTATCTATCTTGCTTGCTTTATTAGCCATTGAACCTAAAGTTGCTATTACAGCTTTTATTGGTTTTGGCACTATCTATGCAGTGGTTATTTTAACTAGTAGAAAAGCCTTGGAGCGTCATAGTCAGCGCATCAATCATGAATCAGGTCGAGTAATCAAATCACTTCAAGAGGGATTAGGGGGTATTCGAGATGTACTTATTGATGGTACACAAGCCACCTATTGTAAAATTTTTAGAAATGCAGATCTACCGTTACGTAGAGCTCAAGCAAATATATCTATTATTAGTAGTAGCCCTCGCTATGGTATTGAGGCTTTAGGTATGGTTCTAATAGCTGCTTTAGCCTATTCACTTGCTGGCAGGTCAGCAGGAATTACTAGTGCTATCCCTATTTTAGGTGCGATGGCACTTGCAGCACAACGCTTGTTACCAGTTCTTCAGCATGGGTACTCTAGTTGGACAATGGTACGTGGTGGCCAGGCTTCATTAAGTGCGGCACTAGACTTACTAGATCAAATTTTACCAGCATATGTTGATGGGCCTGATCAGTCACTTATGCCATTTCAGAATAGCATTGTCTTACGAAACTTAAAATTTCAATATGCAAAAGATACTCCTTGGATCTTCCAACATGGACTTAGTCTTAATATCAATAAAGGTAGCCATATCGGTTTTATTGGTGCCACTGGAAGTGGTAAAAGTACTTTACTAGATATAATTATGGGGCTACTTCAGCCTACGAGTGGGAGTATAGCAATTGATGGTGTAAATATAACTGAGCAAAATTACCGTGGCTGGCAGGCGCACATTGCCCATGTTCCTCAAGTGATTTTTTTAGCAGATACTAGCATCGCTGAGAATATTGCTTTTTGTGTGCCTGTTGAGCAAATAGATCATGCACGCGTGCGTCAAGCTGCCCAAAAAGCTCAGATTGCAGAAACTATTGAATCTTGGAGTGAAAAATACAATACTTTAGTGGGTGAACGAGGTGTACGTTTGTCTGGTGGTCAGCGCCAGCGTATTGGTATTGCCAGAGCGCTTTATAAGCAAGCTGATGTAATTGTTTTTGATGAAGCTACTAGTGCACTAGACAATGACACCGAAGATGCTGTGATGCAGGCTATTGAAAATTTAGGTGGCGAGCTTACTGTGATTATTGTAGCACACCGCTTAACAACCCTTAAAAACTGCACTCAGGTTGTAGAGTTAGAGGACGGACGTATTAAGCGAAATGGAAGTTATATTGATGTTATGGCGGAGATAAACTAGTATGCAAGACAAAATCAAAGGTAATTGGAACAGCAAGGTTCAAAATAGGATCCCTTATGGTCGTCAAGATGTTAACCAAGATGATGTTGATAAAGTTGTTGCAGTATTACGCTCAGACTTTCTAACTCAAGGCCCTGTGGTTCCTCGATTTGAGGAAACTGTGGCTAACTTTTGTGGTGCTCAATATGCAGTTGCAGTTAATAGTGCTTCGGCGGCATTACACATTTCTTGTCTCGCACTAAACCTAGGCCCTGGTGACTGGCTTTGGACTAGTGCTAATACTTTTGTAGCATCATCCAATTGTGCTTTGCATTGTGGAGCTAAAGTAGATTTTATTGATATTGACCCATTTACCTACAACATGAGTATAGAGTGCTTAGCTGAAAAATTAGTACAAGCAGAAAAAACTGGTAAATTACCCAAAGTAGTTGTGCCAGTTCATATTTGTGGACAATCTTGTGATATGGAAGCAATCCATTCACTAAGCCAAAAATATGGATTTAAAGTTGTTGAGGATGCTTCACATGCAATTGGTGGAAAATACAAAAATGAGGCTATTGGTAACTGCCGATATAGTGATATTGTAGTATTTAGTTTTCATCCAGTAAAAATAATTACTTCTGGTGAAGGTGGGATGGCTCTAACCAATAACCCAGAATTAGCCAGCCGCATGCAAAGCTATCGAAGTCATGGTATTACAAGTGATGTCAGTCAAATGCAACCAAGACCAGCTAATGAGATATGGAATTATCAGCAAACCAACCTAGGGCTTAACTATCGAATGACTGATATCCATGCCGCTTTGGGTGAAAGTCAAATGATGCGTTTGGAGGAGTTTGTAATAAAACGACACCAAATTGCTAAACACTATAATGATGAATTAGCTAGTTTGGCATTACAAATACCTTTGCAACATGAGGATAGTTACTCTAGTTATCACTTATACCCAATTTGCATTAAGCTAGATAACGCTCAACAAACTCAGCGTCAAGTTTATAATATATTTCAAACAGAGAGAATTAATGTTAATCTTCATTATATTCCAGTTTACCGCCACCCTTATTATGAGGCAATGGGTTTCAAAGCAGGTTACTGTGAGAATTCTGAAAAATATTTTAAGGAAGCAATAAGTATTCCGATCTATCCATCACTTGCTGACTCTGATCAGCAAAAAGTAATAGATATTCTTAAAAGGTTGTATAAATGAAGCTTGCTTTGGGCACTGCTCAGTTTGGCTTAAAATATGGTATTGCAAATGATAGTGGGCAAGTAAATATAGATGATGTTAGTAAGATTATTAGATTAGCGAGTTCTTCAGGTATTAATACTCTTGATACTGCGATTGATTATGGTGAAAGCCAGTCAATACTCGGAAATGTTGGTATAGAAGAGTACCAGATTATTACGAAAATACCTAGTATGAATCAATTTCATGGAAATGTTTATTTAAAAATTCGAGAGTATGTTCTAGAGTCCTTAAGAAATTTAAAGATATTTAAACTGCATGGATTACTTTTACATCGACCAGATGAACTTCTTGGGCCTAAAGGCTTGGCCTTATGGTTAGCTCTTAGAAGGCTTAAAGAAGAAGGATTAGTTAAAAAAATTGGGTACTCAATTTATTCTCCTGATCAGTTGGATATAATTTATGAATTATATCCTGCAGACATAGTTCAAGCGCCTTATAATGTTGTGGATAGAAGGATTTGTACAAGTGGTTGGCTTGAAAAACTTCATACTAATGGTGTAGAAGTTCATGTCAGAAGTGTTTTTTTACAAGGACTCTTGCTAATGAAATCTGATAAGAGGCCAAAAAAATTTAATGAGTGGCATGAATTATGGCACTATTGGGATGACTGGTTGAAACTAAATTCTCTTTCTCCACTTGAAGCAGCAATGAAATTTGTACTTTCAAATAAACATATTTCGAGAATTGTGGTTGGAGTTGATAGTCCTAATCAGTTACTGGAAATTATTGAATCTACTAAAACTGATTTACCCCTATTGTTTCCAAAAGAACTCAGTAGTGAATCTGAAAGGTTAATTAATCCATCTAATTGGAATTATTTATGAGGAAAATTGCAATTGTTCAAGCCAGAATGAGCTCTTCTAGGCTTCCAGGAAAGGTTCTAGAATCACTTGCCGGTAAACCAGTTTTGTATCATATCCATGAAAGGTTATCTGGATGTAAGTTAATAGATAAAATTGTTATTGCAACATCAAAAGATTCCAGTGATGATGTTATTGATGACTTTTGTCAAAACCATCATATTGAGTGTTTTAGAGGAAGTTTAAATGATGTACTTGATAGGTTCTACCAGACGGCAGTTAAATATAAGGCTGATATAATTATTAGAATTACTGGTGATTGCCCAGTAATTGACCCAGTAATTGTTGATTCAGTATTAGCAGGATTTTTAGGAGGGAGCTATGATTTTTATGGCTTGGGGGGTGAATTTCCTGATGGTTTAGATTGTACTGTATTTTCATTTGAATCAATTCAAATGGCTTGGAGAGATGCAAAACTCCCTTCAGAACGTGAACATGTTGGTCCATACATTGAAAACAATCCGAAAATTTTTAATGGTGGAGCCTTAGACTTATATAGTGGTTTATCTTCCATGAGGTTGACTTTAGATGAGTTAGCTGATTTAGAGCTATTAAAAATAGTTTTTGATAAATTGTATTATGAGAATAAAATCTTCTATACTCATGAAATTTTTGAGTTAATTAATAAAAACCCACAGCTTTTGAAAATTAATCAAGGCATTGTTAGAAATGAAGGGTACTCGAAGTCATTATTATTAGAGCAGGAGATTGATAATGAATAAAGATAGTAATTTTATTGGCTCGGGGCAAAAATTATATCAAAGAGCAAAAACTCTAATACCTGGAGGAACTCAACTTTTATCTAAAAGGCCTGAATTATTTGCGCCAGATATCTGGCCGGCATACTATTCAAAGGCAAAAGGTGCCAAAGTTTGGGATCTTGATGGACGCATATATACAGATATGTCAATAATGTCTGTAGGTGCATGTATTCTTGGTTATGCTGATGATGATGTAGATAATGCTGTTATTGAGGCTATTCGTAGCGGAGTAAACAGTTCATTAAATTGTCCTGAAGAAGTAGAACTGGCTGAAGTACTTTTAGATCTTCATCCTTGGTTTGATATGGTTAGATATGCTCGTGGTGGAGGTGAAGCACTTTCTATTGCAGTAAGGATTGCACGAGCCAAAACTAAACGGGATACAGTATTGTTTAGTGGCTATCATGGTTGGAGTGATTGGTATTTGGCTGCAAATATTGCTGATGAATCCGGATTAGATGGTCAATTGATGCCTGGGTTGCAACCTAACGGAGTGCCACGTGGGCTAAAGGGCACAGCAATACCTTTTAATTTCAATGATATCGAATCGATAAGAGAGACAATACGGGGTAAAGAGTCTGAAATAGCGGCGATCATAATAGAACCTGCACGAGGTGAAGATGCGCCCAATGAATATCTGCAAACACTAAGAGATATAGCATCTGAAATAGGTGCTGTACTAATCTTTGATGAGATTACTAGTGGTTATCGAATGTGCGCAGGGGGCATTCATCGGCGTTATGGAATCTATCCAGATGTTGCAGTATTTGCCAAATCAATGGCTAATGGATATGCCATGTCAGCAATATTAGGCACCCAAGATGTTATGCAAGCGGCTCAATCAACCTTTATATCAAGTACGAACTGGACAGATCGGGTAGGACCCACAGCAGCTTTAGCAACATTAAAAAAATATCAGGAAACAAAAACCGATAAACATATTATGGATATTGGTGAGCAAACAAAAACTATTTGGCGAGATGCTGCAGAAATGGCTGGGTTATCAATAGACGTTTCAGGTTTGCCAAGTTTGGCCTCTTTTAGTTTTAATAGTGAAAAACCTCAAGAGCTTAACACTAGATTTGTAATAGAAATGTTACAACGGGGCTTCCTTGGTTTTAGACAATTTAAGCCCTCTTTAGCTCATGGTAAAAATGAGTTGACAGAGTATACAGTTGCGGTAAATGAGGTTTTTCAATTGCTTAAAGGGTTACCGTATAATCAAATAATTTCTTCGCCTGTAGCGCATACAGGTTTTCACAGATTAACCAAAGAGTAATATAATGAATATAAAAGATGAAAAACATGATGGTGAAATTTTAGTTACATTAAATAAACATGATGTAATTAAATGTGATAAATGTGGTTATGCTCATGTAATGCCATTGCCAACAAGTGAATATATAAATGAATTTTATGGTAAGGATTATTATGAAACTATAAAGCCAGAAATGTTAAGTTATTATGAAAAATCATTAGATTGGTTTAATCAAATGTATGATGATCGCTTTGAAATATTTGAAGAAAATACTACAATGCCTGGTAAAGTTTTAGATATTGGTGCTGGAGCAGGTTATTTTTTAAAGCGAGCTAAAGAAAGAAACTGGGAATATGTTGGCGTTGAAGCATCTCGAGCTGCATGCAAATATGCGGAAGAATACAATAAGATAAATATCATTAATGATTTTATAGAAAATGTTTCTGTTTCTGATGTAGGGCAATTTGATGCGATTAATATTTCAGAAGTATTAGAGCATGTCGTTAATCCAGTTGATATTTTAAAAAATTGTTATAAATTACTTAAGGATGATGGAATATTATTTATTATGGTGCCCAATGAATTTAATCCACTTCAATTGGCACATAATGAAATAAATCCAGATTCATCAAATTTTTGGGTAGTTCCAGATCATCACTATAATTATTTTAATTTTAATTCAATTAATAATGTTCTTGAGAAAGCAAGGTTTAAGTCTTTTAAAACTGAAGCATCTTTTCCAATTGAGTTTTCATTGCTTGCGGGCGTTAATTACGTAGAGGATAGAGAGAAAGGAAAAATATCTCATGGCTATGTTAAACAACTTGAATTAAATTTAGTTAATAATGGATTTCGGTCATTAAAGCGAGAGTTATATGAAAACATGGCAAAAATTGGTTTTGGTCGAGATATAATGATTTATTCTAAAAAGGTTATGGATTAAATATGGATAAAGTTTGTTTTATTCAGTTTCATTCTACTGAATTTTTTAGATTTACAAGGTGTTAGTTGGGGTGAGTATGTACCAATTGAAAACACGCGAAATGAAGTAACGGCTTTATTACAGATTCTATGAAAACAGTCATTTTTATTACAGGCGGCAAGTCCACATATCCTTTTGTTGAGGCGGCTAGAAAAAAAGGATATCAAATAGTTCTTTTTGACATTGATCCTAATGCTTATTGTAAGGTAATAAGCGATTATTTCTTTGCTATATCTGCTAATGATAAAAAACAAATATATTATGAAATTAATAAATTAAAAGAATCCTGTGATTATTTAGGCGTTATATGCTTCTCTTCTTCACTTAAAGCTCTAGTTACGGCTTCCTATTTGATGGAGCTATTAAATTTGAATGGATATTCCGAAAAAAGTCTTAATATTACTTACGATAAAAATGAGTTATATGAAATCATGCACAGGAACAATATTAATACTCCTAAAAGATATGACTTTAAAAATGGACTCGAAAATATTAGTTTTCCATGTATTGTTAAATGTGTAGATGGAATAGGTTCGTTAGGAACTAAAGTTATCTATAGTCTCTATGAGTTTCAGAAATATTTAGAATGTTCCAATGAAGACACTTCAAATTTAATATGTGATGAATTCATTGATGGTGAGTTAATTCATCTAGATGGTTTTGTTCAAAGGGGAAAGCTTTGTTTATTTAATGCAGTTAAAAAAGGGGTAGAAAATATAAATAAAACCCCCTTAACTAAAAGTTATACCCCATTTCAAGAAGTATTGAATAAAAAAGAATATAAAAAACTGTTAATGCAGATTGAATTGTGCGTGTCAACAATTCAAATTGACAACCATTATTTTGGTGTGGATGTAATCATCGATTTTCAATCTAAAGATTTTTTCATATTAGAAGTTGGCTATCTGCTTGATGCTAAAATGGATAGATTACTTTTTTTTGAAGGTATAGATGTGTATGGAGCACTAGTTGATATTGTGACAGATGTTGAAGTGCTTAAAGAAAAAACATTTTCAATAAAAATTGAAAAATCTTTGGAATTTATCTACTCTAATTGTAATGGTAAGTTAAATATAAATCATCATCACTCCTTAATAGAGTGGGAAAGAAGTAATGGGGACACTGTAAAAATCCCTAATAGCATATCTGATATATTGGGATGGCATGTGTTTGATTATAAAGATAATAATATTAACCTTGATGACTTTTATGAAGTTAATTGATAATGAGGATAATTAGTTGAAATCAATAATAATGATCGGTGGAGGTGTTCAGGAGATTCCAGCAGTAGTTAAACTGAAGGAATTTGGTTATCGTGTGATTGTTGTAGATCGAAATAAATCTGCTCCAGCGTTTGAATTTGCTGATGTAAAAGTTAATTTTGACGGTAAAGATATCGCTGGAATAGTATCTTGGATTCTGGCGTTTAGAGAAAAATATAATATTTCTGGTATATTCACATTAACTAGCCTAGCACCTACAGTATCAATAGTTGCGAATGCAACAGACTTACCTACATTGCCGGTACATGTTGTAATGGAGTGTGATAACAAGCTTTTGATGAAACGTAGGTTTGTTGAATTCAGTTTACCTACTGCAAAGTATTATGAGGTCTCTACTCCTGAAGAGGCGATCAGTATTGTTAATAAAAATCAGGATAAGTTGTATTGTCTTAAGGTTGCGGATGGATTCGGTGGTAAAGGGATAAAGTTTATAAAAAATGTTGTAGATATCCCAGAAGCTTTTAGTTTGATGCAAGAATTTACTTCATTCCCAATCCTTCTTTTAGAAGAAGTTTTGGAGGGTGACTTTATAGATGTTCAGGGTGTATTCTATAATGATAAATTTTATGCAGCTGGATCGGCTGATAGTTATTTTTCAAATGAGATAACTGAATTTAGTGACTTTAATCCCGTAGAAATTTTCAATGTTAGCCCGTCGCAGCAGTCAAAAGAAGTTTTAGCTGATGCATATTCTTTATTAGAAAAAGCTTCAAGAAAAATGGGAATGAATTGGGGGCCAGTTAATGCAGATTTTATTTTAACGAAAGAAGGCTTGGAAATAATTGAAATTGGACCTCGTTTACATGGTCCTAATGGCACTTTAAGGATGTTTCCTGCTTCTACTGGGATAGAGTCACTTGAATTTATGGCCCAGTGTGTCTGTGATGATGAGATTAATGAAAGATTATTAATACCGAAATTCAATAAAGTAGCTCTTTGTTACGTTTTTATTAGTTCAAAAGAACAGATTGATAATGTAGGTTTTATTATAGAGCCATCAAAATTGCCTGGTCTTTTTGCATGGAATATCTATCACGGATCTGAGACTTCAATCTCCAGATCAAATGTAACTTTATCTGGTTTAGCCAGTGTTTTTGTTGAAGGTGATTCATATGAGGAAGCACTCCACAACCTTGAGGAAGTAAAAAATAATTTTTATATCAATTAAATTAGTAAATAGAAAGTTTTACAAAGAAAATTCAATGTATTATGGCTTACCGCAAAAATGAGACAATGTTTTAAGGTGTATTTTTCAATTAAAAATGGTTTAACAATTCAACATGCAAAATTCGTATCTGAAAAGTATTGCAACTAAATCATACTTGTATGTTCTATTAATGTTAAATGATAGTTTTTAATTTTATATTTTAAATATAGGGACACAACCATGGGAAATAACTGGCTGAGAATAAAAGCGCTTGAAAGTATATATCACGCAAAGTCTGGTCATCCTGGTGGTGTTTTATCAGCTATAGATATAATCGACTTTCTTTTTAGTTCTGAAATGGATTATGATATCAATGACTTTGATAAGATTGATAGAGATCGATTCATTTTATCTAAAGGACATAGTGCAGCAGCACTTTATGCAGTAGCTGCAAAAGTCGGTATAATATCGCCGGATCGATTGAATGGCTTAAGGAAAATAAATCATGAATTACAAGCGCATCCTCATCGTGTTTCAACGCCATGGGTTGAGGCAAGTACAGGTTCTCTTGGACAAGGTTTTTCATTTGCTATTGGTGAGGCTTACGGTTTAAAAATGCAGAATATCAATCACAGAGCCTATGTAATGCTTGGTGATGGTGAACTACAAGAAGGTGAAGTATGGGAAGGAGCTATGTTTGCCGGACATCATAAATTGGATAATCTTTGTGCTGTCATTGATTACAATAAAATGCAGAGTGATGATTTAAATGAAAATATTATGGGATTAGAACCATTAGCGAATAAGTGGAAATCCTTTAACTGGCATGTAATAGAAATTGATGGACATAATTTTGATGAAATTGGCAAAGCATTTGCTGAAGCAAGGGGCAAAAAGAAAAAGCCAACCATTATTATTGCGCATACGATAAAAGGAAAGGGTGTTTCCTATATGGAAGGTGAGCCTACATGGCATGGGAGTTTAGAACTAAGTAAAGAAGATTTTACTAAGGCATTATTGGAGTTGGGATCAACACAAGAAGAAATAAGTGAGTGTTTAAATGATTAAAAAACCTGTTTTAATTGGAAGCAGTGGTGATTCACTTCGTGAGGCTTGTGGAAAAGAATTAACTAGAGTGGCACATGATTATCCTAATGTAGTTGTATTGGATGCAGATATTGCTGGAGGTACTGGGATGCATCATTTTAAAAAAGCCTTCCCTGATAGATTTATTCAATGTGGGATTGCAGAGCAAAATATGATGGCTATGGCAGGAGGTTTGGCGGCTACTGGATTGATACCGATTGTTACTACATTTGCAATTTTTATGTTGCGCTCAATCGAGCAAGCACGGCTATCCATTGCCTATGCCGATATGAATGTAAAAATTGTGGCCAGTCATCCTGGATTAGATGTGGGGCCTGATGGTGCATCAGCTCAATGTTTGGAAGATTTAGCCTGTTATCGTTCTATACCGAATATGGTCGTTTTATCGCCTTGTGACCCTCTTGAGATTGAGCAAGCGACTAAAGCTATGTTGGATTATGAAGGCCCAGTTTATATGAGGACGGGGAGAAGTAACGCCCAAAGAATATTAGGTGAGAATTACCAATTTGAAATTGGGAAAGCAAAAATTATAAAAGAAGGAATTGATATTACCATTATAGGATGTGGTGTGACAACTGGTCGCGCACTTGAGGCGGCAAAACTATTAACAAAGGATGGGATTTCTGTAAGAGTCGTTAATATGTCAACAATTAAACCAATTGATTCAGATATGGTGATTAAATGTGCAAATGAAACAAAAGGAATTGTAACGGTAGAAGATCATAGCATTATTGGTGGGCTTGGAAGTGCGGTTGCGGAAGTTGTGGTTCATCATAAATTGATTCCTATGGAATTCGTTGGTGTAGAAGATACATTTGGTGAGTCTGGAGAGCCTAATGAATTAGCTGAAAAGTATGGTATTGATTACAATGCAATTATAAATGCTGCCTATAAGTTACTAAAGAGAGTTAAATGAGATTGAAAAATAAAATATGTTTGATTACTGGTGGAAGTCGAGGTATTGGCAAAGAGATTGTAATAAAACTCTTAAATGAAGGCGCTCGGGTAATATTTACCTATGTTCACGACAAAGTTGCAACTGATAAGTTAGTTAATGATCTTTCAGAATATAGTTCTAACATTCAAGCATTTCAAATGGATGTATCAAATAGAAAGTCTGTAATAAATGTAATTTCATCAATTAGGAAAAACAATCCACACATCGATGTATTAGTAAATAATGCGGGCATTAATAAACCAGAGGATTTTGATAAAATTACGGATAATGATTGGGATCAGGTAGTGGATGTAAACTTGAAAGGGCCATTTATTGTTACACAAGAGGTACTTCCCTTACTGAAAAAATCAGATAGTGCATCAGTAATTAATATTGGTTCTGTTAGTGGGCAGTATGGTGGGCCAAGGACAGCCCATTATGCTGCAAGTAAAGCTGGTTTAATATCTTTAGGCCAAGTGATAGCAAGGTTTGGAGCTCAATATAATATTCGTTGTAATACAATTTCAGCAGGATTAATTGAATCTGAAATGGCAAAAGAAGGGTTGCAATCGGCTGCAGTGAAGCAAGCATCTAAAAATATTTTATTGAAAAGATTTGGCTCGCAAAGTGAAGTTGCAGATGTGGTTGCCTTTTTAGCATCTGATGAAAGTAGCTATATTACTGCCCAAACAATAAATGTAAATGGTGGCTTGTATTTTTAATCTAAAAAAATATTAATATTCAATTTGAAATAAATAATCCTACAAAAATTATCATTGGAAATGATTCGATTCAAAAATTACCAATGTATATTAGTTCTGAATATAAGAAAATTTTGCTTGTGAGCAATAAAGAATTAGATGTTCACATACAAAAAGTAACTCATGTATTAGGTGAAATTTTATTTAGCATTAAAATTATTTTGCTTGATAATGCTGAACCCAGTACAGATCTTATAGATTCAACTGCGGCTGATTTAAAAAAAGATAGATTTGATTTGATTATTGGTCTTGGGGGAGGTAGCGCTATTGATATGGCCAAATCACTGGCAATTGCATTAGTTAATCCATTGCCAATTTGGGAGTATGCTAATTTATCTAATAGGCCTGCATCTAAATTTAAGAATTGCCCTCTTCCTGTGATTGCTATTCCAACTACCTCTGGTACAGGTTCTGAAGTTACACCATATGCAGTACTAAGTAAATTGGACACACAGCAAAAAGGTACTATACAAGAAAAGGAGATATTCCCTAAATTAGCAATTATTGATCCAGCTTTCCTTATAACCATGCCTTCCCAGTTAACAGCATATACAGGCTTAGATGCATTTGCACATTCATTTGAATCATTTATGAATATAAGTAAGCCATCACCATATGCAGAAATGGTTGCATGCCAGTCAATGAATCTTATTTTTAATAATTTATCAGTAGTTACTAATGATGGTTCTAATCTAGAATCAAGGTTAAATATGGCGTGGGCAAGCAATTTAGCTGGTATTGCAATTAGTCATAGGGGGACTTCAACGCCACATGCAATTGCGGAACCACTTAGCGCATTAACTAAATTGCCCCACGCTGTTTCTGTAGCATTGTGTACTATTCCTGTCCTTAAAAGGACTTACAGTGATATTGAAGATAAACTATCATACTTAATGAATAATATACAATTTCCTTCAAACTATACTATACAAATGGACTTTGTCGAAAAATTGGAAGTGCTATACGATTCAATTAATTGTAATAAGAAATTTAAGGATTTAAAGGATTTTGATAGTTCTCTGAGTTCTGAGCTGGTAGAAAATGTTTTAAAGTATAAATATCGACCATTATTACAGCATCCAGTAAACTTTAATGAAAGTAAATTAACTGAAATAGTAAATGAAATAATAGAGGGTTAAATTGAATAAAAAAACAATGATTAAAAGTGTAATGCATCCTGAGTATGTAAAGGAAATTGAATTAGAAAGTTTGCCTGAGTTTTGTGATCAGTTGAGGGATGAACTTATTAAGATCATTTCAGTTACAGGTGGGCATATTGGAGCAAATCTTGGAATTGTAGAGCTTACAGTTGCCTTATATAGGGTGTTTGATTTTCCAAAAGATTCACTTATATGGGATATAGGTCATCAAATTTATATTCAAAAAATGATAACTGGTAGACTTGAAAATTTAAAAGAAATAAGAAAGAATGGTGGTTCTCCAGGCTATGCAAACCATTTTGAAAGTGAATATGACAGAGTAACTACAAGCCATGCTGGAGCTTCCCTTTCTCTTGCACTTGGTGTAGGTATTGCAAATAGATTAAATAACAATGCCTCTCATAGTATCGCTGTAGTTGGTGATGGCTCATACATAGAAGGATCTATCCAGGAAGCTATAAATCATATGGCAGTTGAGAAATGCAAGACGCTTTTAATTTTGAATGACAATGAAATAGCGCTTGATGCAAACTTTGGTGGGCTTCATGAGTATTTTAAATCTAGGAAAATAAATACCAATAAAGAGGAAACTTTTTTTTCATCTTTAAATATTCCATATTCTGGTCCAATAGATGGGCATGATGTATTAGGATTGGTATCCAAACTTGAAGAATATAAAAATAATTTAAATACACCACAAATTCTTCACATCAAGACGGTGAAAGGAAAAGGTCTCGAAGATATGGCAACGAAGAGTCCTGTTAGGATACATTGGAACTTCCCCTTTAATCCTAAGTCAGGAGAAAATACAGAGTTTCCAAAGGCAAAAAGCTATGCAGCATTTGGGAGTGAGGCTATACAAAAGATAATGGAAAATAATCCTGATGCTATCTTTGTTACCCCAGCAACCTTGCAAAATACAGGGACTTTTAATGTATTTCATAATTTCCCTGAAAGATCATTCGATGTATCTCTTGCTGAACAACATTCAATGACACTTGCTGGTGGATTAGCATTAGAAAATAAAAAGCCAATTCTTTGCTTTGAAGCTACTTTTTTACAACGCGCACTTGATCAATTGGTTCATGATATTTGTATAAGTGAGTTGCCAATACTTATTATATCTGCGAGATCTGGTCATACAGGTCTAGACCATCTTACTCATAATAGTTTATTTGACATATCCTATCTTAGATGTATTCCTAACTTGAAGATTTTATATCCAGCTACAGCTGAAGATTTTTCTAAAAGCATAACTAAAGAATATAATTTTCTTGAAAATCCAACAATTATCTTATCACCTTATGGAAATCAATTAGATGATCCGATATTAGATATGTGCATTGATCATGAAGGTGACTTTAAAAAATCTAAAGATGCTCAAGGTATAATCCTTAGTGTAGGTCCTCAAAACAAAAATGCTACTAATGTCAAAGAAGATTTATATGAAAGAGATGTAATTTTTGATCATATTGCAGTAACTCAAATACAACCTTTAGCAATAGAGTTAATTAATATCATGAATGAATATGATTATGTTATTACAATGGAAGAAGGGATTTTAGCCGGTGGGTTTGGTAGCCTTATTCTTGAAGAATTCCAATTACGAGACAATATACCAAATTTTATGCGCGTAGGTTTTGAAAAAAAATTCATTGAACATGGGACTCGTGATTATATTTATAAAAAATATAGTATCGATTCAAAATCTGTTGTAAAAAATGTTATAACAAAATGGCCAGAACTATTAAAAATATCAGGCAAGATTAAATGATTAAGGCTAAGAGTGCAAAATTAATTGGTATAAGGGAATTTAAAATCGATAATATTGAACTCCCAAATTTAAAACCTGAGCAAGTTCTATTAGAGGTTATTTCATGTGGTATTTGCAGTTCGGAAATACCAGTCTATACAGGCCAAGTAATAGGCACACCTGGAGTATCATTTAGATATAAAAATTATCCCGCAGATATAGGGCACGAAGTTGTTGGAAAAGTGATTGAAAAAGGATCAAGTGTTAAAAATTTAAATATTGGCTCAATTGTTACGGGACTTACATATAGCGGATGTGGATTTAGTTCACATTTTATTGAGGACTCCAACGTTCTTGCGGTTGTACCAGAAGAAATACAAGAGAAATCACATAAGTATGCTTTGGGTGAGCCAATGATGGCAACGACTAATATACTAAACTATATGAATGTAGACTTTGGTGATACAGTAGCAGTTATTGGAGATGGGTTTATGTCACTACTTTTAATTTCTGCACTTAGTTATTTCCCGTTAAAAAATCTAATTGTAGTTGGGCATCATGCAGATAGGTTAAATTTAGCAGCAAAATATGGTGCAAGTTTATGTATTAATGCAAAGAAAGAAGATGCGTGGGAAACTATTAATGAATTTACTCATGGAGAAGGTGTTGATATATCTGTCGAATATGCTGGTACTGCAAGCTCTTTAAGGCTTGCTGCAAGTATTTGTAAAGCAAAACAACAAGCTAAACTAGTTTTGGCAGCATCGTACGATAATGATTTACCATTTACAATAGGAAATTATTTGCAAAATAGAGCGCCAATAATAATTCCAGCATATCCGAACCATTCTCCAAATAAATTGGCTGATTTAATTAGAGGTCTTTGGGCCTATTCTAAAGGTATTTTTCCTATGGATGAATTAATTACGCATGAATATCAATTAAAGGATGTATCTCTAGGCTTAGAAGATTGTATGAATCGAAAATCAGGTTTTATAAAAGGCATAGTAATTCCAAATTAAATCCATCAAAAATACTATTAAAAATACTATCAAAAATAATACTAATCTACTTATTATAGGAGCTGGTAGGGAGCAAATAACAGCTTATGAACAAGCTAAAGCCATGGGACTTACTGTTGTAGGTACGGATGTCGATAAAGACGCTCCAGCTTTTAGGTTTGCTGACCATCAATTAATCTGTAGCACCCGTGATGTACATGAAACTTTAGAACAAGTAATCAAATTCTCTAAAACTCATCCAATCCATGGCGTAATGACTGTCGCAAATGATGTTCCTTATACTGTTGCAAAAGTTGCTAATGAACTAGGTCTGCCTGGAATTCCACCCGAAATAGCTACTTTAGTGGGAAACAAGATACTAATGAAGGATAAATTTATAGAAAATAAAGTCAATACTCCCAAATATTTTATTTGTGAATCATATGATGAATTTATTTCAAACTGTAAAAAAATTGATTTTCCTATCATCCTAAAACCAAGTGATGGCCGTGGTTCAAGAGGAGTTCTCTTTCTAGAAAAAAGTATTGATTTAAAGTGGGCATGGGAAAATTCAATAGTTGATTCAGAAAACAAAAAAATGATTATAGAGCCATACATTCATGGCCCACAATTAAGTGTTGAAGGGTTAATAGTGGATTCAAAGTTTCATCCTATTGCTTTTGCAGATAGAAATTATGATAACTTGGAGCACACAAAACCATATATTATAGAAGATGGAGGTTGCATCCCCTCAAAGTATGATGATCAAGTATTAGAAAGTATTGCTAAATTAATGGATGAAGCTGCTAAATCACTTAATTTAAATTGGGGGCCCTTTAAGGGAGATATTGTATTATCAGATACTGGGCCAATCATTATTGAAATTGCAGCGAGATTAAGTGGAAATTATCTTGCAACTCACCACATACCTATGGCATATGGTGTGAATATAGTAGATGCAATGATAAAATTGTCATTAGGTACAATAGTTGATCAAAAGGATTTAATTCCAAAGTGGAAAAAATATCTTGGTGTGCGATATTTTTTCCCTGAGCCGGGCTTTATAAAAACTATTTCGGGAGTTGAAAAAGTGAAAAGTCTTAAATATTTAAGATATTTGGACATTTACACAAAGCCAGGCGATTACCAACTTCCAATTCATAATCACACATCACGTGCTGGTACTATAATTTGTGAAGGTAACTCCTATAAACAAGCGCTTCAGCAAGTTACTAACGCCACAAAGATGATTAAATTTAATATCTCTAGTTGACAGAATATTCTGAAATTATCTGTATGCTGAATATACGCACTATTAAAATCTATTGCGGATTCAAAGAGTAAGTTATAATGCACAAAGATTAATTTAAAAGATTATTTGAAATTAATTCTGGGATTTTAAAGTTTGGTTTCCTTCTAAAATCAGAAGAGTTTTACTCCTAATTCTAATTTACTCGAAACGATTTGGCTATGTTCTGCTTTAAATAGTTGATCTTGTAGTAATAGTTCCTATTAAAATAAGTATTGTTATGTGTGAATGTTGAAATATAATTATAAATGACCTTTTTTATTGCAGAAGTTTCAAGTAATCACTCCAGGAATATTGAGCGTGCATTAGAGTTTATAGATGTGTCTTCGTTAATAGGGTGTGATGCAATCAAGTTTCAGTTATTTAAGATTGATCAACTTTTTGCTCCTGAAGTGCTGCGTCAATCAAAAGAACATAGAAGGCGTGAGCAGTGGGAACTACCTTTGGATTTTCTCCCGATTCTGGCAAAACGTTGTAAAGAAAAAAAAATTCAATTCAGTTGCACACCTTTCTATCTGGATGCAGTCAAAGAACTCGAGCCATATGTCGATTTTTATAAAGTTGCATCCTATGAACTGCTCTGGGATGATCTGCTAGCTTCTTGTGCGCAGACAGGGAAGCCAGTAATTCTCTCAACTGGTATGGCTACAATGGATGAAATTCACCATGCGGTTAACATTTTACGCAAGAATGGTTGTAACAATCCAACTCTACTTCACTGCACATCTGCTTATCCAACCCCTTATCAGGAGGCAAATCTTGCTGCTATCGATACTTTGAGATTAGAAACTGACTGTTCAGTTGGTTGGTCTGACCATACTGTTGATGTAGGAGTTATTCACCGTGCTATACATAAATGGGATGCAAAAGTTATTGAATTTCATTTAGATCTTGATGGTAAAGGTGAGGAATTTGAAGCTGGCCATTGTTGGCTACCATCACAAATTTCCTCACTTATTGAACAGGTACAGCATGCAGAGATGGCTGATGGTGATGGTGTCAAGGCACCTGTTGATTCAGAATTAAATGATCGAGATTGGCGTGCCGATCCTAAGGATGGTCTTCGTCCACTAAAAACCATTCGTGATACTTTATCCTTTTAACTAAGATAGGGCAAACTTCCATGTCAAAAGTGTTAATGATTTGTCATGTTTCAGCCAAGATCGGTCTTGGACACTTATCTAGGGTGTTAGCTGTATCCAAGGCCATAGAGGTATACGGTGATATTCAGCAAAAAATTATGGTAATTGGAGATTCTTCATACGAGCATGAAGAGCTTAGATTGTTAGATGTTGAGTATGTATTAGATCTGAGACCTGTGCCTGAAATTGTAAGGGCTGCAGCAGTTAAATTTGAACCAAATGTTGTAGTATTTGATCTTTATAATCAGGTTATTTCTGCGGATCTGGGTGACTTGTTCACATGGTTGAAAGAGCGTAATTCAAGTTTGGTCAGTATCGATTCGTTAGTTGAGTATTGTGACCTGCTTGATGTGATATGGATCCCTTCTTTCTTCTTTGATTCAAGCAATTATTCTTATTGTAATGCTCAACTAAAATCTGGATGGGATAGTTTTCTTATTCAGCGAAGATTACCGATTCCTAGCTGGCAGGTTGGGGAGCGTGTTCTGGTGTTGACAGGTGGTGGAGATATCTCCGGTCTAGGGGAGACTCTGCCAAAAAAGCTGGATTATCTCTTGCCTGATCATACTGAAATTCATTGGGTGCAAGGTCCTTATGCTAAAGCCCCAGTTTTGCTGGAAGAGCCTCGCCTTAAGTGGTTGATTCATAAATCTCCATCACAATTGGATCAGTTGATCGTTCAAAGTAATTATGTTTTTACTGTTTTTGGTGTCTCATTTTTTGAAGTCATTCAGTATGGAATACCTTCTGTCGTTTTCTCACCATATGGCGATAAAGACAATGACGAGTTGGATGCTCTATCAAAAGAGGGTGTTGCTACAGTTGGGAAAAATTGTGAATTTGCTATTAATGACCTTCTTGAGCTTATGAATAATGATGAACTGGCAAAAGAATACTCTATTAATGCATTAAAGAAAATGTCAATTAATGGTGCACAAAGTCTTTCTAAAGAAATTTACTCTCTAATAGAATCTAAATAAAGCCAAAATAATATTTATTTTTCACTTTAATCTAGTGCCTTATTTTGAAGAGGTGTTTTGATATCTAATCTCTTACAGAAAATAAAATGCCATCAAAGTAGTATAGTTATTCAGACGGTTGCTTTCCCTTTAACAGCAAGGGATTCAATTGGGTATAATATTCAAAAAAATAATTATTTATAAATGAAATTAAAAATCTTTGCATTCTTTCATCTGAATTTAGCCTATTCCGCAATTGAGACTCACCAACGCAAAAAAGTAATTGATAATTGTTATTGGCCATTATTACGGCTCGCTAAAAATAGACAGTTACCTTTCGGAATCGAGTTATCTGCTTGGACTTTAGAAACTATCGCTAAAATTGATCCTGAGTGGATTGACATGCTTCGGGAATTGGTAACGGATGGCCCATGTGAATTTATTGGATGTGGCTATGCTCAAGTTATTGGGCCATTAGTTCCTGCAAGAGTTAATGAAGCGAATCTCCGTCTTGGGATGCTGCGTTATGAGGAAATTTTGGGTTTGCGTCCAAAGGTTGCTTTGGTTAACGAACAAGCTTATGCAGCAGGTTTGGTTCCCCTCTATCGTGAAGCAGGCTATGAGGCATTGATCATGGAGTGGGATAATCCTGCGCGTGAACATCCTGAGTGGGATGCTGAGTGGAGTTATCTTCCGCAGTTCGTAAAAGGTAGCGATGGGCAGGTATTGCCCCTGATTTGGAATAAATCAATTTCGTTCCAGAAATTTCAGCGCTATGTGCATGGGGAAATTGAACTGGGTGAGTATTTATCTTATGTGCGTTCACACACAAGTTCAAGTACTCGAGCATTCCCACTTTACGGTAATGATGTTGAAGTCTTTGACTTCCGGCCTGGGCGATATATGACAGAGGCACCACTAAATAAGGATGGAGAATGGCAGCGTATAGATGCTTTATTTGTAGCACTTCAGCAATCAGAAGATTTAGAGTGTGTTAAGACAAGTAGTGTTTTGAACTTGATGAACATAACGGGGGCTGGTAACCATCTGCAACTTGAGTCTGCTGCACAGCCTGTTCCAGTAAAGAAACAGAGTAAGTATAACCTTTTGCGGTGGGGGGTTACTGGTCGAGATGATTTAGGCATTAATACTCGTTGTTGGAAAATTTATACTGCTATGCAGGCGAGTGCTAAAGTAGAAGATAGTGACTGGATCGAGCTATGCTACCTCTGGAGCAGCGATTTTCGTACTCATATTACAGAATTGCGTTGGCAGAAATACCTTGAGCGATTAAAGACATTCGAAGCCCAATGGGTATGCGGTGACCAAGCGTCGGTTTCCTCCGATTCATTGCCAGCTGTGTTACCAAATAAAGATAATGGTATTACTATAAAGCGGGCTGGACGTTTTATTGAGTTTAAAGGACATCGTTTTAATTTGCGTTTAAACTGTCTGCGCGGATTGGCGTTGGAATCGTTGATAGACGCAACTATTAGCAGCAGCCCGTTGTGTGGAACCCTAGAGCATGGATATTATGATGATATTCAATGGGGTGCTGACTACTTCAGTGGCCATTTGATTTTTGAGTCGCCTGGCCGGCACAAGATAACAGATCTGATTTTAGTTGAGCCTATGGTGACATGGGTTGAGGGTGGTGTAGTTGTTAGCGCAACAATACAAACTACTCTCGGAGTTATAGAGAAAAGTTGGTTGATTGATGAGGCTGCTGGGCGAGTGGTATTGAGTTATAAGTTACACTGGAAAGACATTGGTCTTGGATCCTTGCGATTAGGTCACATTACCTTAAATCCTGAAGTTTTTGAAGAGAGTTCTCTTGCCTTTAGTTCTCACAATGGAGGTAATGATTCTGATAAGTTTCCATTGATAGGGACTGATTTTGATCATGGTCGTCCGGTTTCTTTTCTAATTTCAGCCAACCATACTGTTGGAATGACAGAAGGTGTGGTTGAAATAGGTGACAAAAATTGCTCTTTACGTATTGAAGTTAATAAAGCGCAAGCTGCTACTGTTGGGCTGGTCACTCATAGAAAGGTAAGAGATATGTATTTTTGTCGTCTAGCTCTTTCTGTTAAAGAGCTAGACGACACTTGTCGAGAGGGTGATGGTTGGCCCATTGCTATTGAAATGGAAATTAGCTGTCAATGAGAAATGGTAATTATTTAAGTAATTTGACTGAATTTAATTGGAACAACAAATGACTAAGCTAAATAAAAAAGTATTGCTTGTATATCCTCATGAAAGGATATGTAATTTGTATGAATCTAATGATGATGTGGTGTTTTTGAATGATAGAGGGTGGTGGATTCTAGATTCACTTACTCTCAAAAGACGCTTAATAGTAATCGATGATATTGAAGTAAGTTATACTGATAATGTTAACCTCAGATCAATATTAGAAAGAGTTGATTGGTGGGGACCAGTTTGGCATCGCTGGGTTGCTAATGCAGATCAATATGAGCTTCTTAAACGGGAGGCATTAATTTATGTAATCAAAATAATAGCTGGCTTAAAGTATTTTAAGATAAATAATTCCATTTTTCATACTGGTGTTTCGCATCACATAGATACTTCGCTGATTGAAACTGCTTGCTCCAGTATTGTTGTCCCTCAGATATTTCTTTATTCAGAGGTCTGTACTGTAAGACTGCTCCCTATGATTCAAATAAATTCAATAAGTGATAGGCGCCCACTTGGAAAAAAAATATCACTATATGAGGCAACTAAAGATATCAATGATTTTTATGGAAACCAAATAAAACGGAATGCATACAGAGCATATAGAGGAAATATCAGAAACCTAAACCAAAATTTTACATACGCTAACTATAGAATAATCCGTGATGGAATCAGGTCCTTTATTGCTAATAAAGTAAAGTATGTTATTGGTTATAAAGATAAGGCGAATCGTCCAGTATTGAATCATCAAGAATTCAGAGTAGCAGATCATTTAAGATTGATGAAACAACAGCAAAAAGCCTTAAGTTTTTATTTGAAAAACTGTCTATCTCCCGAAGAAATTAAGAAGACTTTTGAAGATAAAACATCAATCCCACTAATCCTGGCACATTTTCAACCTGAAGCGACTTCATTTCCCGAGGGTGGAGATTGGGGTAATCACGTTGATGTGGTATTAAAGCTGAGAAATCTAAAAGTCACCAGTGATATTGCCTATAAAGAACATCCTGCGTCTTGGACCTACTATGAGCCAGTTGTGGGCTCTACTAGAGTCGGTATGAATAGATCTGTTTCTTATTATGAGCAACTACTAGATTTGGGTTGTAAATTCTTACCACCTGATTATCAGCTTGACATGAAATCCAAAAAGGATTCGTGGTATTTACCTATATCTATAACTGGCTCTATCTGCATTGAGAGAAGTTTGTCTGGTCTTCCATCTATTTATACTGGGTATCCTATTTTTAAAGGGTTACCTGGAACATATTCGATGGATGAAATCTCGAATTTTAATGAGTTTTCTGAACAGATTCACAAGCCTGGATTATTTACTCAGAATGATGTATTTTCAGATTTATCAAATAGATTGAATTTTACAACTATTGTGAATATTTTAGGCGTAGGGAATGGTCAGCTCCTCAATGATGAAGCATTGGTAGCTGAATTTAATGCTGAATATACAAGCTTAGTTAATAGTTTTTTATGATATATAATACTTGCCGATTGACTAGAGATGATTGCTCATCAAATGAAATATATAAAGTATTTTGAAATTGAAAAATTTTAAACTTATTATTAATAAATATTAATAGTACAAATTAAAAGAATAATAGACTATGAAAATCGCTATTGCAGGAATGGGTTACGTTGGATTGTCAAATGCAATACTTCTTTCACAACATAATGAAGTAGTAGTGTTAGACATAATTCCAGAAAAAATTGTTATGCTTAATCATAAAAAATCTCCTATCGAAGATGTTGAAATGAAACAGTATTTGCAAGATAGACCGCTGAATATTTCAGCTACATTAGATAAGCGAGATGCATACCTGGGAGCTGATTTTGTTGTCATTGCTACGCCTACAGATTACGATGTTGAGAATAGTTATTTTGATACAAGCTCAATTGAAAATGTAATAAAAGATGTTATTGACATAAACCCTAACGCAGTAATGGTTATTAAATCGACTGTGCCATTAGGTTTTACAAAAGCGCTTAAAAAAAGTTTGAATTGTGAAAACATAATTTTTTCACCTGAATTTTTACGTGAAGGTAGGGCTCTTTATGACAACCTACATCCTTCACGTATTATTATTGGTGAAGATTCTGATCGTGCTAAGACTTTTGCTGGGTTACTTCAAAAAGGTGCTACTAAAGACAATATCTCTCTGTTATTTATTGATTCAACTGAGGCTGAAGCTGTTAAACTTTTTTCTAATACCTATCTAGCAATGCGTGTAGCATATTTTAATGAGCTTGATACTTACGCTAGTATACATAATCTAGAAACAAAACAGATTATTGACGGTGTTTGTTCTGACCCCAGAATTGGTGATTATTATAATAATCCTTCGTTTGGCTATGGAGGGTATTGCTTACCTAAAGACACTAAGCAGCTTATTGCTAATTATGGAGAGGTACCACAAAACTTAATTAAGGCTATTGTTCAATCCAACAGTACTCGTAAAGATTTTATTGCTGAAAGTATCTTGAAGCTTCAACCCAAGGTAATTGGTATCTATCGCTTAACCATGAAATCTGGCTCTGATAATTATCGTTCTTCAAGTGTCCAGGGTATTATGAAGCGTATCAAGGCTAAAGGTATTGAGGTAATCATTTATGAGCCAACATTTAATGAGTCTGAGTTTTTTCACTCTAAAGTTGTAAATGATCTTAGCCAATTTAAGCAACTAGCTGATATTATTGTAGCTAATCGATTGACTAAGAGGCTTCACGATGTTGTCGATAAAGTCTATAGCCGTGACTTATTTGGGAATGACTAAATGAAAATTCTAGTTTCTGGTGCAGCTGGCTTTATTGGCTCTGCATTAATAATACGTTTGCTCGATCGTGGGGATGAAGTTATTGGTATCGATAATCATAACAATTATTATGATCCATCCTTAAAAGAGGCTCGCATATCCAGGTATTACAATCATCCCAGCTATTCTCATCTGCGCATTGACATAGCTGATCGCAAGGCTATTGAAGATGTTTTTAATACCTTTAAGCCTAATAGGGTGGTTAATATGGCAGCTCAGGCTGGTGTTCGCTATTCCATAGAAAATCCTAGTGCTTATATTGACAGCAATATTGTTGGTTTTGCAAATATTTTGGAGGGATGTCGACATCATTCTATTGAGCACCTAGTTTATGCCAGTAGTTCTAGTGTTTATGGAGCTAATACTGAAATGCCATTCTCTGTTCACCAGAATGTCGACCATCCTTTAAGTCTCTATGCAGCAAGTAAAAAATCTAACGAGCTCATGGCTCATTCTTACAGTCATCTTTATGGCATAGCAACTACAGGACTTCGCTTTTTTACTGTTTATGGCCCATGGAGTAGGCCTGATATGGCGCTAATAAAATTTACCAAAGCTATTATAGCTGGAGAGCCAATAAAGGTATTTAACTTCGGTAAACATCGACGTGACTTTACTTATATTGATGATATTATTGAAGGAATAATTCTTACCTTAGATTGTCCACCATCAATCAACACTAATTGGGATTCTAGTGACCCTGATCCTGGAACTAGTGAAGCACCATGGCGGATTTACAATATTGGTAATAATAAGTCGGTGGAGTTGTTGGATTACATTGCTGCGATAGAAAAAGCCTTAGGCAAAAAAGCAATAAAAGATATGTTACCTATGCAACCTGGTGATGTACCTGACACTCATGCCAATATTGATGATTTAGTAGATCAATTCAACTATCAGCCCAATACTTCGGTGCTTGATGGTGTTCAAAAGTTTGTAGATTGGTATCAGAACTACTATCAAGATGTTCAAAAAGATTTGAAATCATAAAAGTTAAATAACCTAGTGACCATAAATGTTTAGGTGTCATATTTTTTTTAGAAAGATAAATTTTGAATATATTCAGTTGGTTGATAGTTTTTTATGATAAATTTAATATAATTTTGTGATTAATGAAAAATATGCTATCTTAATTCTTATTATGTAAATAATTGATATAGCGACTTAAACCAGAATATCTTAAAATTTTAGAGAAATTATGAGCACTTCCATTAGACAAATATTAATCAAGATTAGAAATAAAATTATTTCACAAAAAGAATCTAGATTGATTTATACAAAAGAAACTTATCCAGTTTTAAAACCTAGGCTTCATATTGGCTGTGGACCAATTAATTTAGAAGGTTGGGTAAATATAGATGCAAGAAATGCAACACATGTACACATAAATACTGATGTTATTGATCTTAAAGACTTTGCCGATAATAGCGTTGGGGAAATATATTTATGCCATGTATTAGAGCATTTCAGTTTTGAAGAGGTAAAAACTGTTTTAGATGTTTTTTATAAAAAAATAAAGCCAGGTGGATTATTGAGATTATCAGTTCCTGATTTTAGTCTTATGGCGGAAAGCTATCTTACAAAGAAAGTTCCGTTGAAATCGCTAAAATACGCTCTGATGGGTGGACAGGACTATGAATATAACTTTCATAAATCTATATATGACTTTGAAACATTGGTTCAAGTATTAAATGATGCTGGCTTTAATAATGCTAAAGAATATGAAACTATCAAAGATTTTGGTTTGGACCTAGGGGATTGGTCAACAGGAGAAATTGCAACTTACCCTGTATCTCTAAATGTAAAAGCTCGGAAATAATGTATACCAAAACTGCTTTTATAGCATCAACCCTTCCAGCACGATTCTTATTAGACAACTTTTTTAGTTTAAAAATCTCTCGATTAATTTGTGGATCTGAATCTTTGAGGTCAAGTTTTCAATTTTTGAAAGAAAAGTTTCCTGAAGTTGAAATTCTTTCTGTACATTCAATTTATAATGAAAGAGGCATATCTTTATTAGAAGCAGTTCAAAAATCAAAGCCATCAATAGTTATTTTTCATGAGTGTTGTTGGTTGGAGTTAGATGAAGTTATTCTTAAAGTTCAGCCAGTTGTTGAATATTTTCCAAGTGTTACTCTGGATAGTTGGAGAAAGTTAGCATCTTGGGAGCTTGGATATCTTAAGCTATGTCAAAAGCTTCTATTTCAAAAAAATATAAATACCTTAAAACTAATTTACTATTCATTTAGGTATAAAGCAGACTTTGATTTTTATGAGGTTGCTGCTGATAATGGGATAAAAAATAAAAGTTATCAACTTGCATTAAAAGAAAGTCGAATTCTTAACTTACAAAAAAGTAACAAATGTTTGATATCCAGAAAACAATCAAAAAGAATTTCATCAAAAAAAGACTCAAAAACTATTATCTTTATTGTTGCTACTGATGTTATTGAAAATAAAATACAAAAAGAAATATTTTATAAAATCAAAGATATTTGTGAAAAATTTGAATATAAAATATTAGTTAAGGATCATCCTAATCTCAATTCTCGTTTAAATTTGACTGATATTGGAATGCCTATTTCACCATATATTCCTTTTGAGGTTTTTGAAGAGCCTTATTTTATCAAAATAGGTCTTTTTTCTACTGCACTTAGTTTTGAGCCCGAACATTCTATTTCTATTGCAGATCTTTTTCCTCCAGTAGAAGAATTTCAAGACAGAAGAAAGCATCTATTATCTATTCCAGGTGGACATAAGATAAAATTTATCAAGAATTTGGATGAATTTGAAAAAATATTACAATTAGATTTAAAAAACACTTCTCATGATAAGATTACGATTTATTGATTCTTTAGTCATACCAATCCTTTTTTTAGGATATCTTTTTTTTCTTTTTATTACGTTTAATTTAAGGGCTTTAGAACTCTGCTCTTCAGTTAATAATTAAGTTTTTTGATGAATGAAGTATTTTCCCTTAGTAAAGAATTTAGCACAACAAGAAGTGTTACTTACTCACAGCCAGTTAACCCAAATTTATTAGATTTACAATCTGAAAATATGTTGTTCATTCCACCAAGTAACGGTCGGAAGGGTGAAGGTGGGTTGAGAATACAGGGATACTTTAAGCTGGGTAACCCTTCAAGCTCAGTTTCTGACTTTAAAAAAGTTAAACCATTAATTACAATTATCACTGTTGTTTTTAACTGCGTTGAGACACTTGAACAGACTATTCTCAGTATCATTGAGCAGTCATATGAAAATATTGAATACATTATTATTGATGGTGGATCAACAGATGGATCGCTCGATATAATTCATAAATATGAAAATATGATTGACTATTGGGTAAGCGAAGAAGATAGGGGTATTTATGATGCAATGAATAAAGGTTTAGTTGTTGCTTCTGGTAATTGGGTGAATTTTATGAATGCAGGGGATATACTTTACTCAGTAAATACAATAAAACAAGTATTTAACTCTACTTTAGGTGCTGAGCAAATAATTTATGGTAATGTACATATCAGGTACGGTAGCTTTGATAGAGTTGAAATGGCTAAAAATCCTAGAAAGCTCTGGCGAGGTATGCAGTTTAGTCACCAATCTATATTTTGTGATTTAAGTTATCATAAGAAAAACTTGTTTAATATTGAAAATGAAATATGCGCTGATTTAGAATTTTGTTATAAAGCATTTAAGAAAAATATAAACTTCAAATATGAGCCTGTGATAATTTCTTCTGTAGAAGTGGGGGGTGCTTCAGAATCTAATCGTCTAAAAACATTAAAGCTATCTAAAGTTGCAGTATCTAGTGGAGGTGCATTGCCATTGGTTAATTTATATTATTTTTATAAATACATAGATACTAAACTTCGATCTTATTTAAAATTAATTCTTCCAGACTCAGTAATACAGAAGTTAATCTCATTTAAGTGAAATCTATCATGGTTATCCGAATCTCCAAATTATTTCTAAGAAAAGTAACGGTGTTTTGTTTGCCATTATTCGTATTTCTTTTCTCACTATTTTTTGCCCCTTTTTATTATGATGGCGATAGTATTCCATATAATCTGGCTTATGATGCTATCGGAGCAAGTAGTGCAAGTTTTTTTGATACCTTTCCTATTTATAAACATAACGTAAATGGAAGTGTAATTCACTATTTATATATTTGGATTGGAAGTAGTTTAGGCCTGGAGAGAGGATTAATTATGGCTGTTGCTAATTCAATTTTAGCCTATCTCATGATGCGATTATTTTTGCAATGGCGCGTATCTATTTATATAGCACTAGTTGTTATTTTGACAAATTACTATATTTTAGGGCTTTATTTCGCAGCAGAGCGTTTAAAGTTTGGGTTTATTTTTTTGTTGCTTGCGTTAATTTATAACACAAAGCCTAAATTATCATTAGTTTTTGCTGTAACTTCAATTTTCGCTCATGCACAACAGGTCTTAATTTATACGAGTGTATTATTTTCGTCTATGATGTCAAATTTTTTGTTTACTTTGAAAACTGGTAAACTCTCCAGAAAGAGTGCATATTCTTTAATCATTATAGCTGTCATCACATTGATTGTGCTTTTCTATTTGGGTAATAACATATTCGTAAAATTCATAACTTACAAGAATCACCATTTTAATAATGTTACATTATTAAATGTGTCATTAAGTTTGGTGAAGACACTTCTTCTTTTTTTGCTATGTTTACGTTATTCGAAAGCACGCTTAGAGGTAATATTTATTTTTGTTATTTTACTTTTAGCTTCGATGCTTGTTGGACCAGATCGAGTTAATATGATTTCTTTCTCTTTTTTCATGTTTTATGCTTTGCAATATAAAAATGGATTTAATATAGGTATTTTATTAACCTCGTGCTATTTTGCCTGGAAATCAGTACACTTTATTTCTCAGGTTTTAGCTACTGGTCAAGGATATGGCTGATTGAGGCATATGACCTTGAATTACTAATTGAGAGCGCTTAAATAAATTGAATGAAATAAAAATAAAATATCGGAAAAAAGGTTATCTATGAGTAGGCTATTTATAAACGCGAATAATACCCACTTAGGTGGAGGAAAGATTTTACTTGAAGGATTAATTAAAACCAAAGCTTTCAAAGGTGAGCGAGTATTGATATTGGATAGTCGAATGCAGTTGACCACTCATTTATCAAGTACCGACATTATTAAGCGAGTACTCCCATCTGCATTGCAGAGGTTTTTAGCTGAATTATGGCTTGTTAGGAATGTTAAGGAGGCCGATACGGTCCTATGTTTTGGTAATTTACCTCCGCTATTTAAATTGCCTGGCCATGTTGTTGTGTTTGTACAAAACAGATACCTACTGGAAAATGTTAGTCTAGACAGCTGCACCAGGAAGGAAAGGTTTCGTTTACGAATTGAGAGGCTATGGATTAGATTTAAGCTTGCAAATGTGAATCAGTTTATAGTGCAAACGCCATCAATGAAAGACATGCTGGTTTCGATACTTCAGGGTAAGACTAATAAATATGGAAATAAAAGTAAGCATGAAAAATATAGTCAATTAGTTAAGGTGTTACCTCTTATGGATTCTGTAAATGATTATCAGCGTCAGTTTTCAAATATTCCACAAAGTAATGCCAATGATTTTGACTTTATTTACGTAGCTTCTGGAACGCCATATAAAAACCATCGTCGACTGATCGAAGCTTGGTGTTTATTGGCTGAAGAAGATATATTTCCATCACTTTGTTTAACAATAGACGAGAATCATTTTCCAGAATTGACTAATTGGATAGAGGAAATGACTGATCAACATAAACTAAAAATACAGAATAGTGGTGTTTTATCACATAATGATATTATTCAGTTATATGGAAGAGCAGATGCGTTAATTTATCCTTCTTTATTTGAATCATTTGGAATACCATTGATTGAAGCACGCCAAGCTGGCTTAGCTGTTCTTGCTTCTGAGTTAGATTATGTTCGAGATGTGTTAGACCCTGAGGAGTCTTTCAATCCAGAATCCGTGTTATCCATTGTTGGAGCCATAAAACGGTTTATTGGAGTTGATGAGCTTCCATTGCCTTTGCAAGATGCTGAGCAGTTTATTCACCATATTTCAGCAAAGAACAAATAGTAAGTGTTTTAAATCTTTTATAGATATTTATGACAAGCAATCCTTTATATCAATTTTTTTTTAGTAGTCAACTGCTTAGTAGGACGATTAAAATCAATTATAATTTTCTTACAAACTGCTTCTAATTAAGGATTGATATGAAAACTGCTCTTATTACAGGTATAACAGGACAAGATGGCTCTTATCTAGCTGAATTTCTATTAGAAAAAGGCTATGAAGTGCATGGAATTAAACGACGTTCATCATCCTTTAATACCGAACGAATTGATCATATTTATGAAGATTCTTCAATCCATGATAACCGTTTTCATTTGCATTATGGTGATTTGTCTGATTCGTCAAACCTGACGCGTATAATCAAAGAAGTGCAGCCAGATGAAATTTATAATTTAGCTGCTCAGTCTCATGTAGCAGTATCTTTTGAGGCTCCTGAGTACACAGCAGATGTTGACGCTTTGGGAACCTTGCGCATCCTTGAAGCAATGCGATTTTTGAGGCTAGAAAAAAAAACACGTTTCTATCAAGCTTCTACTTCTGAACTTTTTGGCTTAGTTCAGGAAACGCCTCAAAAAGAAACTACACCTTTTTATCCTCGATCTCCCTATGCTGTTGCAAAAATGTATGCTTACTGGATTACTATAAATTATCGGGAATCATATGGCATTTATGCTTGTAATGGTATTTTATTTAATCATGAGTCAATGCGTCGTGGCGAAACTTTTGTGACACGAAAGATTACTCGTGGACTAGCTAATATTGCACTAGGATTAGAAACATGTTTGTTCTTAGGTAATATGGATGCATTGCGTGACTGGGGCCATGCTAAAGATTATGTACGAATGCAATGGATGATGCTGCAGCATGACAATCCTGATGATTTTGTAATCGCTACTGGTAAGCAAATATCTGTGCGAGAGTTTGTAAAGTTGTCAGCTCGAGAGTTAGGTCTGGAGCTTGAGTTTGAAGGTGAAGGGGTTAATGAGATTGTAATAGTGTCATCTATTTTAGGTGATTTAGCTCCAGCAATTTCAGTTGGTGATGTTGTAATTCGTGTTAATCCACGTTATTTTCGTCCAGCAGAAGTAGAAACCTTATTAGGGGATCCTAGTAAGGCTAAAAAGTTATTAGGCTGGGTTCCAGAAATTACCGTAGAGGAAATGTGTGCAGAAATGGTTGCTCATGATTTAGATCAGGCTAAACAAAGGTCATTGCTTAAATCTCATGGCTATGATGTGCCTGTTGCTCGGGAAAACTAAATATGAAAAAGCGTATTTTTGTAGCGGGTCATATGGGTATGGTTGGATCTGCCATAGTTCGTGAATTGTCTAAGGATCCTGATGTATTATTAATATTGGCTTCACATTTAGAGCTTGACCTGATGAATAGTTCAGATGTTAAAGCTTTTTTTGAGATACATAAGCCAGACCAAGTATATTTAGCAGCTGCAAAGGTCGGAGGTATTCATGCAAATAACACCTATCCTGCAGAGTTTATTGTGAATAACTTGATTATACAGTCCAATGTTATTCAGGCTGCATTTGCCGCTGGGATTCGTAAACTATTATTTTTAGGAAGTTCTTGCATCTATCCTCAACATGCAAAGCAACCAATGCGCGAAGATTACTTGCTAACTGGAAGTCTTGAGCCTACAAATGAACCTTATGCTATTGCTAAAATTGCTGGTATTAAGATGTGTGAATCTTATAACCGTCAGTATGGAGTGGATTATCGTTGTGTTATGCCCACAAACTTATACGGACAAAATGACAATTTCCATCTACAAAATTCCCATGTTATTCCTGCTATGTTGAGGCGTTTCCATGAGGCAAAACTTGACGGAAAAAAGAAAGTAAAAGTATGGGGCACTGGTAAACCAATGAGAGAGTTTTTGTATGTGGATGATATGGCTTCAGCTTGTATATATGTAATGAACTTAACTCATACTCAGTTTGTCGCCAAAGTGCCTAACCCTATGTGCTCGCATATTAATGTTGGTACAGGGTATGATTTATCTATTGCTGAATTAGCTAATACAATATCTAGGATTGTTGGTTTTCATGGTGAGGTAGAATATGATATTTTAAAACCAGATGGAGCCCCTCGCAAATTGTTGGATGTGAGTCGTCTTCGATCACTGGGTTGGAAGTATTCTGTGGAGTTGGAGCAGGGCCTTATGATTACTTATGAGTGGTTTTTGGATAATTTAGAAGAACTTCGGGTTTAATAGTTTTGAAAATAGCTCTTAACTCAAAATGAAAGTAATATTATGGAAGGCTTTGAAATGTATAGTCTTTCTTAATAAATATTAGTGAAATAAAGATATAATTTAATTATCATCATTACAAAGAGAGAGTAAGCATTGCAAACATCAATATTTAACTCACTATCGCTTAAAAGAACTTATTCAAATTCATTAGTAAGAATGAATTTGACTAATAAGTTAGAAGTCATTGTGAAAGTCCCACATATCTAATTATTAGAGGACTAAATATTATTAATATTAAAATAGATTACTTTATTGCTGGTTCATTTAAAAGCGCAGGTAGGTCTGTAAAAATTGTATTAATATGAAAAGCTTAGATATGGAAATGTTTTTTAATCCTGTAGTTTTGGCTGGCGGAGTTGGGAGTCGTTTGTGGCCTTTGTCTCGTAGTTCGTTTCCTAAACAATATCAAAAAATTGTGCATGATGAGAATGGACTCACTATGTTGCAGCAAACATTCTCGAGGTTATCTGGATTAGAACTTGGTTTAAGTCAGCTTGTTTGTAATCAGGAGCACCGATTTTTAGCTGCAGAGCAGTGTCGAGAGGCTAATATCTCCGCTGAAATTATATTAGAACCTATGGGTCGTAACACTGCCCCTGCAGTTATATTGTGCGCATTACGCTTAATTGAGGCTAAGACAGATGAGCCAATGTTGGTGCTTTCTGCTGACCATGCTATTAAAGATGAAACTAGTTTTCTAAGTGCATTAAGTATTGCTCATAAATTGGCGATTTTAGGGAATCTAGTGACTTTAGGCGTTGAACCAAGTTTTGCAAGTACGGGTTATGGATATATCTGCTGTGGAGAAAATGTTGGAGGTGGTTTGAAAGTAAGTCGTTTTGAAGAAAAGCCTGACGAAGGCACTGCAAAAAACTATTTAAAGCAGGGTAACTATCTTTGGAACAGCGGAATGTTTATCGTTCGACCCAGTGTTTTGATAGAGGAGGCTTCATTACATTGCCCTAAATTATTACACCAATGCAGACGCACTATTAAGTCTGTAACTAAAGATTTAGATTTTATTCGTTTATCAGAGCATGATTTTTCTCGATGTAAAGATATTTCCCTTGACTACTCTATTATGGAGCATACATTAAAAGCAGTTGTAGTACCAATATACTGTGGCTGGACAGATATAGGAGATTTTCAAGCTCTATGGAAGATTAATAATCATGATAGTGAGGGTAATGTTCTTCAAGGGGATATTGTTGCCTTAAATAGCCATAATTGCCTCGTTAAAGCTCAGAAAAAGCTAGTTGCAATACTTGGTTTGGAAGGAATTGCTGTTATTGAGACTAAAGATGCTATTTTAGTTTCACCTTTGAAGCAAGCTCAGAATATCAAACATATAGTTGCCAAACTCCATGGTCGTGGAGAGTTGACTTCTCATCAAGAGGTATATCGGCCTTGGGGTAGTTATGAAAGTATTGAAATTGGTAGTAATTATCAAGTTAAGCGTATTAGTGTAAATCCTGGGTCTAAGCTTAGTTTACAAAAGCACAAGTATCGTGCTGAGCATTGGGTTGTTGTAGATGGAGTTGCCAAGGTCCATGTTGATGGATTTGATTATGTTCTTCATACCAATGATTCTATCTATATTCCTATTGGCGCAGTTCATTGTTTAGAAAATGATACTGATGCATCTCTGCATTTAATTGAGGTCCAATCTGGAAGTTATTTAGGAGAAGATGATATAGAAAGATTAGAGGATATTTATGGAAGAGTAGATTACTAGATCAACTTTTTTACGTCTAGTGTTAATTGATATCAACTGAGCTTAAAATGATAAAGCTCTAGAGAATAAGTTTATATTTAATAGTTTTAGTATGATTTTTATACGAAAAATAATTTCAGTAATTCATCTATCTATAATGAAGATTGTTTAGTTTAAGAGGAAATTGAATGAAAATTTTAGTTTTAGGGGCAAATGGACTTATTGGCAGCACTATTTTTAGAGTACTGAACGAATTGAGTGATCATAATGTTCGTGGAACTATAAGGCACAAAAGTAATTCTTCAATTTTTTCTAAAGATGCTCTAAAAAATATTATGACTAATATTGATGTATTAGATGAGTTTTCCTTAACTGATTTATTTATGGAATATAGGCCAAATGTAATTATTAATTGTACTGGAATCACTAAGCACAGACTAAATGCTAATAATCCATTAATGGTTTTACCAATTAATAGTTTATTTCCACATAAACTCGTTAAATTGAGTAAATTGATTGGTGCAAGAGTTATTCAAATAAGTACTGATTGTGTATTTTCTGGAGATAAGGGTTTTTATTCAGAAATCGATTGTCCTGATTCATCAGATCTTTATGGTATTTCAAAATCTTTAGGAGAGGTTGATTACAGTAATGCTATAACTATAAGAACCTCTTCGATAGGACATGAAAAAGAATCTAATGTGGGCCTCCTTGAATGGTTCTTGTCACAAAAATCTACTTGTAAAGGCTTTAATAGAGCGATTTTTTCTGGCTTACCAACAGTAACCTTAGCTAAAATTATTCGTGACTATGTTCTGCAGGATAATAATTTGACTGGACTTTACCATCTAGCTGCAGAGCCAATAGATAAATTATCACTATTACAATTGATAGCAAATATGTACAAAAAAAACATTAAAATTGTCACCGACGATACTTTTATAATTGATCGGTCTCTAAGTGCAGAAAAATTCTCTCAAGCAACTGGCTATATAGCACCCTCATGGGATTTTTTGATTCGTGAGATGCATAATGATTTTGAAGGAGTAATAAATGTTTAAAGATAAAGTGCTATTAATTACTGGAGGAACTGGTTCTTTTGGTAACGAAGTTCTTCGTAAATTTATCAAAACTGATATAGCAGAGATTCGTATCTTTAGTAGAGATGAAAAAAAACAAGAAGACATGAGAATAGCTTTAAATAATAAAAAAGTGAAGTTTTATATTGGCGATGTTAGAGATTATCAGAGCATCTATCAGGCTACTCGAGGTGTTGATTTTATATTCCATGCAGCTGCATTAAAGCAAGTGCCATCCTGCGAGTTCTATCCTATGGAGGCTGTGAAGACCAATATTCTTGGAACTGAAAATGTTTTAAAGGCTGCAACATCGAATGGTGTGAAACGACTAGTGGTGTTGAGTACTGACAAAGCAGTCTATCCTATAAATGCTATGGGAATATCTAAAGCGATGGCTGAAAAAGTGATGGTAGGTATGTCGAGATCACAGTTAGATTCTGATACAGTATTTTGCGCTACTCGTTATGGAAATGTAATGGGGTCTCGAGGCTCAGTGATTCCATTGTTTCAATCACAATTGAATGAAGAAAAAAGTTTAACTATTACTGATCCTAATATGACTAGATTTTTAATGTCTCTGGAACAATCGGTTAGTCTAGTATTGTTTGCATTTCAGCATGGTGAACAAGGAGATATTTTTGTGCAAAAGGCACCCGCATCTACTGTTGAAGATTTAGCAAAAGCCTTATCCGAAATTTATGGAAAAAAAGGTAATATTAAAATCATTGGTACTAGGCATGGTGAAAAATTATACGAGTCTCTTATTTCAAGAGAAGAAATGGCACAAGCCGTTGATTTAGGAGAATTTTATAAAATTCCAGCAGATAATCGGGATTTAAATTATGATAAATATGTTGTCGAAGGTGATCTGAAACTCTCCAAACTCGAAGACTATACTTCGCATAATACTAAGCGATTAAATGTTAGTGAGATAAAAGAATTGTTACTTGGTCTCAATTTTATAAAAGGGAATTAATATGTTTAAAATTATGACTATTGTTGGTACTCGGCCAGAGCTTATTAAAATGAGTCGTGTCATATCCGAATTTGATCTACACACGAATCATATTTTGGTCCATACAGGCCAAAATTATGATTATGAGTTAAATCAGCTATTTTTTGATGACCTTTCTATTCGTAAGCCTGATTATTTCTTAGAAGCAGTTGGTGAGAATGCTGCTCAGACTATTGGTCGCGTAATAGAGAAGTCAGATGAGGTTATGTCGCAAGAGCAGCCTGATGCTGTAATGCTTTATGGTGATACCAATTCATGTTTGGCTGTTATTTCTGCCAAGCGGCAAAAGATTCCCGTATTTCATATGGAAGCTGGGAACCGATGTTTTGATCAGCGAGTACCTGAAGAGCTTAATCGAAAAGTTCTTGATCATCTTAGTGATATAAATTTTGTACTTACTGAGCACGCTAGGCGTTATTTGATAGCTGAAGGTATTCGTCCTGAAACTATTATTAAAAGTGGTTCTCATATGGGCGAAGTCTTAGATTATTATAAACAAAAGATTGAGAAATCTAAAATTTTAGATGATTTAAACTTGGAGTCAGGTAAATACTTTATTGTAAGTGCTCATCGAGAAGAAAATATTGACTCTCCTCAAAACATGTTTGATATGCTAGAGACTTTGAATTCTCTAGCTGAAGAATTTGATATTCCAGTAATTGTATCTACGCATCCACGAACCCAAAAAAAGCTTGATTCTATGGAGTTAGGTGAGCTACATGAAAATGTTAGATTTCTAAAGCCTTTTGGATTTTGTGACTATATTCAGCTTCAATTAAATGCTTTATGTGTCGTCTCTGATAGTGGCACGATCTCAGAAGAGAGTTCGTTACTTAATCTTCCTGCTGTTACTATTCGCAATGCTCATGAGCGACCGGAGGGAATGGATGTAGGTACTTTAATTATGAGTGGTCTAAAAAAAGAGCATGTAATTAATTCTGTTCGTATAATTATCTCACAGCATAAAAAATCTGAACGAGTTATGCTTCGAGTTGAAGATTATGAGGCAGGTCAAGTATCAAAAAAAATACTGCGTGTGGTTATGAGTTATATCCCCTATGTAAATCGAACTGTTTGGTCTAAATGATTATTGGTTAAGCATGTTGAATATATTATTTTTATTTGCTGTATATCCAGAAGACAAAAATAGCAGTTTTTTAACTAAAGATCTTCCTGATGCTTTAACTTTAAGAGGTGAGAATGTCTATGTAGCCACAATAAGGGAAAGGCGATTAGGATTACCTACTTCCCTATCTGATGAATATGGTAAGCAAATTTTAAGAGTTAAAATAGGAAATATGTTTAACGGTACGCCTAAAATTGAAAAAGGACTAACAACGTTATTTATGAATCGACCTCTTCTATCTGAAGTAAAGAAGCACTGGGGTGATATTAAATTTGATTTAATAGTTGGAAGTACCCCTTATACTGCAAACCATCATCTAATAAGTAATCTTAAGGCTCATTTTAGGTGTCCTGCTTTCTTAATACTTTGGGATATATTTCCCCAAAATGCAAAAGACCTAGGATTGATAAAAAATAAATTTCTTTTCAATGCACTCAAAAGACGAGAGGTTAAGAGTCTTAAGCAATTTGACTATATTGGTTGTATGTCAGATGGAAATATCAACTATGTAAAAGAAAATTATCCTTTTATTGATACTGATAAATTATCTCTGTTTCCATTATGGGCAGGTAAGAACAAGGTCGAAAAAATAACCGCTATTAGTAGAGATGAGCTTGGGTTTAAAGAAGATGATTTTATTGCAGTTTTTGGAGGGCAAATGGGGCCTGCTCAGAATTTATCTAATGTTATAAACTTGGCGATTGAAGTAAGGAATTTAACTGAGGTAAAATTTTTATTCATAGGCGAGGGTCCAGACGCTGATAATATAAAACACCAAGTCAAGGACTTGAAGTTACTAAATGTAACTTTTATTGACCGATTGGATAGGGCAAAGTATGAGTCTGTGATGGCATCATGTAACGTTGGACTTGTAAGTCTTCATCCTGACTTTACTGTGCCAAATTTTCCCTCTAAAACAGTTGAATATTTAAAGTATGGATTACCAATTTTAGCTTCACTTGATAAATCAGCTCTAGGTGATTATGGAGACTTTATACAAGAAAAATTAAAAGTTGGCTTATGTTGCCATGCGGAAAATATGCATGATTATAAAAGAAATCTACTTCGATTATGTAAAGATAAAGCTTTTTATACTGAGCTTGCTTCTAATGCTAAAAACACCTATGAAGATAACTTTGATGTGCAAGTAAACTGTGACCGTATATTAGAAAGATGCTAGAAATTAATTAGATTTATCTTAGTTATAGTATTACCACTATAAATAATTAGGTTTTACTACTCATGAGTTTAAGATAGAAGTGATTTAAATAGTTATAAAACCATAGTGAACACATGTTATCATCAATTAAATAGGCTTTGAGCATTCGACGCTCACATTTTATAGGGTAACTAAAATGGTTCTAGTGCTGCACTTGCAAACTTATAAAAATATTAAAGGATCTTAAATGAGCTTATTAAATAAAGCTTTCGATGCATGTCAATATTTTGTTGTAAAGAATATATATGGTGACCATAATAAGTCAACTAAAGTGCAAGGAGCAATTTCGAAATTAATTAGTACTATGCCCAATAATTTTATAGGATTAAATATTGGTGCTGGTCAAACAAGAGTCCATTCAAGTATTAAAAATTTAGAATTAGAGCCTGGATTAAATATTGACTATGTTGGTTCAGTTTTGTCAATTCCATGTGAGGACAATAAGTTTGATGTAGTTCTTGCTCAAGAGGTTTTAGAGCATGTTGATGCTCCCGTCGCAGCAATTGATGAAATTAATCGTGTACTTAAAGTTGGGGGTTATTTCTATTTACAACTTCCATTTATTATTGGTTATCACCCATGTCCTAATGATTATTGGAGGTTTACTCATGAAGGTATTCGAGAGCTTCTACCAAAGGATAAATTTGATATTATCGATTCAGATATCACGGTAGGTCCAGCAGTAGGTTTTTATCGAATTTTAATAGAATTTCTTGCTCTATGTTTTTCTTTGGGTATTTCGTCTTTATATAAACCAACCAAGCTTGTGTTTGCAGTTTTATTCTTTCCAATTAAATTTTTAGACCCACTTTTATTGAGGTCAAAGCAAGCAAATAGGATTGCTGGTGGCTATTATGTCATTGGTAAAAAAAAATGAGGATTTTTAGCTTGTAGTTGATTTGTATTTAATAAGCAACTTGGCAATATATAAAAATAAGATTCTTTGCTGGAATGGAAAAATGAAGAAAATTGATATAAAGCTTTAGTTGGATCTTTAATTAAAGGATTCCTGTTTTGCTGGCAAGGAAGTTGGTTGCATTTATATATCCTTTCACGCCCCCACAATCAAAACGCTTTCCTTTGAATTTATAGGCAAGCACCTTGCCTTTTTTTGCTTGAGTATTTAGAGCATCAGTAATTTGAATCTCTCCATTATTATCAGGTTTAATATTTTTGAGAATATCAAAAATATCAGGTGTCAAAATATATCGTCCAATAATTGCCATGTTGCTTGGTGAATTATGTTCTTCAGGCTTTTCAATCATCTCTGTGACTTGATATGTATTATTTGAGTTTCCAACTAGATTGCCAGAAATAATTCCATATTTGCTAGTTTGATTCATTGGGACTTCTTCAATAGCTACGACTGAGCATTTATACTGATTATAGATTTCAATCAATTGTGAAATAACTCCACTCTCATCACAATCACACAAGTCATCTGCAAGAATTACAGCAAAAGGTTCGTCCCCAATAAGAGGTTCACCAGTAAGGATTGCATGACCTAGTCCAAGCATTTGTTTTTGACGAACATAGGTAAATGTCGAATCCCTAATTATCTCCTTTATTTCCTTTAAGTAGTGCTCTTTTGAAGTACCACTTAATTGCATTTCAAGCTCAAATGCGTTATCAAAGTGATCTTCAATTGCCCTCTTGCCTCTTCCTGTCACAATTGCCATGTTGGTTATTCCTGCAGATAATGCTTCTTCAACACCATATTGCAATAAAGGTTTAGTTAGTATTGGAAGCATTTCTTTAGGAACTGCTTTAGTTGCAGGTAGAAAGCGGGTTCCATAGCCAGCTGCAGGAAAAAGACATTTTTTAATCATCTATTGTTACTTATTATTGTTAAAGAATTATGTTTTACCAGACATAACATTATGCTGTAATGGGCATTCTTATAAATTTATAACTCATAAAACTAAATAATAAAACGACTAAGAATAAAAAAAGTAAGAATTTCAATAATTCAATATTAAAAAACCTAGTTACTCTAGTTAATAGTAATTAAAATATACTTAACAAAATTATTAGGTTTAGATATGTCAGTTTATATAATTGCCGAGATTGGTATTAATCATAATGGAAGCATGTCAATTTGTAAAGAGCTCATTGATGTTGCAGTAGAAACTAAATGCGATGCAGTTAAATTTCAAAAGCGAGATCTTAATAAGGTTTATACTCAGGATTTTTTAAATTCACCTAGAGAAAGTCAATGGGGTAAAACCCAACGTGACCAAAAATCTGGATTAGAATTTGGCTTGAGTGAGTACTTGGAAATAGATCAGTATTGTAGAGATAAAGGCATAGATTGGTATGCCTCGGCATGGGATTTAAATAGTCAACAATTTTTAAAACAATTTAATTGTAAATATAATAAAGTTGCTTCTGCAATGATTGTTTATGAGGATTTACTTAGAGTAATTGCCAAAGAAGGAAAGCATACTTTCATATCAACTGGAATGACAACTTATGATGATATTCAAAAAGCAGTTGATATTTTTAGACAGGAAAAATGTTCTTTTGAATTAATGCATACTGTTTCGACTTATCCAATGCAGGATAAAAATGCCAATCTTAATATGATTAATACCCTAAGAGATAAGTATCAATGTAATGTTGGATATAGTGGGCATGAGACAGGAATTGCAATTTCGACGGTAGCAACAGCATTTGGCATCACCTCTCTTGAAAGACATATTACACTTGATCGTGCAATGTATGGTTCTGATCAATCTGCTTCTGTTGAGCCATCTGGCTTTAGACAGCTAGTTGGAGCGGTAAGAAAGTGTGAGATAGCAATAGGAGATGGCATCAAAAGGGTTATTGAGGAAGAGGCGCCTATTGCTAAAAATCTTCGCCAGCACCTGAATCTGTAAAATTATTAACATTATCCAAAGACAATTAGGTTGAAAGGTTTTTAATGAAGAATAAATTAGGTGTTATACAGGGTAGATTATTACCTAAATATCAAGGAAGGTATCAAGCCTTTCCTGTTGGAAGTTGGGAAAATGAATTTAAGATTGCTAAAGAATGTGGCCTAGACTTAATTGAATTTATCTTAGATTTTAATGAATCTGAAAACAATCCATTACTCCATTCAGGTGGAGTGAAAAAAATAGTCAATATAATAAATGATTCTGGTGTTTCGGTAAAAACTATTTGTGCAGATTATTTTATGGAAGCTCCTCTTCATTCAAATAATAATAACATTGCTGAAGAGAGTTATAAAGTTTTAGAAAAATTGATTGATACAGCTAAAATATTAAAAATAAAAGACATTGTGATCCCTTGTGTTGACCAATCTAGTTTGAAAACTAGAGAAGCAGTCAATAGGTTTGTTAAATCAATTAAAAGAATTATCCCAACAATTGAAAAAGAAGGAATAAATTTATCTTTAGAAACTGATTTAGCTCCAAAGCCCTTCATTGAGTTATTGGATGAAATAAATTCAAAAAATATTACTGTTAATTATGATATTGGAAATAGTGCAGCATTAGGGTTTAATTCTTATGAAGAGTTGGCAGCTTATGGAGATAGAATTACAGATATTCATATTAAAGATAGAATATTGGGGGGTGGTCCAGTAAGATTAGGACATGGAAATGCTGACTTTATAAAGTTTTTTAATGAATTAAAAAACTTTAATTACCAAGGTCCTTTTATTATGCAGGCCTATCGAGACGATGAAGGAATCGAAATATTTAAAAAACAGCTAAAATATATATTGCCTATTATTAACAGTAATAATGAATCTTAATTTAAATAATAAAAAAGTTTTAATAACTGGAGCCTCTAGGGGTATTGGTTTGTCAATTGCAAAAGAGTTTCTTGGGGAAAAGGCAAAAGTTTGTATAGTCTCACGTGGTTCTGATGATTTATTTAGTAATGAAGAGAAGTTACAGGGAAGTTTTGGCGAGAAAAATATCTTTGCTTCTCGCTGTGATTGTTCAGATATAGAGTCTTTAAATAATTTAAGTACTGAAATTAAAGAGACATGGGGGCAGTTAGATATTATTGTTATAAATGTTGGAGATGGCCAAAGTGTTGCTGATATTATTCCAAATGATGATGATTGGAAAAAAAATTGGAATAATAATTTTGAGACAGCTTTACAAACTGTTCGTACTTTTTTACCAATGATTGAAGAATCAAATGGAGTGGTATTATTTATTTCTTCGATTGCTGGAATGGAAGTAATTGGCTCACCAACTGACTATTCTACTGCAAAAGCTGCAATTATTGCCCTTGCTAAAAATATGTCAAGGAAAGTGGCACCTAATATCCGTGTCAATGTTATTTCACCTGGAAATGTTTATTTTGATGGCGGTTCTTGGGATAAAAAAATTAAACAAAATAAAAAACAAATTAATGAAATGATTAAAACTAAAGTTCCAATGAATCGTTTTGCAACACCAAGTGATATTGCAAGTTCGGCGGTTTTTTTGTGTTCAGATAAGGCTAGTTTTATTACAGGTACCACCTTAGTTATTGATGGTGGTCAGACTGTTGGAGTGATGTGAATGTTAGAAAACTTATTTAGTTTAGATGGTAAAGTTATAGTAATTACTGGTGCATCAGGATTATTAGGCTCAAAACACGCGGAAGCAATTGCTTGTTATGGTGGATTACCAATATTAATAGATTTATACCAAGAAGATGTTAATAATTTAGCCAATAAATTAAATTCTAAATATAATACAAATGCTATTGGATTTGCTTGCGATATAACCAATGAAGATGCTGTTAAGATTAATGCAGATCTTTTAGAAAAAAAATATGGAAAAATTGATGGCCTAGTTAATAATGCTGCAAACAACCCAAAGGTTGAAGATAATAATAATTTAAATTTTTCTCGATTAGAAAATTTTCCATTGGATATATGGAATGATGATATCAGTGTGGGTTTAACTGGTTCATTTTTATGTTCTAAATATTATGGACAAAAAATTTCTAAAAATATAAACGGTGGTTCAATTGTCAATATTTCCTCAGACTTAGGACTGATAGCTCCTGACCAGAGGTTATATAAGATAGATAATGTAGAAAATAGCCTTCAAAATGTTAAACCTGTAACATATTCTGTTATTAAGAGTGGCTTGATAGGCTTAACACGTTATTTAGCAACATACTGGGCAGAGGAGGGAGTTCGCTGCAATGCAATGTGTCCTGGTGGCGTTGAAAATGGACAGTCAGAGTATTTTTTAGAAAAAGTATCAAGCAGAATTCCAATGAATAGACTTGCAAGACCTAATGAATACCAGGGTACACTTGTTTGGATGCTTTCTGATGCCTCAAGTTACTTAAATGGTGCAATTATTGCAGTAGATGGTGGAAGGACTACTTGGTAAATATAGGTCTATGAGTGCTCATTGTATTATTCTTACTCAAGGTTGCTCAAAAGGCATTCTTAATAAAAATAGCTTCAATGGAATTTCCGTTTATTAAATAATAGGATGTAATATGATTTTGGGAGTAATACCAGCACGTGGGGGAAGTAAAGGAATACCTAGAAAAAATATAAAAAAATTATTAGGCAAGCCTTTGATTAAATGGAGTATCGAGGCTGCTCAAAATTCAAATTTAATAGATAGGTTTGTCGTTTCTACTGATGATGAAGAAATAGCTAAAATATCAAAAGAATGTGGAGCTGAGGTTCTTTTGAGACCTCCCGAATATGCAACAGATGACGCATCAACAGTTTCAGTGCTGAAGCATGTTATTTCTGAAATTAATACAGATATAGTTGTATTATTACAGCCAACATCACCAGTTAGAGTAGATAATTTAATTGATAGAGCAATCGAAAACTTTATTAATAGCAATTGTGATACATTAGCTACTGGGTATAATTCACATCATTTTGAATGGGGCCAGTTTGATAATATGCCCAGACAAAAAATGGATGGTTTTTTTCATGATGACGGTAATATTTATATTTTTAATAAAAAAATAATTGAGTCAGGAAGATGGGTTGGGGATAACTTATTTCGAATGGAGTTGCCTGGTTTATATAATATTGAAATAGATGATATTTCTGAGTTTTGGGCTAATGAAGGTATTCTTTCAAATTTAAAAAAATAATTATGAGTAATAATTCAAATAGTAATTCTTTTAATGTTCAAGGGGTCGGTGAATATATTCTTCCTTGGAGTGGAAGAGGGACTAATTATACTGACGAAGATATTGCAACTGTAGTAGAGGTAATGAAGTATTCTGATCCTCAAACTCAGGGGAATAATCTTTTAAATTTTGAGAAGATTTTTAGTCGATATCATGGTGGTTTAGATGCCTTTGCAACTAGTTCAGGGGCTGGTTCTCTAGAGATAACTGCAGATTTAATTGATATTAAGCCCGGAGATGAGGTGATTGTTCCAGCGCATACATATGTTGCCTCTGCTATTCCATATGCTAGAAGAGGTGCAAAATTAGTTTGGGCTGATATCGATATCAAAACAAGGGTAGTATCATCTAAAACAATTTTAGATAAAATAACTTCTAAAACAAAAGCTATTGTTGTGGTTCATCTTTATGGTTTATGTATTGAGATGGAAGAGATAGTGTTAATTGCAAAGCAGAGAAATCTTTGGCTAATTGAGGATTGTGCACAAGCTTTAGGGGCAACGTATAAAGATAAAAAATGTGGAACATTTGGTCATTTATCTATCTATAGCTTTCATGCACAAAAAAACATTACTACCCTGGGTGAGGGCGGTATGCTAATGTCTAGTGTTGAAGAATTTTCAGAAAAAATACCTGGCTTAAGGCACAATGGCCATAGAGCTTTCCCTAATAAGAGTCATTATTGGAAACCAGCTATGGTTAATGTTGATTTTGATATTAATCAAGTATGGCCTCACAACTATAGTATTGGTGAAGCACAATGTGCATTAGGAATTTCTTTGATGACAAGATTGGATGAAATTAATGCTAGAAGAGTTAATTTGGCGAATCAAATTATTAGAGGCTTATCTGATTTTCCCGAGCTAAAATTTCAATATATACCAAATGGCTCTTCGCATGTGTATAGCAATCTTTGTGCTTTATTTACTAGTCAAAAAAAAGGAATTGATAGAGATAGCCTTATTATTTTATTAAATAATAAATACAAAATACAACCTGTAGTTCAAAATAATCCTCTATATAGGTATCCAATAATGATTAAAGCAGGATTTGGTGAGTCGGATTGTCCTAATACTGATTTGTTTTTTGATAACATGCTTTCCTTTCCATTTTATGAATGGTATTCACAAGAGCAAATTAATTATTTAGTGGATTCTATTCAAAAATCGATTCTAGAATTGCGTTATTAAATTTATTAATAGTTATGAATTTTAAAATTTCTTTGGCTAACTTTTGGAAGATATTAAGAGATTTTATTAATAACTAACCAATCCTCTGAAGGCCTTAAATGCATTCGCATTAAACGGTTACCAAATAGGATTGAGGATATTCTTTTGATAGTGATGATCTGAAGTCAACTGTCTTTCAATAGTTTAAATATTTTTACTAAAGTAACCTATTAAGGTATCAGTTTGATCAATACTATCAAGAAGCTTTATATAACTGCTATGAAAATCATCATTATTTAGATCCTGAAAAATTTCATGACCAGATGGTTGGCCATTTAATAACCAATTGAAATGATTAGAGATTTTATATCTTTGAAATCCTTCTATATTCTTCAATTTTAACCCACTATTTGTAGCAAATCTTTCTAGTGATTTTCTAGTATGTAATATTAAATGCTCACTCCAAAATGTGAAATTTTTGAAAGATTCGAGATTAAATGTTTCTAACAATAAATCTCTAGCATGAGGAACTTCAATAATAATAATTCCATCATCATTTAGATGTTTTTGTAATTCAACCAGAATATTAATTGGGTCATTTAAATGTTCAAATACATGATTTAAAGTTATTAAGTCAAATTTATCATCATTTAATTCTGTCAATGTATTTACACATTGAACACCAATATTATTCAAGTAATCTCTATTTTTTTTATTAATTTCTAATCCTACAGATCTTTTTGAAATCTTCTTTGATAATTTAATAAAATCACCTCTTCCGCATCCAAAATCTAATATCTCCGATCCTTTAATTAATTCTTTATATGATTCAAATCTTCTAAGATCATCTTCAAGAGGTTTGGATTCGATCATACCTTTAGCTGTTTCAATTCTTCCTTTAAACTCATCAGTGTAGTGAATATTTTTTTCATAATAATCTTCTGGAATTATGAAGCTTTCAAGGACTATAACGCCAGAATTAGAGCACTTTAGTACATTTAAGTTAGGTATGTCTCTAGTTGAGTTATTAAATATTTTAAGACTATTCTTATTGGATAAGTTAAATTTGTGTAACAAATCAATATTGTGATTAATAGTATTATTACTTTTAAAATTGTCATTCATATCAGTATATTTATTTATTGTATAAAATTTTCAATAAGTTAAGTTCTAATACTTCTTCTAAGAGCTCTCTAACAACCCCATTACCACCAGGTTCTTTTAAGACAATATCTGAAATAGAAATAATTTTTTTATGACTGTCAGAAGGACAAGCAGTGAAGCCACATAACTTCATTGCGTGGTAATCATTTAAGTCATTGCCTAAATATAAAACTTTATCTAAATTAAAATTTTCCCTAGCTGCAAGCTCCTTAATACTTTTACTTTTGTCTTCTATACCTTGAATAACAGGAATTTGAAGTTTATTGGCCCTAGCCTTTACAACTTGATTTTTTTCTGAAGAAAGAATATAAACAGTCTGATTTAATTTACGAAGCGCATCAAATGCTAAACCATCAGATCGATTGCAGCTAACCCACTCATTGCCTTGACTATCTAAATGAACTAAGTTGTTAGTTAGCACTCCATCAAAATCGAAAATAAATACCTTTATATCTTTAAGTGAAATATTCATTTTTGTAAGTGAATATAATCACATTCAAGAAGTTTATCCTCTATACACTCCATGAGAGCGTGGCCAGCAGTAATATGCGACTCTTGAATTCTTCCAGTATCATTACTAGGAACAAGGAAGTATTCATCAGATAGACCTATAGCTTGGCCTCCACCTGAGCCAAGGAATGCAAATACTTTAACTCCCATTGCTTTCGCAGCACTCATAGCAAGAAGAATATTTTTAGAATTACCAGATGTGGTTATAACAATAAGTATATCTCCTTCTTTTCCTAAAGATTGCACCATTCTTTCAAAAAGACTATCAAATCCAAAATCATTTCCACATGCAGTTATCGTTGACGTATCTTGAGCTAATGCAATAGCAGGTATACCCTCTCTATTATAATTTGGCCTTAATCTTACAAGCATTTCAGCAGCTAAATGTTGAGCATCTGCAGCAGAGCCACCATTACCACATAACATTATCTTACCTCGATTAGTTATTGAGTTCACAGCTAATTCACTCATTCGAACTAGTGGAATAAAAAGTTTTTCTTTAACAATAGATTCTTTTGTTTTGATTGAATCTAAAAATAATTTTTCAATCTTATTTACATTATGATTACTCAACTAATTCTCCTTCAATAAATCTAGTAATTAACTTTTATTTAATCTCTGTACCAAACTTTATGACTTTAAATAATTAGCTTATATTATAAATTACTTGATTGTCTTTAGTATAATTTTTGAATAGTGTAATTACTATCTTTATAGAAGTATTGAAAGATATTTTCTTTTCATGGGTTAGAGTTGTATGATATTGTTTATAGTATCTTAGATTGAATTGATTAACACGATTTGTATTTTTAACAAAATTAATTAAAAGATTATTTTGGTTTTGTAGCAATAAAAATTAAACTCCTGGAAAGAAGAATTCGTAGATTAAATAGGTGTTTAATTATCACTTTTCGAGATGACTTTCCACTCGTCCTTTTCCAGTCTCTATAATTCCACCAAAATCCAATAATCAAAAAAGGAAATAAAAAAGGTAATAAGATTATTCTTTTCATTCTTCCGCCAGTTGGTGGTTGCACTTTCATGCCAAAGTGTTCAGTATAGTATCTCAACTGCCCATATGAGACATGAGATATATGACCTTTGTCACCTTGTATATTTTCTGAAAGTGGTATTTGATTGAAGGGATCAAATTGAAAAAGATATCCAGAACATAAAAACTGCCAACGTGTGTATAGATTTTGAATATTTGGCGTAGTAATTATAAGAATACCACCTTTCTTTAAAGTTCTAGCAAACTCTGAGAATAGCACAAATGGCGAAAAAATATGCTCAATACCTTCACAACAAATAATTGCATCAAACTCCTCATCTAAAAAGGGCAATGGTCTTTCCATATTAACTTGATTAAAATGAGGTTTATCTTTATTTATATCAGCACTTATTACCTC
>MDTF01009398.1_pt1 | contig 63887 bp, 62 predicted proteins | sample 811191 | NCBI WGS metagenome assembly MDTF01 (sample SAMN05326649, study PRJNA326480) | marine metagenome | isolation source: seawater | place: Southern Ocean | collected 2011 | reverse complement strand
AATATAATAGATTAGTATAATATAAAAAAGATAATAGTTACACAGTTGATTATAATGTTAATTATCTATTAATATTTAATAATTACTCATTAATAAAATGGATAAAATGGATAAAATGGATAAAAAAATTAGAGAATCTTTTGAAGAATCAATAAAAGTAAAGCAAAAAATTATTGATGAGAATCTATTTGTTCCAATATCTGTTATGGGAAGTCATATTTCAGAAGCAATGAAAAAAAGTAAAAAACTTTTAATTTAATGGGAGCTTTTATTATTGCAGAAATAGGAATAAATCATAATGGTGATTTGTCTATATGTAAGAAGCTTATTGATACAGCTGTTGACTGCAGGTGTGACGCTGTTAAATTTCAAAAAAGAGATATTGATCTCGTTTATACTCCTGAATTTTTAGAATCTCTGAGAGAAAGTAAATGGGGTACTACTCAAAGAGATCAAAAAGAAGGACTAGAATTAAGAAAGTCTGATTACTTAGAAATTGATGACTACTGTAAATTTAAAGGTATCGAGTGGTTTGCTTCAGCTTGGGATATAAATAGTCAAATTTTTTTAAATAATTTTGATACTAAATATAACAAGGTAGCTTCAGCTATGATTGTTTTTACTGATTTATTAGAGCTTATTGCTAAACAAAAAAAACATACATTTATATCAACTGGTATGTCTACTTACGATAACATAGACAATGCTGTATCAATTTTTGAAAAGTATGAATGTCCATTTGAATTAATGCATTCAGTGTCTACCTATCCAATGAAACCTGAGAATGCGAATATAAATGTAATCAATACTTTGAGAAAAAAATATAATTGTAATGTTGGGTATAGTGGACATGAATCGGGCTTAGCAGTCTCATATGCCGCTACAGCTATGTCTATATCGTCTTTAGAAAGACATATTACCCTAGATAGGGCTATGTATGGATCTGATCAGGCTGCATCAATTGAGCCGAATGGTTTAAAGCAATTAGTTGACACAGTTAAAAAAATTGAATCAGCTATGGGTGATGGAATAAAAAGGATTATTGAAGAAGAAATTCCAATAGCAAAAAAACTAAGAGAGCACCTCATTATATAAGATTTTATATATAGATTATTGATTTTAAACATACTTTTAAAATAATAAACTAGCTCAAAAAAACTATGTCTGAATAAATTTGTCTTCTTGACCTCTTCTCCCTTAAGGTTTATGTTCCATATTCTTCATATATGCGCCAAACTTAGCTGAAGCAAACTTTATGAGCGTTTGCTATGAAACACTATATACACCCTCATTTTTGAGAGTATATAGGCCTTACCAGAGGTCGACTAGTGCCAGGGCAATTTGAAGGAATTAACCAGTAGCCAATATTTGAGGCTATAAAAGTGTCGCGGGGTGGAGCAGTCTGGTAGCTCGTCAGGCTCATAACCTGAAGGTCGTAGGTTCAAATCCTACCCCCGCAACCAATTTTAATTTTAAATCTTATTTTTTTATAGTATTCAGGTAATTGGTAGGAAGTTGTCTCCTGCCAAATTATTTCCTTTAAAAAAATCATTGAATTCATCAAATAAAACCAAATGATGATTTTTAGACATACTGTAAGTTGGAAGATAATTAATAAAATTATTTAATAAATTATAAACTATTTTAGATGTTAATTCACTTTGATATAAATTTTTATATTCTTTTGAAAATTTTTTATTATTTTTCAAAAATTCACCATTCATAATATTATCATTTACTCTAAGCGAAATACTATTTTGATCATCCTTAATTGTTATGAAAACCTCATCATTTTTTTTATCATCATCAGTTTCAAGAATTAAAGTTGAAAGATTTTGATTAACAATTTCAACCCTTCCAATTATATCATAAAAACCATTTCTCTTACTAGGTAAGGTATGCCTAAATTTTACTAAACTTGACTTCATTTTACCTTTTCTCATTGTAAGATAATCAAAGTAGTCTATGAAATGAACATGGTTACAACATAACCCCCAATTTCCACCGCACACAGCCATCTCTATTTTGTTTGATGCTTTAAAATAGTCAGCAACTTCTCTGAACGCTTCTTGTATTACCATGTTTTGATTTACCCATACCTTTGCTTGTGATTTCAAAAAAATTTCCTCTATTTTAAAATAATCTTTTTTATCTTGAAATAAAAATTTTTCTAATAAAGTAAATTGTGGAATATTATTTTTAAAAATATCTTCAATAATTAAAGATCTAACGCTTGAGCTGGTTGCAATAATTAAAACATGCATTTTGATATCTAGTGGTAAATTTAAATGATGAGTATATAAATTTATGGTATGTCTTTTATTTTGAGTATTATCTTTATATAAATTATCAATTTTAATTTTTTTACTCAAATCTGGCTCAACAATATATATATTTAATGGCTCTACATAAGTAAGTAATGACTGAAAGTGACGTAAGCCAATGTTTCCACAGCCTATAAGAATAATATTTGTCATTTCATGAATTAAATAGAGCAATTTTAATTAATTTTATACATATTTTTAATAAAAAAATATGTATAAGAGTTTATTCTAACTTTTAAGATTATATAGGCAATTATGAAATTAGGTATTATTGGCTGTGGAAACATTGCACACTTTCATCTGCCAGCAATGGTAGCGGTAGGATTTGAAATATCTTGCATTTCAGGAAGAAAAAATGGGTTATCAACATTACGAAAATTTTCTAAAAAATTTAATATTCAAAACATATATCATGATTCTTATGACTTAATTAATCATGGGGAGTGGGATGCCTTACTGATATGTTGTCCAATTCAAAATACCATAGAATATCTTAAAGTGGCAATTAAATACAATAAACCAATTTTAGCAGAAAAACCTATTTCTGAAAATTTTAATGACCTTAAATCCTTTATTAAATACAACAATATACGCGTTGCATTTAATAGAAGATTTTATGAAAATATGGCACATGCTAAAAAATTTCTAGAAATTAATAAGTCTTCAATAATTAAAGTTTCAATACCTGAAATTTCAGATTTTAAAGAAAGTAGTTTAAAAAAACTACCTAATAGTAGCTATAATAATTCTAGTCATATATTTGATTTAATTATTTATCTAGGAGGTCAAATAAAATGGAAGCACATAACGAAAATAACAAAAAATAAAAAATATCGATCTATTTTAGCTGTAGGGGAAACAAGCAAAAAGCACCACATTCAACTTGATAATAGTTATAATTCATCAGAGAACTTTTCAATTAATATTATATCTCCTCCAAAACGGTTTGAATTAGCTCCAATTGAAGTTGCATGCTTATATGAGGGCATGGATGTAAAAGAGGCTTCTGAAGAATTACCAATTAGAACCTATAGACCTAAACTAAAAAATCAGTATATAGAAAATAAATACCCAAATTATAAGCCTGGATTTTATAATCAAGCCTTAGATTTTATGAATTTTTGTAAGGGGAAAAAAACTAAAAGCGCATCAATTAAAGACACATATATAGCACTTAAAACTATACAGTCTTTAGCAGATAGTTAAGATAGAATTTATAATGAAGCAAAAAATTTTAGCAGTAATTCAGGCTAGAGGTGGCTCAAAGGGTATACCTAAAAAAAATATTTATCCTATTAATGGCCATCCATTGATATCATATACAATTATAGCAGCTCTTAAATCTAAGCTTATTGATGAACTTGTTGTGTCTACAGACTCAGAAGAAATAGCCAGAGTTGCAAAGCAATATGGTGCAAATGTCCCGTTTATGAGACCAAAAAAACTATCTGGTGATAAAGTTTTTTCTGTTGACTCATTAATGCATGCACTAGAGGAATCTGAAAAATTTTACCAAAAAAAATATGATTATGTGATTGAGCTTCCTTGTGTAGCACCTTTACGAGACCACATTGACATTGATGAGAGTATTAAATTAATAATTAAAAACAAATCAGATTCAGTGATCAGCATGACTACTACTGGAGAAAAACATCCAATTCGATTAAAAAAAATTATTAACAATAAAATTAAAGATTTTTGCAAAGAGTACCCTGAGCCAGGTCAAAATTCTAGAAGACAAGATTTAGAACCAAAGTCATATATTAGAAATGGTGCAATATATCTTATGAAGAGAGATGTATTGGTAAATACTAAAAGTAGACATGGAAATATTAGTATTCCATATATCATGGATGATGATAAATCAGTAAATATAGATACCTATGAAGATCTTAGGCTTGCAACATATAAGATAAGAAATAATGAATGTAAGAATTATCCTAATGAAATTAAAAAAATACCCGTTAAGTTTTTTAGAAATAATAAAACAAAACTTCTCATAACAACAAATTTAAATTTTGATGACTCTTCTTTGAAAAAGTTAAAAAAAAATTTTTCATGTATTTATGCGCCGGGCATTAATAAAGAAAAAACTATTGAATTAATTAAGGGCGTAGATGCTTGGCTATGCAGCCCAAGTCCTAAGTATCAAATTAATAAAGATATATTTAAATATGCCGATAAATTAAAGATAATTGTTACTCCTTCAACTGGATCTAACCACATAGATAAAAATTTTTGCTATGTAAAAAACATCAAAGTAATAGCGTTAAAAGACTCCAATTTTGTGAAAAAAATCTATGCTTCTTCTGAGTATACTTTTGGATTAATGATGGCTACTATTCGAAATATTCCTCAAGCAAATAAATCAGCAATTTCTGGAAAATGGCGAGAAGTAGAAGATAGTTTTAGATCAATAGAGTTGAATGGAAAATCTCTTGGTATAATTGGCTTTGGTAGAATTGGTTCAAATGTTGCTAAATATGCTAGTTCCATGGGAATTAAAATAGGTGCATATGATCCTTATAAAAAAATCAATAAAAGTAACATAAAACAACATAGAAATATTAAAACACTTTTAGTATCTTCTGATATAGTGCTACTTGCTGTTCATTTAGACCAATCTACAAAAAATATGTTCTCTAGAGATTGGTTTAAGCTAATGAAGAAAGGTTCTTACTTTATAAATATTTCTAGAGGTGATATAGTTGATGAGGAAGCTTTAATAAGTGCACTTAAATCTAAAAAGATTACAGCCGCTGGTCTCGATGTTATTAAAAATGAGCAATCTTCTGATATAGGAAAAAGTAAACTGATTCAGTATGCAATGAATAATACAAACTTAATTATTACACCTCATATAGCCGGACTTACCATTGACTCCGAGACGAAAGCTGCATCTTATTCTCTAGATCAATTAAATAAATTTTTTAATATTAAATGAGTATTGATATTTCAGTAATTGTTTGTAGTTTTAATCATGCAAAATGGTTGGAAAGATGTATTAGAAGTATTTCAAATCAAGAAAATATATCTGATCAAAATTTCGAAATAATTATCATTGATGATTGTAGTACAGATGAAACTCCACAGGTTGTTAATAATCTAAAATCAATCGTAAATTTAAAGTCGTTAAGAAATGAAAAAAATCTTGGCTTGCCTAAATCTATAAATATAGCTATGCATATTTCGAAAGGTAGATATTTAGTAAGAGTAGACTCTGATGACTATGTTCAAAGAAATTTTTTATTTATGATGAAATTTTTCTTAGATTTAAATAGGCAGTATCAAGCAGTTTGTGTAGATTATATAAATGTTTCAGAAAATGAAGAATTTTTAGAGAGAAAAAATGCTATTAAAGATGAGATTGCCTGTGGAATAATGTTTAGAAGAGAAGCTTTATTTGATCTTGGGCTATATAATGAAAACTTTAAAATGAGAGAGGGACATGAATTGAGGAAAAGGTTCTTGGAAAAATTCAGTATGGGGCACCTAGAGCTTCCTTTATACAAATATAGAGATCATCAAAACAATAGGACTAAAAATATCAAAGATTTAGAAGAATATGATAAAAAATTATAATGAGAGTAAAATATAATGGTTAAATTTATTGCAGAGTGTGGAATGAATCATAATGGAAATCTTGATTTAACATATGAGTTAATTAGACAAGCTAAATGGGCTGGAGCAGATATAGCAAAATTTCAACTTGGCTGGAGATCAGAAAAGGGAGAGTTAAATCATATCACTGATGATAGGTTAAAAAAAATGATTGATTATTGTCATTACATGAACATTGAACCCATGTTTTCAATTATAACTCATGAAGCGTATGATTTAATAAAGAAATTTAATATAAAAATAATTAAGGTGGCATCTAGAACAGTGATAGATCATATTGATCTGGTAAAAAAAATTTTAGATGATAAGAATCAAACAATAATTTCTCTTGGAATGTGGGATAATGATGAGTTGCCATTTAAAAAAACAGATCTGATTGATTATCTATGGTGTATTTCAAAATATCCTTGCTTACCAGATGATTTAAAAGGTTTCCCAAAAAATTTTCGTGACTCTGTTTATTCAGGCTACAGCGATCATACCTTAGGCATTGAAACTTCACTTATTGCCATATCTAGAGGAGCACAAATAATTGAAAAACATTTTACGCTAGATAAATCCGATAACACTATAAGAGATCATGCCTTAAGCGCTACTCCAGAAGAATTTCGTCAATTGGTAATACTAGGGACTGAAATATCAAAATTAACAGATAAGTATATTTAGGAATAAATTTATTAAATTATAATAATTATAAATTAGATGAATATTGAAAATTCAAAAATTGCAATCATAGGACTAGGCTATGTTGGGCTTCCTCTCGCTATTGAGTTTGGAAAAAAATTTATAACCATAGGATATGATATTGACAATCATAGAATATATGACCTGAAAAAAAATATTGATAAAACAAAAGAGACAAAAAAAATAGATTTTTTTAGGTCAAAAAAACTTAAATTTACAAATAAATTAGTCGAAATAGCTGAATGTAATATATTTATTGTCACTGTTCCTACGCCTATTAATTCTAATAAAACTCCAGACTTATCCTTTCTAAAAAAAGCTTCAAAGGATTTAGGAAAAATAATTAAAAAAAAATCCATCGTAATCTATGAATCCACTGTTTATCCAGGTGTAACTGAAGATATTTGTATTCCTATTATTGAAAAAATTTCAAAGCTAAAACTAAATAAAGATTTTTATGCAGGTTACAGTCCCGAAAGAATAAATCCAGGTGACAAAGAACACAGACTTACTGACATTGTCAAAGTTACAAGTGGGTCAAATAAATATGCATCAAGACTTATAGATGAACTTTATAAAAAAATAATAAAGGCTGGTACTTTTAAGGCATTATCTATTAAAACAGCAGAAGCTGCAAAAGTTATAGAAAATACTCAAAGAGATCTAAATATTTCACTAATGAATGAACTTTCAATAATTTTTGATAAGCTTGGTTTAGATTCTCAATCTGTCATAGACACAGCTGCAACAAAATGGAACTTTCAAAAATTTAAGCCTGGATTAGTCGGTGGTCATTGTATTGGTGTTGATCCTTATTATTTAACTTACAAATCTAAAGAAATTGGATATGAACCAAAAGTTATTTTAGCAGGTCGAAAAATTAATGATTCTATGGCTACGCATATTGCCAATAGAATATTTAAAAAAATGAAATTAAAAAAAATTTCATTTAAAAAATCTAAAGTATTAATTTTAGGATATACATTTAAAGAGAATTGTCCTGACACTAGGAATACCAAAGTATTAGACTTAATCACATCACTGCAAAAAAAAATTACGAACTGCAATGTTTATGACCCATACATAAAGTCCCAAAAAAATGAAATCAATATAAATTTTTTAAAAAAAATGCCTATTAATGATAATTACGACATCTTGGTTTTAGCTGTTAGACATAATGAGTTCTTAAAAATTTCTGAAAAAAATTTATCTAAAATAATGACGTCAAATAAGATAATTTTTGATCTTCAAAATGTTTTCCCAAGAAAAATTACAGATGGCAGATTATAAATTAAATACTACGGATAATATTGGATACTAAAAATGAAAATATTAATAACTGGATGTGCAGGATTTATTGGCTTTCACTTGTGTCAAAATCTTTTAATGAACACAAAAAATAAGATTTATGGTCTTGACAATCTTAATGATTATTATGATATAAATTTAAAAAATGATCGATTGAAGATTTTAAAAAAAAATTACAATAACTTCAGATTTTATAAAATTGATATAGCGAATAAAAAAAATGTAGCTAAAAATTTTTACAGCAATAAATATGATATAGTTATAAATCTTGCTGCTCAAGCCGGCGTAAGATACTCAGTTGAAAATCCTGATGAATATGTTAGAAGTAATTTAGTAGGGTTTTTTAATATATTAGATATTTCGCAAAAAATTAATGTAAAGCACATGCTTTTTGCATCCACAAGCTCGGTTTATGGAAAAAGTAAAGTATTTCCTTTAAAGGAAGATTTTAAGTCAGATGAGCCTCTATCATTTTACGCCGCAACAAAAAAAAGTAATGAGGTAATGGCTTATTCCTATAGTAACATACATAAGATACCTATTACCTGCTTAAGATTTTTTACTGTTTATGGGCCTTATGGAAGACCTGATATGTCACTATTTAAGTTTAGTAAATCTATAATTGAAAAAAAAAATATTGAGCTCTACAATTATGGAAAGCATATTAGAGACTTTACCTACATTGATGATGTTGTTGATTCTATTCGTAAGCTTATACCTAAAATTCCAAAGAAAAAAATCCCGTATGAAGTTTTTAATATATCTCATTCAAAACCTAAGACTCTAAAATATTTTCTAAGCACAATTGAAAAAACAATAGGGAAAAAAACGAATGTTCTCTATAAGCCATTGCAATTGGGAGATACCTTTAAAACACATGCAAATAATAAAAAATTAATACGTGCAGTGGGTAATATAAATAAGACAAAAATAGAAGATGGGATCAGTAAATTTATTAAATGGTATAATGATTACTATAAAAAATAATAATGTATGAATGTATATAAAAAAATCTGGGCTACATTAGACAAAAAGTCACAAGTTAAAATTAAAATCTTGTTTTTTTTAATGATCTTTTCAATGATAGCTGAAACTTTAAGTATTGGTTTAATATTGCCTGTTATAGGATTAATTGTTGATCCTAATTTTTTAAATAAATTTCAAAGTAATATAAATTTCATATTAGATTTAAAAAATATGGAATATACAGGATTACTTGTTTTTGTATTATCTTTATTAGTAATAAGTTTTATCTTAAAGAATCTCTATCTAGTATTTTTTTATTGGTGTCAGTATTCTACTGTTTATAGCATACAAAGAAGTATTTCAAAAAAATTATTATTTAATTATCTTAATCGCCCATACACATTTCATATTCAAAAAAATTCAGCACAATTAATTCGAAATACTACTACAGAAGTAGCGCAGCTTACACTTGCTTTAACAAGTGCAATTACTTTCATTACTGAATTTCTTGTAGTATTTGGAATAATTATTCTTTTAATTTTAATTGACCCAATTACTGCAGTAATAGCAGCAATAATATTTTCAGTAATAGGAATGATTTTCCAGAAACTTACAAGAAATCAAATATTAAAATGGGGTAAAAATCGACACGCATACGAAGGAAAAAGAATACAAGATTTGCAACAAGGCCTAGGTGGAATTAAAGAGGTGAAACTGTACGGTAGAGAAACATACTTTATGAACTCTTATGATAAAAATAATCTAGGCTTGACTAAGATGATAAGAAATCAAAAATTTATGAATCAGCTTCCAAGAGTATTGGTAGAAATAATTGCAATTCTTATCTTCATATTAATGATTGCTGCGGTCTTACATACTGGTAATGAAATAAATACTATTATTCCAACCTTGGGTCTTTTTGGCGCGAGTGCCACAAGATTAATACCTTCTATAAATAGGATAATGGCAGCCGCACAAAACTTAAGATTCTCAGGTCCTGTTGTAGATGTAATATATAGTGAACTTGACTCAGTAAGATCTAATCAAATACTTGATAAAAAAGATGGTTTAAACGATGTAAAGCTTGAATTTTTAAATTCAATAAAAATTAATAACTTATCTTACAAATATCCTAAAGCGGAATCAGATGTTTTAACGAATATTAATATTACAATAAAGCATGGAGATTGTATTGGTATAGTAGGCGCTAGTGGAGAAGGAAAAAGTACACTAGTAGACTTATTAACAGGTCTTTTACCTCCAAAAAGTGGCTCAATTGAATTAGATGAAGTAAATATTTATGAAAACTTAAGAGATTACCAAAATATTATTGGATACGTTTCACAAAATATATATTTACTTGATTCGTCTATTAAAAATAATATTGCGTTTGGCTTTAATAAGAATGACATTAATCTTAAGCTTATAGAATCTGTCCTAAAAAAAGTAGAGCTTTTTGATTTTATTAATGCATTGCCAGATAATATAGAAACCAATATTGGCGAAAGAGGGGTAAAATTATCAGGTGGACAAAGACAAAGAATTGGAATTGCAAGAGCACTATATTCAAATCCAGATATAATAATTTTTGATGAAGCAACTAGTGCGCTTGATAATGAAACTGAAAATAAAATAATGCATTCTGTAAACAAACTAAAAAGAGATAAGACGATATTGATCATATCACATAGACATAATGCGCTAGACTTTTGTGATCAAATTTATAGTATAGAAGATAAGTCGATAAAAAAAATTAAATAAGGTAAGAAAAAAAATGTTTAAGCCAAAAAAAGATTTTGAGTGGAACTTGCTGGGTATTTATAATTATAATAAGCCAGGAAAATTTTCAGGATATTTTGATTTTTTAAAAAAAAATCTTGATAAAGATGGTGATTTAGTTGAAGCAGGTGTTTACCAAGGAAAATCTCTTTTGTCTGTTGCACTTTTTCTCAAAGAGATGAAATCAAATAAAATAATTTATGGTTTTGATAGTTTTACTGGATTTCCACCTATTCAAAAAAAACAAGATAAAATTACAAATTTTAAAAGCATGTATAATAAAAGATTGATTTCTAAATCTCACTTTAATGAATTTGAAACATCGATAAACATAATAAAAAAAACTAAGAAAAAAAAACTAGTTGATGCATATTCAATTAGTACATCAGGAGCATTTGCCGATACATCAAAGCAAAGTATATTAAAAAAAATTGATTTTCTTGGTTTAACAAATATTAGATTAATTGATGGCTCGTTTGAAGACACTATGAAGAAATTTAATCCAAAAAAAGGCTTAATTTCAGGAATATTTGATTGTGATTTATATGAATCTTATAAAATATGCTTTAATTTTTTATGGCCACATTTGAATAAAAAAGGTCAAATATATTTAGATGAGTACTATTCTCTAAAATTTCCGGGCGCAAAAATAGCATGTGATGAATTTGTAGAAATGAATAATGCTAAGCTATTTAAGTATAAAAATAAAAATATTTCCGATTTCGAGAGATGGGGTATGTTAAAGATCTAACTATCTTAATCATGTAGAAAATATGAATAGTAAAGATTTTACTGAAATTCCAATATTTGTTTTATCAACTTATGGTCATAATGGAATAGATTGGCTTCATAGCTTATTAGATGGAAGTGAAGAGCTATTAATAATGCCTGCATTTAGTTTTTTTAGAACTTTGAATGCCATTGGGATCAATAAAAATGATAGTAACCAAAAAATTGTAGATAGTTTAATCAAAAATTTCAGATTTAATCCTACATATTTAGTTAGGAGAAGAAAATTTTTATATAGTGAAGATGATTTTAATAATTTTAGTAAAAATCTTCATTTATACTTAGATACAACAAATGAGAAAAATTTTATAAAAAAATTATTTTATGGAATCCATTTTACTTTTGCTTTGATCAAAAAAATTGACCTAAAATATATAAAAGCCATAATAGTACAAGAGCATGTTCCTTTTTATATAACCAATTATCATACAATTTTTAATTCATCATTTATAATGATGATGCGAGACCCAAGAGCCGCAATAGCTGGCTCTATTAAGTCTATGAGTAGAGTTCAACCAGATAAAAAAATTAATGCTCATGATTTTAATTATATAATATTATATTGGCTATTTGCTAGAGAACAAATTCGAAAAATAAGACTAGACAATAATAAAGTGAAATTTATGCAAAATGAAAAAATGCATATTAATTTAGAATTTGAAATGAAAAAACTTTGTGATTGGCTCGGAATTAGATTTACAAAAAATAATTTATTTCAAACAATCCTTAAAGAGCCATGGTCTGGAGAAAGTGCTTATTTGCCTGTAAATTCTGAAATGGACTTATTAAATGACGTACCTATTAATTATTATAAGCAAGAAGAAGTAAATAAGAGATGGAGATCACAAATAGACAAAAATGTAATTAATATGATTGAAGTAATTTGCGGCTTTGAAATGAAAAAATTCAACTATAATTGTGATAATAAAAAAAACTTTTTTAATAATATATATGGTTATTTTAAATACTTTACGGTATTTAGAAAAATTAGAACTCAACATGATTCTTTATATTGGAGGTTGTTGCAAATAATAAAAGAACGTATTGTAAGAGTAATGACTATTTTTTCTCCAAAATTAACACATTATTTTTTTAAAAGGCTCTAACCATATGTTCCTTTTGACGAATCCAAGATTATTAGAAAATAAATATGTTAAGAGTCTATCTAATGATAACAATCTAAATGTTTTCGGGGACTGGGTATCAGACACAAAATATGAAATGTTTTTTAAAGAAAATAAAATAAACATTATAGACATTAAAAAAGTACATTTTAGTGTTAAAGATAGAGCAAAACTTGATCATACATATCGCAAATATCTTATAAGATTAACTAAGTTTTTAAATAATCATCATTGTAAAAATTACCCACTCAGAAATTGGGAAATTATTATTGGGCCTTGGCTTAGAGTCTGTTTGTCGGTAATTTATTCTAAATTATTAATATTAGATAATATTGATTTATCAAAAGACTATAAGTTTATAACAAAAAAATTTAATTTATCCGATGTTGTTTCTACTGATTTTAAAGAATTCATAGAAATGACATATGATGATGATTGGAATACATCAATTCTATCCATGATCTTGAAAATATATGGATACAAAATAAAGTATATTGATTCAGATCAGATAACAAAAACAATTAAAAAATCAAAAAGTAGTAATAAATTTTTAAAGTTATTTAATAAATTAATTACACTAAAGAATAGAAAAGTTTTTATAACTGGTCTTGGTATGAATAGAATGCTCCAATCAATAGCCACTTTAATTACATTAAATGGAATCAATCAAGATATGAATCATAATATTCAAGTCATTATTGATACTAATTTTAGAAATAAATTTTTCCAGTCCATAAAGGACAATGACAAATTAAATTTAGATCAAAATATATTTAATCTTATATTATCGATTATACCCCCTATATATTTAGAACAGTTTGCCTTGCTCAGTGATATATCCACTAAATTATATCCTAAGAACGCCCTGAAAGTTATCACCTCAATCGATCATTTTAACAATGAAACATTCAAGTGCTGGCTTGGAATTAAACTAAATAAAAAAACAGAATACTTGATTTTACAGCATGGAGGTACATATGGTGTTACAAAGTATAGTTCTCACCATGAATTTATAGAAGATAGGACTGCTAGTTATAGATTAACTTGGGGATGGAATGATGACTCTAAAAATACAATTCCTTTTTTAAGTTTAAAGCTGTTAACTCTTAACTTAACAAATCAGAGAAATTCAAAAAAAATTGCTATTTTGTGCACTAGATTAAAATCATATAGTAGACATGACCCATGGGATACTCCTAAATGGAACAATGAATATACTAAGAGTATTATAGCAATAATTAATGGCTGTGAACCACATGTGAGTAAAAATTTATTAGTGAGGCTTCACCCACAGCAAGAACAATATGGATTAGATTTAGAAATGTTAATTAGAAATCAAACAGAAATGTATAATTTTGATAATGAAAAAAATATTCAGTATGTCATGAAGAATTCTCAGTTATGTATTTGTACAAATAATGCAACTGCATTCTTGGAGTGCCTAAAAGTTAATAAGCCATCAATACTTTTTCTATGGGACTATAAGTTAAGTCCATTAAGTAAGAATTCTAAAAAAGATTATAAAAGATTAATTGATGTTGGAATTGTTTTTATAGATATAGATAAATTGATTAATTTTTTAAATAATAATTTTAACTACATTGATAAATGGTGGAAATCAGAAAAAGTTCAAGAGGCAAAAATTTTATTTAATGAAAAGTATGCAAATACTAATATATCTTATTTGTCTAAATTATTTACAGTTAATTAAATATTCTAAATCCCTGGAAGTAGTAAAATAGAATAAAGAGTAGTAAAATTCTAAATTTAATTTTATAAATGATAATGAAAAATAAGAAAATTCTTAAAAGTAGATATAATAATGATGGCTTTGCCATTATAAGAAAATTAATTTCACCAAACGAGATTAAGTCTATTAAAATTGATTTATCTAAGCATATAGAAAAACAGAAAAAAATTTTGAAGGGTAGAGATATAAACTTTACAAAAGATGGATCTGTAAATTCTATACATATGATGGATAATTGGAAATGGACAAAAAAAATACAAAATGACCCAAAGTTAAAAAATCTAGCAGAATTTTTTTTAGATGAGAAGCCAGTTAATTATGGCGCAGAACTTTTTGCTAAGCCAGCAAAAACTGGTAGATATGTTCCCGCTCACCAAGATAACTATTACTGGGCTATTGATGATGCAAATGCATTAACCTTCTGGATAGCTTTAGATAAAACATCTAAAAAAAATGGAGGTATTTATTACTATAAAAAAACTAATCAATTAGGCTTACTTGAACATGCACCTTCATTTGCACCAGGAAGCTCACAAACTTTAAAATATCCAAATTCTATGAAACATTTTAAAAAAGTTATTCCAAGCTTGATGCCTGGAGACTGCATAGTTCATAACGTTTTGGTAGTTCATGGAAGTGAAAAAAATACTAGCAATGAGCCTCGAATGGGTTGGACTGTTAGGTATAAATCGATAAAATCTAAAAAGGATAAATTTCAAGAAAAAAAATATTTAGAAGAGTTGGAAATGCAGATAAAAGGAAGACAAAATGCCAGGATTTGAAATCATAGATAAAAAAGAAAAGAAAGCTGTAAACCAGTTATTTTCAGAGGGAGCGGTATTTATTGCACATGGATTAGCCAATAAAAGAAAAAAATTCCATGTAAGAGAATTTGAAAAAAATTGTTCAAATTTTTTTAACTCTAAATATTGCCTTGCAGTTTCTTCTGGTACTGCTGCTATTAAAATAGCCTTGCTATCAATTGGTATTAAGCCTGGTGATGAGGTTATTACTCAAGCATTTAATTTTATTGCTACAATAGAAGCAATACTAGATTGTGGTGCAACACCGATAATTTGTAATGTTGATAAAACTCTAAATATGGACCCTAAAGAATTAGAGTCTCTTATTTCAAAAAAAACACGAGCAATAATTCCTGTTCATATGTTGGGTGTAGCAGCAGAAATGAATATGATTAAAAAAATTGCCATAAGACATAAGATTAGAGTCATTGAAGATAACTGTGAAGCAATTGGTGCAAAATATATGAATAATTATTTAGGCACCATTTCAGATGCTGGAATTTTTAGTTTTGATTATGGAAAAATGATTACAACAGGAGAGGGGGGGATGATTTTGACTAATAAGCTAAAGATAGACAAGTTTTCGAGAGAATATCATGATCATGGACACCAAAATAATCCAAGATTACCCAGAGGAAAAGATAGTAAAAAAATTTATGGGTTTAATTACCGAATGACAGAAATACAAGCAACAATTGGTAAGGTCCAATTAAAAAAACTAAATTTTATGTTAAAACAAAACTATCAAAGGTATGCATTATTAGAAAAAGAACTTATTAAAAAATTTGAACTAAGATTAATACCAGATAATTCAGTACCCACTTTTGATACATTTATTTTTTTTGTAAAAGATAAAATATTAAGAAAAAAAATTGTTGACTTATTAATTGCAAAAAAAATTGGGACAAAAAACCTACCTGATGCAATAGAGTGGCACTGCGCATATTTTTGGGAACATGCCCTATCTAAAAAACACATAATACACTCTAAAAAAACAAAAAAAATACTTGAAACAGCAATTGCAATTCCAATTTGGTTGTCTAAATCAAAAAAACAATATTCTTATATTGGTAAGGCTATAGCAAAGATTAAAAATGATTAACTTAATAATTATTCCTGCTAGAAGTGGATCTAAGGGGATTAAAAATAAAAATATTAAAAGATTAAATGGAAAAGAATTAATCAAATATACACTTGATAGTTGTAAAAATATTAATATTCCAAATAAATTTATTATTGTTTCATCTGATAATAAATTTATTAATAAAATCGCTGAAGAATATGGATTTTATCATAATTATGTAAGACCTAAATCTTTAGCAAAAGATTCTTCAAAAATTCAGGATGCAGTTCTACATGTTTCCAGCTGGGTTGAAAAAAAATTTAATAAAAAAGTAGAAAATATAATTTTGCTTCAACCAACGTCACCTTTGCGGAAAATAATAGATATTGAAAAATCTTTTAAACATTTCAAAAGATTAAATTTAGATAGTTTAGTATCAGTAACCCCTGTGATTCAAAGTATGTACGACATTGGTGAAATTAGGAACAATAAGTTAAAAAAAATTATAAAAGATAATAAAATCTTTCAAAGACAGCAGGAAAAAAAATCTTTTTATTTTATTGATGGATCAATATATATTGCATCTTTAAACTTTATAAAAAGAAATAAATCTTTTTTAAATAAAGACTCATATCCATTTGTTTTAAAAAGAAAGTATTCAATAGATATTGATGATAATGAAGACTTTTCTGTTGCTGAAAAGATTATTATAAATGGTAAATAATAACAATATACTATTAGTTGGTGGAGAAGGGTACATTGGTCAAGTCACATCTAGTATTCTAATCAATAAAAATTATTCTATCGTATCTTATGATAACCTTATCTATGATCATAATCCAATTCGGAATATTTATACAAAAGAACAATATAGATTAATTAATGGAGATATTAGAAAAATCGAAAATGAAAAAATCTTATTTTCCAACATTGGAACTGTAGTAATATTTGCTGGTCTTGTAGGGGACCCTATTACAAAAAAATATCCAGCACTAAGTTATGATATTAATTATCAAGGTATTAAATCTGTAATTGATAAATCTATAAAAAACGGCATTAAAAAAATAATCTTCATATCTACATGTTCAAATTATGGAATTGTAAATCAAGATGAGCTAGCAGATGAAAAATATATCTTAAATCCACTTTCTAGTTATTCAAAATCTAAAGTTGCAATTGAAGAATATATATTATCTCTTAAGGGAAAAGTTGACTCAAATATTACAATTCTCAGATTTGCAACTGCATTTGGTTTATCTAGTCGAATGCGATTTGACTTAACTGTAAATGAATTTGTAAAAGATATATATTTTAATAATGATCTAAAAATCTATGATGCAGATACTTGGAGGCCATATTGTCATATTAAAGACTTTGCAAATATTATAGAGAGAGTAATTTGTGCTGATGAAAAAACTGTATCATTTCAAGTCTTTAATGCAGGCAGTCAAAAAAATAACTATACTAAAAGAATGATAGTTGCAAAAATATTAAAGTACTACGATAGCAAAAAGCTTGAATTTATTGAAAGAAAAGACAGTGATAGAAGAGATTATAAAGTATCTTTTAATAAATTAGAAAATGTACTTGGTTATACATGTGAGTACACTATCAGCGATGGAATTGTAGAAATATTAGATTATTTAAAAAAAACAAATATAAAAAATAATATAAATCTTGGAAACTATGTAATAGATGAAAAATGATCAAAATAATATTTTATTAAATGAACCTTTTTTAACGGGCAATGAAAAATCCTATCTTTTAGATTGTATCAACAGTAATTGGATCTCAACTTCTGGATACTACGTTAACAAATTTGAACAGGAGGTGGCAAATTATGTAGATTCAAGATATGCAATTGCATGTAGCAGTGGAACAGCAGCTTTACATATAGCATTAAAGGTTTTAGGTATAAGTAATAATGATGAAGTAATTGTTCCAACAGTTACTTTTATTGCTACTATTAATGCGATAAGATATAATAATGCTTCACCAGTATTTCTAGATGTAGATAATTTCTATAATATCGATGTTACTAAATTTATTAAATTTATTGATAATCAAACATACTATAAGGATGGCTTTACTTACAATAAAAGCACTAATAATAAGATTAAAGCTGTTTTACCAGTACATGTTTGGGGTAACGCTGTAGATCTCAATAAGATAATTAAAATTTGCAAAGAAAAAAATATTAAAATAATTGAAGATGCCAGTGAGAGTCTTGGTTCTAAATATAACTCTGGGCCATTGAAAAATAAATACACAGGAACTATTGGTGATATTGGTTGCTTCTCATTTAATGGAAATAAAATAATAACTGCAGGTGGTGGCGGGATGATTGTAACAAATGATAAGTTGTTAGCAGAAAAATCAATATATTTCACTTCTCAGGCTAAAGATGACCATTTAAATTTTATTCATGATGAAATTGGTTATAATTATAGATTAACAAACTTACATGCCGCAGTAGGATTAGCTCAAATAGAAAAAGTTAATGAAATATTAATTAGAAAAGAAGAGATATTTAATTTTTATCTAGAATTTTTTTCAAACAACGATAAAATTAGTTTAGTACCACGCCCAGATTATGCTACAAATAATCACTGGCTAAATATTATTAGATTTAAAAATTTTAATTACTTAGATTTAAAAAAAATTATTACTTATTTAAATGAAAATTGCATTCAAGTCAGACCTATTTGGCAATTAAATCATTTACAGAAACCTTATAAAAATGATGAGTTTTTTGATATTGTAAATGCAACAAAATTAATTGAAAATTCTTTATGCTTGCCATCTAGTCCCGGTATGTCTAATGATGATTTAAAAAGAGTATGCGAAACAATAAATACTTATTGTATATAATTAACAATAACTAGGATGAATTTTAAAAATCGTCAAAATTGCTACGTAATTGCAGAGGCTGGAGTTAACCATAATTCCAGCATTAAAATGGCATTTGAATTAGTTGATGTGGCTAAAGCAGCTGGAGCTGATGCAATTAAATTTCAGCTGTTTGATATTGATGAGCAAGTATCAAATATTGCAATTAATGCGCCATATCAAAGAAAAGGTTCTAAAAAAAAGGCATTTAAAGAAATGGCTAAGGATTATGAGTTAGATTGGCTAGAGCATTTAAAAATAAAAAAACACTGTGATGAAATTGGAATAGATTATCTGTCATCATGTTTTGATAATAACGCCATTGATTTCCTCATTGATAAAATTGGGTCTGAATTAATAAAGATCAGCTCTGGTGAAATAACTAATTATAAATTGATAGAATATGCTTCAACAAAAAATAAAACAATTATTTTAAGTACTGGAATGGCAACAATAAGCGAAGTTGAAGGTGCGGTAAACAAAATTCTATCAAATAAAAATTTTAAAAAAGAGTTAATATTACTACACTGCACTTCAAATTATCCGGCCCAATTAGAATCTTTGAATCTTAATGCTATACATACCCTTAGAGACAAGTTTCAATTAATAGTAGGCTATAGCGATCATTCACTTGGAAATAAAGCGGCTATGGCATCCTTAGCTTTGGGCGCTAAAGTGATAGAGAAACATTTCACTTTAGATAAGTCTTTACCAGGACCTGATCACTCAATGGCTTTAGATCCAATTCAACTCAAGGATTTTATTGAAGAAATTAGAATGACTGAAAAAATGTTAGGAAATGGAATCAAAATTCCTACAGTTGAAGAAATAGAAATGAAAAAAGTTTTTAGAAGAGGAGTTATATCTATGGAAAAAATACTAGCAGGACAAGTGTTAAACATTTATAATATAGGTATAAAAAGACCCCTTATAGGCATAGATGCCGTAAGTTATGAGGATGTATTAAATAAAAAAATTAAGATTGACGTTGAGAAAGATGTTCCTATTACATGGGATATGTTAGAAAGTGATATATGAAAAAAGTACTTATATTTGCACCTCACCCAGATGATGAGACTCTAGGTTGTGGAGGAACTATTTTAAAGCATATAAAATCAAAAGACGAAGTTTACTGGTGTATAGCAACCCTTGGAAATAAAAAAATGGGACATGATAGTGTCCATTTTAAAAAGTGGAAAAAAATCATTAAGGATGTGAGTAAAAAATACGGATTTAAAAAAACATATACCATTGGATTTCCCACAGGAGAATTAGACAAGGTAGGTTATATGAAAGTAATAGAATCTTTTACAAAAGTAATAAAAAAAGTGAATCCTGATTATGTATATGTTAACTATTCACATGACGTACATACTGATCATGATGTAACCTTTAGAGGAGTGATTAGCTCAACAAAAAACTTTAATTTTCCAAATATAAAAAAAATATTTTGTTATGAAACAGTATCAGAAACAGAGTTTCTTTATAGCAATACTCCATTTAATCCTAATTTTTTTAATGACATATCTGAACATATTGAAGAAAAAATTGAAATATTTTCATTATATAAAACTGAAGTGATGAAACAAAATTTACCAAGAAGTATTGCAAATATTAAAAATATTGCAAAATATAGGGGGAGTCGTATTGGCAAGTCTTATGCAGAAGCTTTTATGTTGATATTTAGTAATGAGCTATAGATGAAAATTATTCTAATTGGTGGATTAACAACTGGAAAAATTATATTAGAATATTTATTAAGTTTAAAAAATGTTAATTTAGAACTAATAATTACTCATCCAAAAAATTTTAAAACTCAGAGTTATATTGATTTATCTAAGTATAGAAAAAGTGTTAAAATAATTTATGACATTAATGCAAATAATCATATTAATAAAATAAAAAAAATTAATCCTGATTTGATTATTGTTTGTGGCTGGTCGTGGCTAATAGATAAGAATCTAATTAACTTAGCAAGATATGGAGCCATGGGATTTCATCCTTCAGTATTACCAAAAGACAGAGGCAGATCTGTTCTTGCCTGGCAAATTGAAGAAGGTTATAAAGAAACATCTATGACAATGCTATATCTAGATAGTGGAGTGGACTCAGGAGATATTATTGGACAAAAAAAAATAATTATAACTAAACATAATGATATATCTGATATATTAAGAAAATGTGATAAAGCAATTTTGATACTAATGAAAAAGTATTTTGGAAAAGTTTTAAAAAATAATGTTAATAAAAATAAACAAAATCATAAATATGCTACATATAGAAAATTGAGAAATGATACCAACTCAAAAATTAATTGGAAATCTAAGGGAATTGACATTTATAATAAAATAAGAGCTATAAGTAATCCATACCCATGTGCTTATTTCTTACATGAAGGGAAGAAAGTCAGAGTTATTAGTTCAAGAATACTTCCAAATTATAAAATTGCCATAAATAAAAATAAATTAAATATAACTAAAAATAAAGATGAATATATTTTTGAATGTAAAGATAGTTTTATAAAAGTAAAAATAAAAAATGAAAATTGTTAGTAAAAAAAAATTGCCTTCTTTTCTACAACAAGAGCTGAATTTGGATTAATTCAACCTTTATTATCAAAAATTTATCTTAATAAATTATTTACATCTTATTTTTTTGTAGGTGGAAGTCATCTAGTAAATGATTATGGTAAAACTATTTTAGAAATTAAAAATAAAAAAATTAAAATAAATGAAATTTTTAATTTTTATAGCGATAAAAAAAAAGATAATAAAAATTTAATTGATGCTCTTGCAAAAGAAACTAAACAATTAAATAAAATTTTTCAAAAATTTGATTTTGATACTATAATAATACTTGGAGACCGTTATGAGTTACTTCCAATAGTAACTTGTGCAATATTATACAATAAAAAAATAGTTCATATAGGTGGGGGTGAAAAGACACTAGGCATAATAGATGAACAAGTTAGAAATATGGTTTCAAAGTCTGCCCATTTACATTTTACTTCCAACAAATATTTTAAAAAGCAGCTAATAAATATGGACGAGAATTATCGGAGTATTTTTAATGTTGGCTCATTAAGTACTGAAAATATAAAAAAGATTAAAAGAATAGATAAGAAAAACCTTTTCCAAAAATTTAAGATTGATATTAAGTTACCATTAATATTAATGACGTACCATTCTACAACATTAGAGTTTAATGTAAGTGTCAAGGAACAGATTAATAATATATTCAAAGCTTTAGAGCAATTTAATTTTTCGGTCATCATAACAGGACCAAATATAGAAAAAAATAGCGATATAATTAAAAATATCAAAATAAAAAATACAAGGAAGAATAAAAATTATCAATATTTTGATTCTTTGGGGTTTGATAATTATCATCAGCTAATGAAATATTCAAATTTTGTTATTGGTAATTCGTCAAGCGGTATTATTGAGACTCCATATTACAAAATTCCCACAGTTAATGTTGGAATTAGACAAAAAAAAAGATTACGGCATATTAGTATTATAGATTGTAATTATCAACAAATTGAAATTGTAAAATCGATAAAAAAAGCTAGTTCAGAAAATTTTAAAAAAAAGATATCAAATATGAAATATCTTTTTGGAAATGGGAATTCATCTGAAAAAATTATTAAAGTTTTAGAAAAATATATTTAATATAGGAGTTAATTATAAATTGAATAATTCAGCACTATTCATCGGTACGAGATTAGAGGCATTATTATGCTTAAAAACTTTTTTTAATGTAGAAAAAATTATAACTGTTAAGAATTCTCACATTCATCTGAGTAATGATATAGATAAAAAAAATATTGCAATAATTAATAAAAAAAATAAAAATATTTATTTTGAATTAATAAAAAAATCTAATGTTGATTTAGTATTCTCAGCTGGGTTCCCATTTGTGTTGCCTGAGTATGCATTGGATAATGACAAAATTTATCTAAATTCACATCCTGGTGTTTTACCACAAGATAAAGGTTATAATGTTATTAAAGATAATTACAAAAAAAATAATTCATTATATGGAGTGACTCTACATTATATGATAAAAAATGTTGACTCAGGAAACATTATATTTCAAAAAAAAAAAATACTTGAGAACCACAGCTTAAATCAAATTTATGATATACTTTTTTCAAAAATAGAGCCGTTAGTAATAAAGCAAGGTATGATCAAGTTAGGTTACAAAATTAAAAATGAATAAAAATATCAATAATCATATAGGCGGAGAATTTGAATTTGATGAAAGTCTTTTTAATAAAAAAGATAATTTATTTACTAAAAATTGTGGTTCTTTTTATGTTAACGGTCGAAGTGCACTAAAGGCGATTATAAATGATTTAATAGAAAAAAATATTAAACTTGTATACGTACCAGCTTATAATTGCTCAAGTATCATTCAGGTAATTAAATCATTAAATATTTCATATAGATTTTATGCAATAGATAAAAATTTTAAGCCATTAATTAAGCCTAAAGAAAACTCAGCAATAATTATTAATCATTATTTTGGATGGAAAAATCAATTTAAAAAAGAAAATAATATACATATTATTGAAGATGCAACGCATATATATTTAAATAAAGATTACAATATCTTAAAATCAAAGAATTATATATTCATCTCACTAAGAAAACACACACCATTAGCTTTTGGAGGATGGTCTAACATTAGATCTAAAAATATGAAAGAAACAAAAGAAATTTCTATCTTAGCAGAAGAATTCATTAGTTTTAGAAAAAAAAAATTCATTCAAATATTAAATAAAAGTTATTATAAAAATGAGATCTATTTCCTAGATAAGCTTGAATATTATGAAAAAAAAATTTCAAAAATTTATGATAATGAATGTATTCCAAAAATTATAAAAGAGCATCTTATAAAATATGATTGGAATAAAATATCTGAACGGAGAAGAAAAAATTGGAATTATCTAGATAATTTGATAGGGAAAAAAGTAAATAAAGTGTTTTCAAGGCTAGAAAGATGTACGGTTCCCCTAGGTTATGTCATAAGATCAGAAAAACGAAATTTATTAAGAAATAATTTACTTAAAGAAAGAATATTTACCAGTATTCATTGGGAACTAAATAAAGAATTAAATGAAAAAAAATTTTTATTTGAAACAACTCTCTCAAAAGAAATTTTAACTATTCCAATTGACCATAGGTATAATTTTTATGACATGAAAGTTATTGCTAATAAAATAAGTAAATATATTTAATAAATGAGCTATCAGGTACTAGATTCAATTAAAGACAAAGATAAATGGATGGAGTTTTTAGACTCATTCAATGATATTGAAATAGACATTTATTATCTCCCTGAGTATATGAATCTAAGTATTAAGGATAATAATGAAGCACTACTTTTTATTTATAGTCATGATAAAAATTTTTGGATATACCCATTTTTCTTAACTAGTATAAATAAAGCTTATCTGGTAAACACAAAACTAATTTATAAAGATATAGAAACAGCGTATGGTTATTCAGGGCCTTTAAGTAATTCAAGTAATGTTAATTTTATAGAAAAAGCACAATCAATATTTAGTGAATGGTGTCATGATAAAAATGTTGTTGCAGAATTTATAAGATTTCATCCTTTGCTTAAAAATACAAATTTTTATAAAAAAAATACAATTATATTGTACGATAGAAAGACTATTTCAATAAATTTAGAAAAATTTAATAATGAAAAAAATAAATTTGATGCTAAGACAAGAAATATAATTAAAAAATTTTATAAAGAAAACAATTACATAAAAATTGTAGATAGTAAAAAAGACTATGATTTATTTAAGGATTTATATTTATCAAATATGAAAAAAAAAGATGCAACCAATTTTTATTATTTTGATGAAAAGTATTTTGATAGATTATTTTATTTTATTTTAGGACATGGATGTATAATTAATGCGTATTGTAAAAATAATTATTTAATCGGCGGTGCCTTTATCTTATTTAGCAATCAATATGCACATTATCATTTAGCTTCATCATTGAAAGGAAAGCTATATAGTGGTACTAGCAATGCAATTATAGAAAAAGCTATTTATATTTCATTAGACAAGAACAAAAAATTACTTCATTTAGGTGGCGGTGTTCATAGTGATAATAATGATAGTTTATTTAAGTTTAAAGAAAGTATGGGAAATATAATGAATGAATTTTACATTGGAAAAAAAATTTATAATCCACATATATATAATGACATATTAAATGTTTTCCAAAGCAGCAAAAAAGACTATGATTCCAAAAAAGTTCTCTTTTATAAGTAGATACAACGAATGAAATTAAAAAAAAATATTTTAGTAAGTAATAATATTTCAATCAGAGATGCAATGAGCCGGTTAGACGGTACAGGTGAAAATTGCTTATTAGTAATAAAGAATAAATCAATATTACTTGGTACTTTAACTGACGGTGATTTAAGAAGAGCTATTTTAAATAATATTAGTATTAACTCATCTATTAACAAGATTTATAATAAAAAATATAGTTATTTAATTGAAGCCAACTATAAGCTGCATGATGTAAAAAAAATTCTATTAGAAAAGAAAATAGATTTAATTCCTATTATTAATAAAAAAAAAGAAATAATTGACTATCATACTTGGGATGAAATTTTTAAAGAAGAAAAGCTTTTAGTTAGTAAATTTAAGAAGGCACCTAAAGTTGTTATAATGGCTGGTGGTAAAGGAGTTAGACTTAAACCTTTTACTGATATACTTCCAAAGCCCTTAATGCCCATTGGAGATGATACAGTTATTGAAAAAATAATTATGAGATTTAATAATTATGGTATTTTTAACTTCTATATAACTACAAATTATAAATCAAATATAATTAAATCTTATCTTAATGATTCTAGTAAGATAAATAAATTTTCTTTTGTACAAGAAAAGTCCCCATTAGGAACTGCTGGAAGCCTAGAAAAATTAAAAAATAAAATTCGTGATTCATTTATCTTAACCAATTGCGACACTTTAGTTGATATTAATTTTAAAGATTTAATTGATTTTCATGAATTAAATAAATTTTCTATTACAATAGTTGCTTCTATTAAAGATTTTCAAATTCCTTACGGAGTATGTGAAATTGATAGTAAGCAAAAACTAAAAAAAATTAATGAGAAACCAGTACACAACATCCTTGTTAATACTGGAATTTATATTGTTAATCCTCATATACTTAAATACATAAAAAAAGATGAAAATATTGATCTTACTTCTTTAATTGAAAGAATAAAAAAACTTAAATATAGTATTGGTGTTTATCCAATATTAGATAAATCATGGATCGATATTGGCCAGTGGACAGAATATAAAGAAGCCTTACAACATTTTTAATTAAACTCTTTGTAATATTTTGGATTTAAAAACTTGAAGAAAATTATTTTTTTAGTCAGTTCTAAATTTAGTGATCGTGATTATATTAGATTTGGGTTTAAAGACCTTATCAATAAAGGATATGACGTAAGCGCTTGGGACTGTTTAGATATTATTTATAAAAATTATGAAATTAAAAAAGATGAGATCTTAAGCCCTGAATTAAATTATGCATATAGAAAGCATCACTTAAAATTTGCTAGTAAATCTAATTTACTAAAACATATATCTAAAATAGATAAAAATGATTTTTTTATTATAAATTTTCCTTTACAGAAAGATAATAAATTTATTTTTAACTATTTAAATAAAAAGAGTTTAATCTATGGTTATATGATGTTAGGAATACTTCCCTTTCAAATAGTCACCGGAGGATCAATATTAAAGTATATTAGTAAGATAAATTATTTAATAAGGAGAATAGTAAATACAATACAATCTAAAATTTTATTTAATTCAGTATTATTTAAACCTAGCTTTGTAATAACTGCAGGTGAAATACCCAGACTTAATGTTTTAAACAAATATAAAAACACGATCGATATAATTAATACTCATGCTTTTGATTATGATACTAGCTTAAAAACTATTAATAAGAGTATAGACGAAAAACTGCCAGAGAGATATGCAGTTTTTTTAGATGAAAACAACGTAGCACATCCAGACTTAATATATAATAACGCTGAACAAGTGTGTGAGCCGACTAAATACATTAATGAATTAAAGGAATATTTCCTAAAATTTGAATTGAAAACAAATTTACCTATCGTTATTGCTGCTCATCCAAAAGGAGACTATTCATTTCACTATGATAATTTTAGAATTGTATACTCGCTTACAAGTGAGTTAGTACAAAAAGCTGATGTCGTAATAATGCAAGCAAGTGCTTCAATAAACTTTGCCGTATTATATAAAAAACCAATTATATTTTTAAATTCTAAAAGCTATATTAAATCTTATTATGAATCGATTAATAAACTTGCATCAAGTTTAGATTTACAACCAGCCCAGATTGGAAATAATTTAATAGACATTACTATACCAAAAGTAGTTGATACTAGCTATTCTTTATATGTAAATAATTATATTAAAGAAGATTTAAATGATACTGAAAATATATGGGATAAATTTGATAAGTATATTCATCAGTATTTAGTATAAGAAGATATAATAATTACCAATAATAATATGTCCGAAATAAATATTCCCCTAGTAGTTGATTTAGATGGAACTTTAACAAAATCTGATACCTTTGTTGAATCGTTGGTTTCTTATATAAAAGAAAATTTATTAAATATATTTAATATTTTATATTGGGCTTACATTGGTAAAGCATATTTAAAAAGTAAAATTGCAGATAAGAAAATTATTCCTCCCAAAGAAATTATCTATAGAAAAGAAGTTATTGATTATATAAACGAACAAAGATTAAAAAAAAGAAAAGTTTTCTTATGTTCTGGGTCAAATATAAAACAAGTAGAAGCTATTCATAATCATTTAAAAATTTTCGATGGTTTTTATGGGAGCACAATAAACTGTAATTTAATTTCAAAAAATAAATTAGATCTGATAATAAAAAACTTTAGTCCTAATAAATTTGACTATATTGGAGATTCAAAAGCCGATATAATTATATGGAATAGTTCTAGAATAGCTCTAACAGTAGATGTTGAAAAAAAAACATTAAATAAAATTAGTAATGAAAATTCTAATATCATTCAAATAACTAAAATTTTAAATTTCAAAGATAGATTAAAAGTATTTATAAAATCAATAAGAGCTTATCAGTGGGTTAAAAATAGCTTAGTTTTTTTACCAATATTTTTAGCCCAAGATTTTTCATTATTAATTTTTTCATATGCTTTTTTAGCCTTTATATCTTTTTCATTTGTTTCATCTTTTACTTATTTAATTAATGATATTTTTGATATTAATGAAGATAGGCATCATAAAAGAAAAAAAAATAGACCAATAGCAGCGGGTATTATGTCAATTAGTTTAGCGCTTAAAACATCTATTGTACTCCTCACCATGAGTATATTAATAGGATTATTAATTTTAGGATCCCCATTTTATCAACTTTTATTTATCTATGTTATAGTAACATCTCTATATACGATTATTCTTAAAAAAATTCTTTTTTTTGATTTATTTATTTTATCATTTTTTTATATATTAAGAATTTTAGGAGGTGGGTTTGCAACAAATATTGAGATTTCAAATTGGTTAATATTATTTAGCTTTGTCTTCTTTTTATTTCTTGCTTCCATTAAAAGACTTGCAGAAATAATTAATATTACAAACGATGATATAAAAAGAAATTATGGAAGAGCCTACAAAGAGATTCATTTATATCAAATGAAGTTATTATGTATATTATCAGCAATTTCTTCTATTATTTTTTTAATAAATTATTTTTTTAGCAATAAAGTATTAAGCCTTTACCATAACCCAAAATATTTACTCTTAATATGTCCCATAATAATTATTTGGCAGATTGTGCTCTTTAAAAATACTTTAAAGAATCAAATGAGTGATGATCCTATTATTTATATATTTAAAGATAAAATTAGTTGGGCTTGTTTTTCAATAATTGCATTAATAATAATTTCACAAATGAGAATATGGTAATAAGTATTTTTCAAGAAATTAGTGGCTGGGGAAGATATCCTAAAGTAAAATGTAAAATATATTCACCAAGTGAATATAGTGAAATTATCAATTTAACGGTTAGCCCATTAATTGCCAGAGGTTTAGGTAGATCGTATGGTGATAGCTCACTTCAACCAAAAGGAACAATTGACACAAGAAAGCTAAATAAGATTTTATTATTTGATCAAAAAAAAGGCATCATTCAAGTTCAGTCAGGTATTAGTGTTGCATCATTAATAGAGTACATATTACCTAAAGGATGGTTTATGCCAGTTTCAGCTGGAACAAAATATGTTTCTATTGGAGGTATGGTTGCCTCAGATGTGCATGGAAAAAACCATCATTTAGATGGAAGTTTTGGAAATTTTATTAAAGAAATTAAAATTATAAATAAACTAAAAGAAATAGTTACATGCTCAGTCGATGTTAAACCAGAATTATTTTGGAATACAATTGGAGGAATGGGTCTTACGGGAATAATAGTTGAAGTAAGTTTCTCACTTTTAGCAATTCAAACTTCTTTTATTAAAAATGAAGTTATAGCAACAAGAAATCTAAAAGAAACAATGATGGAATTTCAAAGTATAAAATTATCTAAATATTCTGTTGCATGGCTTGACTGTACTGCTTCAGGTACAAGTATAGGTCGATCAATAATCTTTAAAGGTGAACATGCACTTAGAAATAAATTGCCTAACAATTTATCAAGAGACCCTATTAAGGTTAAAGTTAAAAAAAATATCAATATACCATTTACTTTTCCTGAATGGATTCTCAATAAATTTACAATTAAGATATTTAATTTTCTATATTATTTTATTAACAAAAATAAAAATTCTAAATTTATAGATTATGATACTTTTTTTTACCCCTTAGACTCTATAAGTAATTGGAACTTAATTTATGGTAAGAAAGGCTTTATCCAATATCAATTTGTTTTACCTGAAGATAAATCATATGAAGGTATCAAACAATTAATTGGTATATTTCAAAAATATAACATATACCCATTTTTATCTGTTTTAAAGCTTATGGGTGACAGCAGCAAGGGAACTCTCTCCTTTCCAATGAAAGGATATTCATTGGCGCTAGATTTTCCTATTAGTAAAAATTTATTCAAAATGTTAAATGAATTCGATAATTTAGTTATTAAATACTCAGGTAAGGTATACTTAACAAAAGATTCAAGAATTAATAAAAAAGATTATAAAGAAATGTATAAAAATCAACTAAGAAATTTTGATATTTTGAAAGACAATAAAAGTGTAAAATTTTCTTCTTTACAGTCTGAAAGGCTAGATTTTTTTAATCTATGAAAAAAAATATCTTAATACTAGGGGGTAAATCAAAAGTTGGAATTGCTATTGCAAAACAATTTGCAAGTAAAGGCTATAATATTTTGTCAGCAGGAAGACAAATAAATACATTAAACAATCTTAAAGATAATATATCTAAAAAATATAATATAGAATTTCAATTAATTGAATTTGATATTTTAGAATACGAAAAATTTAATAGTTTCATTAATTCATTATCTCTAAGGCCATGTGCAATTATTTGTGTTATTGGAAAATTAGATAAAGTTGATTCATCTGTTAGTCAGGTACTTGAAAAAAATATAGTTTTACAAACTAACTATGTTGGTCCAGCATTATTATTGGATATGTTTGCTGAAGAATTTAGTAAAGAACAAGAGAATCTATCGATTATAGGCATTAGTTCTGTTGCAGGGGAAAGAGGAAGGGCTTCAAATTATTTTTATGGATCTGCTAAATCAGGATTTACTCAATATTTGTCAGGTTTAAGACAAAAATATAATCTAACAAACATCAATGTCATTACTATAAAGCCAGGTTTTATTGACACCGAAATGATAGCAGACTTAACCCCCCCTAAATTTCTTGTGACTACACCAGATGAATTGGCTAGAATGATATATTTAGCATATAAAGAAAATAAATTGATTGTATATACAAGATATTGGAAATATATAATGCTATTAATTAAAATAATACCTGAGTCAATTTTTAAGAAATTTAATTTTTAATTTAGAGGAAAATAAGTTTGTGAATAATAGTTTAAATATAGATAAAAAACCAATCAAAATAATAGATCTTTACGATATTATGTATGTTTTTTGGTTAAATAAAATAACTATTTTATTAATAACAACAATTTGTTTTTTTGTTGGCTATATATTTTTCAATAATTCCGATGCGGATACTTATACTTCAAAACAATTAATCAAATTAGATGTAGCAAAAGAAACTTTTATCGCACGCTCATTTAGTATAAATCCATTAGATAAACTTTTTTTTAATATCGAGTCTAAAGAATTACAAATTCAATTTGCAAAACAATATGATTCTAATAATACTGAAATTAATATAAATAATTTATCATCAAACGCTTTTGATCCTGATACTAGTGTTGCTGGTGATACAGAATATTATATAAATTATATGTCAACTGATAAAATTGAATCAAAAAAAATAGCAAATGAATATTCAAAATTTATAATTAATTACACTGAATTACAGATATTAGATATTCTTAAAACAATTTATATTCAAAAAATTAATGAGTATAATAGTAGTGTAGAAAAAAATAAAAAATTACTTATGCATACTTCTAATATTGCAAAATTAAATATTGAACAGGAAATATTACAAGTTAAAAATGATATAAATATTGCCAAAACAATAAATATAAGTAAAATTTTACCTGAGAGAATGATACTGCAAAGTGAAAATTTTTTATATGGCAGTGATATACTTGAAAAAAAACTAGAAAATTTAAATTCTATATATAATGCAACGAATTATCTATCTGGCTTAGAAATAGAGGCTACAATTAAGCTCATGAGACAAGCTATAGATAAGCCGTTTGAAGACTATTACTATAATTTAAGTAAAAATGGATTTTTATTTAGTGAAGCGCCTAAAATTTATTATGCACATTTATTTGATGTCTCAACTAATGTTAAAGGATCCCCTAATCTAGTAGTTTACGTATTTTTAATATTTGGATTTATGATCTCACTAGTAATTGTATTGCTTAGAGAAGGCATTAGAGGCAAGTATATATAAGTAAGAAACTTATTGAATTCAATCTACAGCAATGTCGTATAATCAAAACTTATTATTATTAATTAGCTGTATAGGTTATTTTTTATTTTCAATTGCTTTAGGTTATATTTCCTATCCACAAGAAGATGCATTAATTTTATTTAGATACGTAAATAATTTTGCTGAAACTGGACATCTATATTTCAATATAGATGGCCCTCCAACTGAAGGTGCGACAGATTTTCTTTGGACCATATTTCTAGGATTATTTTTATTAATTGGAGTTAATCCTTTTGTTACTACAGTAATTATAAGCACATGTAGCATTTTTCTAATTTTCAAACTTATTATAAAAAAAATTATACCTAATCAAAGTATCTTTTTTTATGCTTTTTTTATTATTATATTCTTAAATATAGGTCAAATTACAGGAGCTTCCATATATGGATTTAGCACCGTAATTTTTTGTACAATATGCATGTATATGTATAAATATGCATTTGAAGGAAAATATATTCAATGGAGTATTGCTTCAGTAATTTTTTGCTTATTCAGACCTGAAGCGGTTTTATTTTTTTTACCGTCAATTTTTAAAGCATATAAAACTGCACATTTTCATAATGTATTAATTCATTTTTATAAATCAATCATATTCATCATATGCATTGGCTTAGCTTATTTTAGTTTAAGGTTTATGTATTTTGGAGAATTATTACCTTTACCATTAATAGTGAAAAGTATCGGAGGTGAAATTTCTATAATTAGGTTCATGGCCACAGTTTCTCAGCTATTCTCAACTTTATTTATATCTTTATGTATAGTTACAATTATTTATATTTTTTCTTACAGAAAAATTTTTTTTAAATTAGATACTAATTTTATTGTTTTTATATTAATTACTCTTAGTTTAATAATATACATTTTCAGTCTCTCAACAGGATTTACTTCACAGAATATTTTTTTTAGATATTTTGCACCAATATATTTTTTTATTTTTCTGTGTGCAATGTATTCTCTTGCAAAGATTAATTACAATAAATTTTATTTATTAATTTTATATTCTTTCTTATTATTAGGTTCATTCGATAATAGTAACTTATTAAATAGGACTTTAAACATTGAAAAAAGGAATATAACAAATCCAACATATAATATTATGAGAGAATTTAATGAAAATTCATTTAAAAATCATCCCCTCGTACTTATTTCAACTTCACTGGAAAAAATTGAAAAAAAATTAAAGATAATGATTACAGAAGCTGGCGCCCTGCCATATATAACTAAATTTGATTCATATGATTTAGCAGGATTGAATAATAATCTTTTTGCAAAAAGACCAGTTTCATGTCAAGATATTGATGAAATTAATCCGGATTTAATCGAAATAGATTTAGGTCCTGCAATGTATCTGGTAAATTTTGATAAGCTTTTAAATAATAACAATTTTCCAAATTGTGGAATATTTAGTAAAGAATTAATTTATACAGAAGACGGTATTATTAATAACAATGAAATGTTTTATGTAGATTCGTATGATAACATTAGAAAAGAAAAACATCACAATTCTACAGTTTCCTTGGCTGCTTCAAATATATTGTATTGTATGAGCTTTAACGAAGAATATAAAAATGCTTTTATTAATAAAAAGTCTGATCAAATATATTTTTTTAAAGATGATATTGAAATTAAAAAAGGTTTAATGGAGAGCTGTGAAATTGATACGTACGGTTATTTACAAAATTAAGTTATGCTTAATCTAGAATTCTATGATTGATTTAAATAAAGTTACGCTTGGTTCGTGGATTACTTTGGGACACACGTCTATAGGTGAGTTAATGTCATCTTTTGAATTTGATTGGCTATGTGTAGACATGGAACATTCAACCATTAGTTTTGAACAGCTATCAAACTTAATAATGGCTATCGAAAAAAATAATTGTACACCTATAGTTAGAGTTGGAAAAAATGATGAGTTAGAAATAAAAAAAGCACTTGATGCAGGAGCAAAAGGAATAATTGTACCTCAAATATGTTCAAAGTTGGATGCAGAAAAAGCTGTGAGATACTCCCATTATCAACCGATAGGTGAGAGAGGAGTAGGCCTTTCTAGAGCACAAGGTTTCGGATTTAATTTTGAAAATTATAAAAATAATATTGAAAAAGAAATTTTTATAATTGCACTAATAGAACATAAAGAAGCTATTAAGAATATTGATGAAATACTTGATGTAGATGGAATTAATGGAAGTATAATTGGACCTTATGACCTATCGGCATCATTTGGTAAACCAGGTAAACTAAATGATGAGGAAGTTATAAAAGCTCTTAAAATATATGAGAAACAAATTATTAATTCAAAAAAACCAATTGGTATTCATGCAGTTAATAATAGTAGCAATGAAATAAATGAAAAAATTAATTTGGGATACAAGTTTATTGGCTTAAGTTTAGATACCATATTATTAGGTAATGCATGTAAAAACATACTAGAAAAAATAAACAGGTAAATATGAAAAGTATTGGAATAATTCCTGTAAGAATGGATAGCAGTAGATATCCTGGAAAGCCATTAAAGAAAATATGTGGAATACCCATGGTAACACATGTATATGAACGAACAAAAAGATCAAAAAAACTAAATGATGTCTTTATTGCAACGTGCGATAAAGAAATATTCAATTATGCTTCTAGTATTGGTGCGAAGGTTATTATGACTAGTAAGAAGCATCAAAGAGCATCAGATAGGATTGCAGAAGCTTTAAAAAAAATAGAGAAAATAAAAGGGGAAAAAATAAAAAATATTATTATGATTCAGGGAGATGAACCACTTGTTGATCCAGAAATGATAAATGAAAGTATTCTACATTTAAACTCAAATGATAACACTAAAGTTACTAATATTTACACAAATATAAAGAAGGAATCTGACTGGAAAAATAAAAATATTGTAAAAGTAGTCAATGATTCAGAATCTAACGCTATTTATTTTTCTAGAGAAGCAATTCCTTCAACTAAAAAATTTTCATCTGCAATCATGGCCAAAAGACAGATATGTGTAATTGGTTTTACCAATGAATCATTAAATTTATTTCAGAAAATAAAACCAACAAAACTTGAAATTATAGAGTCAATCGATATGAATCGTTTGATTGAAAATGGTTATAAAGTAAAAATGATATTTACAAACAAAGATCCCTTTCCCGTTGATACTTATGAAGATTTAAAAAAAATTGAAAAAATTATGGTCAAAGATAGCTTATTTAAAAAATATAAAGAAATATATGTATAAAATACTTATTGCGCCAACATCATTTGGTAAAATATCAAGTGCTCCTATCGACCTTTTAAAAAAAAATAATTGTGAACTTATATTCAATGATAAGGGAAGAAAATTTACTATAGAAGAATTAATTGAATATATTAAAGATTGTGATGGTGTAATAGCAGGGACTGAAAGCTATAATTTAGAAGTTTTAAATTCAAATAATAAACTTAAAGCTATATCTAGACTTGGTGTTGGAATTGACAATATTGATATAGTAGAATTAAAAAAGAGAAGATTAAGCTTATTTACAACTAAAACTACCCCTGAGTTAGCTGTAGCTGAGTTAACTATTGGGCTTATGTTTGATTTATTAAGAAAAATTTCTAAATCCAATAATAATTTAAAAAATAATATATGGAACAAAGAAATGGGAAGCCTGCTATCACATAAAACAGTTGGTATAATTGGTTTAGGAAAAATAGGAAAAAAAATTATTGATTTATTAAACGCATTTAATATAAAATTTTTAGTTTATGATTTAGATCCTGACATTGAATTTTGTAAAATGAACAAATGTAAAATTACAAATTTAGATAGTTTACTTAAAAATTCAGATATTATTTCAATACATACAAATTCATCTAAAGAAAACTCTAATTTAATTAATAAAGAGAAACTTAAGCTAATGAAGACAACTAGTTTATTTATTAATACAGCAAGGGGTGATTTGGTAGATGAAAAGAGTTTAATAGATGCGATAGAAAAAAAACAAATTTATGGAGCGGCATTAGATGTTTTTGCTGACGAACCTTATTATGGTAATTTAATTAATTTTGATAATGTAATATTGACTCCTCACATAGGTGCATATGCTGAAGAGGTAAGGTTAAAAATGGAAATAGAAGCATCTGAGAATTTAATTAAATTTTTATAAATATGAAAAAATTAAATGCCATAGTTTTTGGTGGCTCAGGATTTATTGGTAGCCATGTAGCTGATTTATTAAGCAAATCTAATTATAATGTAACTATTTATGATAGAGTAAAATCTAATTATCTTAGAAAAGACCAAAAAATGATAATTGGTGATATTAATGACTTAAAAAAAATTACTAAAATAACAAAAAATATTGATGTGATTTACCATTTTGCTGGAATAGCTGACATTTATGAGGCAAATGAAAATCCATTGCTGGCTGTTGAAAAAAATATACTTGGTACAGTTTGTTTACTGGAAAGTGCGGTAAAAAATAATGTAAAAAGGTTTATATTTGCAAGTAGTATTTATGTGTTTAGTGAACAAGGAGGAATATATAGAACAACAAAACAATCATGTGAGTTATTAATTGAAAACTATAATAAGAATCATAATCTTAATTTTACCAACTTAAGATTTGGTTCATTATACGGACCACGCGCAAATAAATTTAATTTTATAAATAAAATGATTCATCAGGCACTAACTAATAAACAGATGATTAGAGATGGTGATGGCAACGATATTAGAAACTATATAAATGTGATTGACGCAGCAAAATATTGCTTAGAAGCAACTAAAACAAAATATAAAAATAAAGTTGTTTTAATTCTAGGATCAGAAAAAGTGACTATTAAGAAGATACTCAATCTTATTAAATCTAAAATTAATAATAATATACAAATAGAATATACTGGAGTTAGAGATTTTGCACACTATAGAACCACTCCATATAATTTTAAAATTAGAAAACCTAGTAAGATTTCAATAAAAGATGAAATTACTCTTTCAGCTGGGATAGATAATGCAATAAAAGAAATAAAACAGAAAAAATAATGTATAATGAATTCATACTTAATAAAAAAATATCGTTATATGTTAGCAAAAATAATTCATCATTATCTAAGGTAGCATCACTAATATTAATAAATAACTTAAACAATATTAGTAATATTATTTTACCTGGAGGTAAAACACCAATTGGTCTTTATAGTGAACTATCAAAATCAAAGATGAATTGGGAAGAAAAATCGATTCTACTTTCAGATGAAAGACTATTTTGTAAAAAAAAAGAGAATACAAATTTATTTAATCTTAAGAAACACCTTATTGATAAAATAAATAAAAAAAAACCTAAATTATTTGAACTTCCACACAGTGAAAAATCGGTAAGCAAATGTAATGAAGTGTTTTTTAAAAAAAAATACCTAACCATCTTAGGAATTGGTACTGATGGTCATATTGCGTCACAGTTTAGGAATGATAATGATTTTATAAATAATTCAAAAAAATCATATTTCTTTAGTGAATTTAAACATAATGGATTTAAAAGAGTTTCTATTTCTATTGAAAAAATTTTAAACTCAAAAGAAATTATTTTTTTATTGGATGGAGAGAAAAAAAATAATATTATTAAAACAATAATTAAAAATAAGTTTAATGAAAAAATTCCTTACCAATTCTTAATTCAAAACTTTAAGAATAAGATTAGGGTAATATGCAATAAAAATACTATACCTTTAATTTATGATAAAAAATATAATATTTGATTTTGATGGTGTAATTCTTGATTCAGTTAATATTAAAACTGAGGCATTTTATAAATTATTTGAACAATATGGCTCTAAAATTGCAAATCAAGTTGTAGATTATCATATCATTAATGGAGGTATGTCTAGGTTTAAAAAATTTGAATATTATGGTAAATATTTAATTAAATACAATTTTAATAAAAATGAACTTAAGAGTTTATCAGATAAATTCGATCAACTAATTAATGAAAAGATTTCTAAAGCTAATTTTATTGTCGGAGCAGAAGAATTCCTTATTAGGTATAATAATATATATAATTTTTTTATATCAACTGGTACACCTCAAGAAAATATTAATGAAATAATAAAAATAAGAAATATTTCCTATCTATTTAAGAAAGTTTATGGGACACCTAAAAGTAAAGAGAAACATATAAAAGAAATATTATTAAATTCAAATGACAGTAAGTGTGAATATTTATTTGTTGGAGATTCTAAAAATGATTATGATGCTGCGCATAAAATGGGTATTCTATTTATTGGTGTAGGTAATAATGATTTTTTTAAAAAAATAAAAATTAATGTTATTAATGATTTAACTTATCTGAAAGAAGCATTAAATAAATTAGAAAGTGTTAATGAATAATATTATAATTTCAGAAAATGTTCTTATAAATAATAAAAAAAAAGAATCCGTTTTTTATTGGGAAAATATTAGTTCAAATAGAGAAGAAAATATTAGTAATTTTTTGGAAGAAAATAGACTTTTGATTAGGCATCATTATCTTGAATTTATTGACAATCTCAGAATTAATTTATTTAAAAATGATTATTTTAAAAAATTATTTGAATATGATAAATATCATAACTTATGGGACATGTCTCTGGTCAATGAGAAATGTCCTATTAAATCACCTAAAATAATTGACTGTCTAAAATTAATTTCTTTGGAATTGTTAATTTCAAAAAATAAACCTGAGCTAATAACAATTTATTCTAGTGATAAAAATCTTGTTAAAAGTATAATTTTTATTTGTAATAAAAAAAATATCAAATATATCGATGTAAATAAGCATTCATTTTTTAATTATAATTTAATTTTTAATACATTAAGTATATTTAATAGTATTTTATTTATTATTAAATTTATTTACAGAAATTTTACATTTTATAAAAAATATACTTTATACGATTCTTCCAAAGGTGGTAAAAAGGATGTTACTATCTTTAGTTACCTTATTAACTATGAATTTATTAATAATAAAAACTTAGTTTTCTATTCTAAATATTGGTATGATTTTCCTCAAATTTTAGTTGAAAAATATAAAAATTTATCTTGGTGCCACATTCCAACTAATAATTTATTTAAAAAGACATTAAATAAGGATGGAAAAAATTTTAAAGAATTAGGTAATGATCATATAGCACATACTATCATTTATGAGCACTTAACTTTAAATATACTAGGGTCATCTATAGTTAAATTTTTTTATATATCTGTTAATTTATGTTTTATAAAAAATATTTCAAATAAATTTATTATTATAAAAAAAGACATCACACTTTGGCCTTTATTAAAAGATGATTGGATAAAATCTACGCGTGGATCAAATTTATTTTATTCTATAATTATGATAAAAATTTTTGATAATTATTTATCTAAAATACCAAAACAAAAACTAGGAATATACTTATTTGAAAATCAAAGTTGGGAAAAATCATTAATTTCTTCTTGGAAAAAAAATAAACATGGCAAGATTATTGGTGTCGCACATTCTTCTATTAGATTTTGGGATTTAAGATACTATGATAATTTTAAAGTAAATATGTTAAATAAAAAAGATGCCATTCAACTTCCTGATTTTGTTGCAGTAAATGGTAAATTGTCAAAAGAAGCTCTTCTAAAAAACAATTTCCCTATTGAAAAATTACTTGAAACTGAGGCACTCAGATATAACTACCTTTTAGACTTTGAGCATAAAAATGTTTCTCATTCAGAAAATAAAATATTATTATTAGGTGATATAAATAAAAATAATACTTATAATATGCTTTCAGAGTTTAATAAAACAATAGCTACTTTATCTATAAAATATACTTTTGAATTTAGGAGTCACCCAGGTAATCAAATAAATTTAGATTCTTCTATTCATAAAAATATTATTGAATCTAATGATAGTTTTTCTGATACAATTAATCGTAATTCTATAATTGTTGTGTCTGGTTCAAGCACATCTGCAATTGAAGCTTTAATTTTAAATAAAAATGTAATTATATTTATCGATAAAGCTGACATTAATTTAAGTCCATTAAGTGAGGTAAAAAACATTAAATATGCTTCGAATTCTAATGAAATATTAGATCTACTAAATAATAAAAAATTTAGTCATAATATTGATAAAGATAGTATATTTTGGCTTAATAAAGATTTGCTTAAGTGGAAAAAAGCTTTAAAGATCATTAATTAAGTATGAAAAATAAATTACTATATAAAACGTATTATAATAAAAAAGTTTTAGTCACTGGGCATACTGGATTTAAAGGTACGTGGTTAACAATTTGGCTTAAATTATTAGGCGCTGAAGTTATGGGGATATCATTAGATATACCAAGTAAGCCATCTCATTTTGAAAAAAGTAATATATCTAAGTCTATAAAAGATATTAGAATGGACATTAACTCTAAGAACTTAAAGAAAACAATCCTTGACTTTAAACCAGATTTTATTTTTCATTTAGCTGCGCAAGCATTAGTTAACTTGTCTTTTGAGGATCCCTATTCAACATGGCAAACTAATGTTATGGGAACTGCGACAGTATTGGAAAGTCTTAAGAGCTATAATAAAAAGTGCACTGTTATTTTGGTTACTAGTGACAAATGTTATGACAATAAAGAATGGCCATGGGGATATAGAGAGACTGATCAACTTGGTGGCTCCGATCCTTATAGTGGATCCAAAGCCGCTGTAGAGATATTGATTAATTCTTATGTAAAGTCTTTTTATAGCAATAGTAAAAATCTAAAAATTGCATCTGTTAGAGCTGGCAATGTTGTTGGTGGTGGAGATTGGTCTAAAGATAGAATAATTCCAGATGTTATTAAAGGTTGGTCTCAAAGTAAAACTATTTTTCTAAGAAATCCTAGCTCTACCAGACCTTGGCAACATGTATTAGAACCATTAAGTGGATACCTATCTTTAGCTGAAAAAATGTATAATAATAAAAATTTTATTGGTGAGGCTTATAATTTTGGTCCAAGTGATAATCAAATTAATACTGTTGCTAACGTTGTAGGATTAATAAAAAAATATTTACCAAAAAAATCATTAAGTATACGAAATGGAACTAAGAATAATAAAGAACATCATTTATTAAAATTAAATTGTGACAAAGCTCTAAGTAAACTTAAATGGAGATCAACACTAGATTTCAATGAAACAATTGATCTTACAATTAATTGGTATTTATCATATTATAAAAATCCTAAAAAAACTTATGATATAACTACATCGCAAATTAATCTTTATACCAAATTGGCATTTGACCGTAAAATTCATTGGGCAAAATAATTTTTAAATTTTATTAATGAGATTATTACACAATTCTTTAAAGAGTTTTTTTTTATACAGTTTGCTAATATGCCTAACGTTTCATTTTGTTAAGGATAATACAAACTTTTACTACTTAGCGCTCATTATTATTTACATAGCTTTATTTATTAATTTTATTATAGATAATAAATCTTATCTTAGTAATGACTTAGCTCAAAATGTATATCTCTTCTTTTTATTACATTTATTAATTATATGTGTTTATACACTTTGGATATACGAAAGTGAGTTTAGAGATAATTTTAGTCTTATACATGTACTGACCTCATTTGGAAGAGTAATGCTCATGCCTATACTTCCACTTTTAATAGTTGGACTATTTTCCAGAATTGATGATTTTAATAAAATATTTTCATATTTCTTATTAATAATGTGTTTAGGCACATTAACTATGGCAATTCAACAAGTTATTGGTGGATTAAGTGTATTTGGTAGCTCGGGTACTCCGAGATTTGCAGGCATGATACCTTACTCAGGTTCTGTTGGAAATATTACAATTTATGGAACAACAGCGGCCATTCCAATTATTATAGCCACAAGCAAAAGATATAATGCCTTTATAAAAATACTAATAATTATATTGGTAAGTCTTGGGTGTTTATTAACAATGCAAAAATCTGGATTGGTAAATTTATTTTTAAGCATAATAGCAGTCTTGTTTCTAGTTAGTAAAATGACATCACTTAAATTGATATTAACTGTTACAATATTATCATCTTTAATTATTTATTCATTTCCTAAAGTTGGATATAATGCAGCTTCTCTTTATAGTAATACATTTGGCTACGAGATAATAGAGGGTACAACTCACAAGGGAATATACCGGCCTATAGGAAAGTCATTTCTTGAACGGGCTGGAGGCTTATTTTTAAAAAAACCAGATAACATGAGAGAATTTTTAATCGGTAATGGCAACTTTGGAGGAAGTGATGCTTTAGGTTTTAATCTAACAGAAGAAACATTTTCTGATATTGAAACAAATGTTCCCAATATATCTACTACACACAATCAATTTTTAGATATTTATCAACAAGGTGGTTTATTGCTTTTAATTAATTTTATTTTTCTATTATTAGTGGTTCAAATTAGTTTAGCTAAAAAATGGTTTAATGAAAGCGATGAAAATGCAAAAATATTATTTATTTGTAATTGTTTCACCATAATAAATTTTACCGTTGCCAATGGTCTAATTTATCATCCAATTGCAAGTTTTATATTTTGGATATCTATAACTTTTATAATATTTAATAATACAAATAAGATTTAAATTATGAATTTATCTAGAAACTCTATCAAAAAATTAACCTTATTTAGTATATTTTTATTGTTTTCCCTACATTTTTTAAAAGAAGAGTACCCATTATATTATGTAGCTTTATTTATTTCTTATTTATTCGCATTTTTTATTTTACTGTCAGAAAATATTTCTATTAAAAAATTAAATATATTTCACTACACATATCTTTTATTACTTTTCAATTTAATATTGATATGCTTTTATACAATATACCTTTACCATAATATTCAATCATATAATGAGTGGTTTACCCTTAAAGATATTTTAATTTCAATTGGTAGAACAATGCTAATGCCTACTATGGCGTTACTTATATTTAGATTATATTCAAATATAGAAGACTTAGATAATACATTAAATTTTTTTATGATTGTAATGATTATAGCTACATTTACCATGACTCTTCAGCAAATTATTGGTGGCCAAGTTATATTTGGAACTTGGTCTGATTCGTCACATCGGTTTCCTGGAATGGCTCCTTATGCTAGTTCAGCAGGCAACAAAGTAATGTATGCATCATCAGTTGGGATAGCAATTATAATTGCAGCTACAAATAATAAGCTTAATTTATTACTTAAGGCATTAATTATTTCACTTGTTACTGTTGGTTGCTTTTTATCAATGCAAAAAGCTGCATTAATAAATTTAGTTTTATCAATTGGATTAATTTTAGTTATAATAGATAGAAAAAAATCAATAAAATTAATTCTAGCAATCTTTCTTTCAATTATCATAATTGGTATTTCTTTTCCTAAAATTGCATTCAATGCTGGGTCTCTTGTAACAAATACAACCGGGATAGAGATTATTGGAAATACTAAGCACGACAATATATATTCCCCAATTGGAAAAAGATTACTTGGACGATTAGGTTTAGATGGTAGATGGAAAATTGAAGCGAATACAACAAAAGAATTGTTATTTGGAAGAGCAAACTTTGGTGGTGTCGGTGCCTTAGGATTTGTATTTGATACAAATCTCGATAATCCAAGAGTATTAGGGACAACTCATAATCAATATTTAGATTTATATCAGCAAGGGGGAATATTATTATTAATTATATTTATTATATTTCTATTAATACTTCAAATTAACTTAGTAAAAAGATGGATAATTGAAAAAGACAATTATTCTAAAACATTTTTTTTCTGCAATTTAATTTTTATGATTAACTGTTTAGTTGTGAATGGTATTATTTACCACCCAATTGCTAGTTTTATTTTTTGGATTTCAGTAACTTACATGTTAACACCTAAAGAAAAATTATATGGTAAGTAAAATAATCATATGGTAATAGGATATATGGAAAAAATACATGATGTACTAATTACACCTTTAAAGAAGATAGTTGATGAAAGGGGCTCAATTATGCACATGCTTAGATCAGATGATGATCATTTTGAAAAATTCGGTGAGATTTATTTTTCAACAGCTTATCCTGGTTCAATTAAAGGTTGGCACGAGCATACTAAGCAAGTTCAGAACTATGCAGTTGTTTCAGGTATGATAAAATTAGTCCTATATGATAATCGCAATGAATCACCGTCATATAAGAATCTTATGGAAATATTCATGGGAGACCAAAACTATATACTTGTTAGAATTCCAGAAGGTGTAATAAATGGCTATAAATGCATAGGTGATAAAACATCAATAGTAGCTAATTGCCCTACATTGCCACATTCAGCTATAGGTGAAATGTTAAGATATGATCCACAGTCTGATACTGTTCCATATAAATGGGAAATTGTTCATAAGTAATGGAGATCTGTATTATTGGATGTACGGGGTATTTAGGAAGTAAAATATCAGAACATCTATACAAAAAAGGGCACCAGCTTTACGGTGTTTGTAGAAAATTTCCTAAAGATGAAATAAAATTTAAAAATTATTTTCATAAAATAATTGAAGGAGATATTACAAATGAATCATTTGTAAAAAAGATTGTTTCACTAAAAATTGAAAAAATTATTTACACTATTTCATTAAATCATACCAATTCTGAAAAAATTTTAAAGAATTCAATAGATGTCAACTATTTGCCAATTTTAAGATTATGTTCGTTAATAAAAGATAAAAATATTAAATCAAGATTAATTTATTTTTCAACAATGCAAGTCTACGGAAGTTATGAAAAAATTCTTAAGATAAATGAAGACCAAGTAAAAAATTCAGAAAATGTTTATGCTTTAACACATTCTCTTTGTGAAGACACATTAAGGTTAATGAATAAATATGAAAATTTTGAATCAATCTCATTAAGACTTTCAAATGGATATGGATATCCTAAATTAAAATCTTGTGATTGTTGGTGGCTAGTTATTAATGACTTTTGTAAAAATGCTATTGAAAATAAAGAAATCAAACTTAATTCAGATGGATCTTCACTAAGAGATTTTATTCATATATCAGATATATCAGTAGCAGTTGAAAAATTGATAACAACAACTAAGAAAATTCCAGAAAAAATAAATCTAGCATCTGGTAAAACTTTGAGTATGCTAGAAATTGCTAAAATTGTTAATGATATTTCAAATAAGTATATACATAAAACAAAAGTGTTTATAAAGAACAAGGAAATTAATAATTGTGAAATTAAAAAAAGAATAAATCTCATTTCAAATAATAAAAAATTTAGAGTATCAAACAATTTAATGAAAAAATTTAATATTAATCCAAAAATAGATTTAAGAAGTGGAATAAAGAGAACCTTAATAGAAATAAATAAAAGTAATAATGAGTAAAATCAAAGTAGTTATTTTAGCTGGTGGTTTTGGAACAAGATTATCAGAGTATACCGAAGAAATACCTAAGCCAATGGTCACTATTGGAGGTATTCCAATTTTAATTCATATTATGGGTTTGTATGCTAAACATCATTACAATGAGTTTATAGTGGCAACTGGGTATAAATCAGATGTAATAAGTTCATATTTTTTAAAAAATTCTAAAAAAACTATAAAAAACACATTGTTAAAAAAAGTTTTTGAATTTCAACCTGATCAAAATGATAATAAAAATGTATGGAAAGTAACTTTAATTTTTACTGGTATAAAGACTATGACCGGAGGAAGAATTAAAAAGATAAAAAAAGAAATAAAAGAAAATTATTTTATGATGACCTATGGCGATGGTATTTCAAATGTCAATATTACTAAATTAGTTTCAATGCACTTAAAAAGTAAAAAAATTGCTACACTAACTGCAGTGAGACCACCTGTAAGATTTGGAGAGTTAATACTAAACGGTAATAATGTGAGAGAGTTTTCTGAAAAGCCTAAAATACAAAAAGGTTGGATTAATGGTGGTTTTTTTGTTTTTAAGAAAACAATTTTCAATTTTATTGATGGAGATCACATCATGCTTGAAAGAGAGCCGTTAGAAAAAGTTGTGAAACAAGGTCAATTGCAAGCCTACAAACATGAATTATTTTGGCAATGTATGGATACTAAAAGAGATAAAGATATATTAGAAGACATATGGATGAATAAAAAGTATATACCTTGGAAATAATAGTTTTAATTTTAACACATGGAAAAATCATTAGTATCAGTATTGATAAATTGTTATAATGGTGAAAATTATGTTGAAAAAGCAATTCGTTCTGCAATTAATCAATCTTATACTAATTTAGAAATCATATTTTGGGATAATAAGTCAAATGATAACACTTCTAAAATAGTTAAAAATTTTGATGATAAAAGAATAAAATACTATCTATCAAAAGAACATACCTCACAATATGAAGCTAGAAATGAAGCACTTAAAAAATGTACAGGTGAATATATAGCATTTTTAGACTCAGATGATTGGTGGGATAGCAATAAACTTGTTAAGCAAATGTATTTATTTAACAATCCAGCAATTGGATTTTCGTGCACAAATGCATGGATAGTTAATGAAAGAAATAATAAAAAATATTTAGCTTTTAAAAAAATTCCAAATGGTGATCCTTTATCAAATCTATTAAAGCAAGACTTTATTACAATGTCGTCATTGGTTGTAAAAAAAGACATACTTAACAAACTAGAATATAGTTTTAATTCTACATATAAAATGATTGGTGATTTTGATCTAGTCTTAAGGTTATCTTTATTAACAAAATTTAAATCAACCCAAGATCCTTTAACTTACTATAGGCAACATTTTAATAATCTTACACATACTAAAATTATATTAAATATTTTAGAGCTATCTGAATTATTAAATCAATTAGAAAAAAATTTATCAATTAAAAACAATAAGAATTTCTATATATTTAAGAATAATGTTTTATTTAACAGAGTTTTAATGTTTAGTTTAGAGGGTAAAAAAAAATTAGGTATTAAGGAAATGTTAAAAATTAAACGTATTAAGATTTTAATTAAAGCCATGGTAGTCTTATTTTTACCTAAAGAAATAATTTTAAAACTTAGGTCATTAAAAAATGAATAAATCTCATCAAATATCAATAATAATTCCTTTTTATAAAAGGGATGACTATGCTGAGAAAATATACAAATCTTTAGACAAACAATCATTGGCACATAGCTTGTTAACTGAAGTTATCTTTGTTGATAGCAATAGTAGAATTAATTTAGAGAAATTCCTACAGAATTATGTTTCTGGAAAATTTATAACATACAAAGTTATTGATACTAAAAATCATGTGAGTACAAAAAGAAACTGTGGAATTAAAAATGCCATCTCTGAAAAAATAGTAATTATTGATGATGATTGTATACCAGAATCTAATTTTCTTAATACACATTATTTAAGTTTAGAAAATTCTATAAATAAAAATGTCTTAATATGCGGTGATGTTAAATATTATGATAATTTAATTTATAGTTCTAATTATTTTAAATTTAGAAATGAGAAACATTCTAGGGCTATCAAAAAAAATTCTATGAAAAAAAATATTAACTTTCATAATATAGTTACTATGAATATGGCTTTCAATAAAAATTCATTGGTTGATAATAATTTATATTTTAACGAGACATATAATACTTATGGATTTGAGGATCTACAATTTGCTATCGATGCACAATTAAAAGGATTTTCAATTATGTCTAATAAAGCCAAAATTTTTCATCAGGATAGTACTGACTTAGACTTATATTATAAAAAATTAAAATCATTTAATAATGCTTATATAAATTTATTTTATAATCATAATATTAAATATTTTACTTCACTTTTTTTAAGTCAAGATCTTAATATGATAAAAATTAAAAAAGATTTTAATTCATATCGAATGTTATCTGTTTCGGCAAAAATAAATACTTTTATTAAAAAAAACAATTTGTTAATGAAACCTATTTTAAAAATACTATTTACTATTATAAAAGTTATTAGAGCAATGCTAACAAAATATTTATTTTTTACTGATAAATATAAATCCTGTTACTTTTATGGAATTTATACAATGTTAATTGGCATATCAGTATTAGAATGCTTATTTGAAAACAAAAAAATAAATAAAAATTGGATTAGTAAGTGAAAATTTGTATATTTGGCGCCTCTGGCTTAATTGGTAATGGGATCTACAAAGAACTTAAAAAGTTTCATAGTGTATTTGGAACTTATAAAAATAATAATTTTGATATAAAAGATAAAGATTTATTTTATTTTGATATATTGGGAAAGATAAGTATAGAAACTTTTTTAAAAAAACATAGTCCTGATATAATTATAAACACAGCAGGTATTACAAAACACTTAATTTCTAATTTTAGTAAGTCTGATATTATAGAAATCAATACAATATTTCCTAAAAAATTAGGATCTCTTGCCAATGTACATAATTATAAATTTATTCATATAAGCACTGATTGTGTATTTAATGGGAAAAAAGGTAATTATGATGAGAATGATTTACCAAATGATCTAGATCTTTATGGAATTACAAAATTTAATGCCGAAAGTATAAAAGATTCTCATTTAGTACTAAGAACATCTACAATTGGTTTTGAAAAAAATACTAAATTTGGTTTATTGGAATGGTTTTTGAGCCAAAAAATTATGTGTGAAGGATATGAAAAAGCAATTTTCTCTGGAATCACGAATACTGAATTAGGAAAAATTATTCATAATCTTATTTTACCAAATATTAATAAATTTGGCTTATATAATATTGCGAGTGAACCAATCAATAAATATATTTTATTAAATAAATTAAATGATTTTTATAATAAAAAAATTCTTATAAATAAGAATATTTCATTTGAAATAAATCGCTCATTGAATGGAGAGCTATTTCAAAATCATTTTAATTACAAAATTAAGAGCTGGGATATAATGTTAAAAGAATTGAATATTTAATTAGTAACAATTAGTTTGTTGTATTTATATGAGAACACAATATAATAAATATCAGGTCTCAATTTTATACATTACAATAATCTAATAGGAAGTTAATAGGGAGTTTTATCTGGAATTTATAAAAAAAATATTTTTTTGATAACTGGTGGTACTGGTTCTTTTGGGGAAACTATGGTACGAAAGCTTATTAAAAATGGTGCTCCTGAAATAAGAATTTTAAGTAGAGACGAAAAAAAACAAGAAGAACTAAGAAACTCTTTAAAGAATTCAAAAGTTAAGTTTTATATTGGTGACGTTAGAGATAGTGAAAGTATTAAATCTGCTTTTCTAGGTGCAAATTATGTTTTTCATGCTGCGGCTTTAAAACAAGTTCCTTCATGTGAATTTTATCCACTAGAGGCACTTAAAACCAATACCCTAGGTACAGAAAATGTTATTAATCAGTCAATTAATAATAATATTAAAAAAACAATTTTGCTTAGTACTGATAAAGCTGTTTACCCTGTTAATGCTATGGGAATGACTAAAGCAATGGCTGAAAAGATTTTAATAGCAAAATCTATGCAAGCTAAAGATTCAAAAACTATTTTGTCAGCAACTCGTTATGGTAATGTTATGGGGTCTAGAGGCTCTGTTATTCCGCTATTTATTGAACAAATAAAAAATAATATGTCAATTACTTTAACTGATCCAAAAATGACTCGATTTTTAATGAGTCTTGATGAGTCAATCGAATTAGTTCTTAAGGCTTTTGAAAAAAGCAAACAAGGTGAAATATATATTATGGAAGCACCTTCTGTAACAATGGAAAACTTAGCTAAAGCACTAATTAAAATTTTTGACTCTAAAAGTAAGATACAAATAATTGGAACTAGGCATGGTGAAAAATTATACGAAACCCTTGTTTCAAGAGAGGAACTTTCTAGGTCCGTACATCATGGTAAATATTATATAATTCGAGCAGATAATAGATCATTAAATTATGATCAGTATTTTAATGAAGGTGAGAAAAAAATCTCTATATTAAATGATTATAATTCTCATAATTGTAAAATTCTTTCTTTTAACGAAACAGTAAAATTCTTGTCTAAAATGGATTTTATTACGAAAGAAATTTAATTTAAATAAATTTTATTTTAGTTATTTATGGTTAAATTCATCGCATTATTAATTTTTAAGAAAATCTTATTATTTGATTTTATAGTCAAAAAAATTAGTAATAGAAAAATATTGCCATGGATCAAAAACTTTATTGATGAGGTAATGTACACTTCAATTATTATAGATAATAAAAGTGTAAAGTTTTTTGTTCCAAACCAAATTACTCAATGGAGAATAGATACTTTTTATAGCAAAGAACCAGAAACCTTAGATTGGATAGATACATTTGACGACTCTAAAGAAACAATTTTCTGGGATATTGGAGCAAATATTGGTCTATATTCTATCTATGCTGCAGCAAAATATAAGAATATAAAGATAATTTCATTTGAGCCGTCCACAAGTAATTTAAGGGTTTTAAGTAGAAATATTAGTATTAATAACTTCGTAGATAAAATTACAATTAATCAAGTTGCTTTATGTGATCAGGAAAATAAATTTTTAATGATGGAAGAAAGTTCTTTTCAAGAAGGAGGTGCATTAAACACATTTGATAAAAAAATTGATTATCGAGGCCAAAAAATTGTCTCAGTTAATACTTACAAAATATTAGGTACAACTATTAATTATTTGCTAAGAAATAAGATATTAAATATTCCAAATCATATAAAAATTGATGTTGATGGAATTGAACATTTTATTTTAAATGGTGCTGATGAATTTCTTAATAATCCAATAATTGAAAGTTTATTAATTGAATTAAATGAAGAATTTAAAGAACAATACGATCAGGTGTTATCAATTATGAAAAAAGCTGGATTTAAATTAAAACATAAAAAACACTCAAGCCTTTTTGATAACATTAGCAATCATTCTAGTAGTTATAACTTTATTTTTGTAAGAGTTTAGTGTTAAAAACTTATATAGAAGTAATATGTTAACAATTTGTTTTTTTTATATTAAAAGAATAATTAAGTTTTACTTAATAATTTTTTCTATCAATATGTTAACTATAAAAAAAATATTTTTTTATATTACAATCTCAGCAGCTACTCTATTTGTATTTATTAATTCACTTTCAGTCGGTAAATCAGAGAATCTTTTGGCGAAGAAAAGATTGTTATCAATGATGATATTTCAATTCATTATTATTAATCTGGGTAGAGCAAAGAATTTATTCTAATAGCTAGCTCTGGAAGACCCGCTCTTGATTACAATGAATTAGTTAATGATTTAAATATAAAAATATTTAGGGAAAAAGAAGACGATCCTATTGTAAATTTAAACTACGATATAAGCAAAACTAGAAAAACAAAAATTTATTATGATTCTACTTCTATAAGGAGTAGTATTAACAATATTCTAAAGTACAGTAGAGATAATTTTTAAAAAATATAAATATGACTAAAATAATGACTATAATTGGCACTAGGCCAGAAATTATTAAGATGAGTGCTGTTATTGCTGAAATAGATAAATATTTTGATCATATCCTTGTTCATACGGGGCAAAACTACGACTTTGAATTAAATGAAGTTTTTTTTAATGATCTTGGTGTTAGGAAGCCAGATTATTTTCTTGAGGTTGCAGGTAGTTCAGCAGCTAATACAATTGGTAATATCATAAGTAAATCAGATGTTGTATTTGAAAAAGAAAAGCCTGATGCCTTACTTTTATATGGAGACACAAATTCTTGCTTGTCTGTCATATCTGCCAAAAGAAGAAAAATTCCAATATTTCACTTTGAAGCAGGAAATAGATGTTTTGATTTAAGGGTTCCTGAAGAAATAAATCGAAAAATAGTTGATCATACAAGTGATATTAATTTTACTCTGACAGAGCATGCTAGAAGATATTTAACAATGGAAGGTATTAGGCCAGATAAAATATTTAAGACAGGTTCACATATGTACGAAGTTATAGAAAATTCAAAATTAGAAATAGATAATTCAAAAGCCCTAATAGATCTAGGATTAGATAAGGGAAAATATTTCTTAGTAAGTATTCATCGAGAGGAAAATATTGATGATATAAGAAATTTTAATTCTCTGATCAATATATTGGATCATATTTCAAATACTTATGATATGCCTATAATTGTATCTACGCACCCTAGAACAAGAAAAATGATAGATAAATCAAATATTGTTAAGTCGGATAAAATTCATTATATGAAGCCATTTGGTTTTTTTGACTACATTCACTTACAGAAAAATGCATTTTGTGTCTTATCTGATAGTGGTACTATTACCGAAGAGTCTTCTATTCTTAAATTTCCAGCAGTAAATGTAAGAAATGCTCATGAGAGACCTGAGGGTATGGATTGTGGATCTGTAGTAATGGCTGGTATTAGCTCATCTAGAATTACTGAAGCAATAAATCTAACTGTTAAACACCACGCCGATGAAAAAGATTCATTTGTAGAAATAGAAGATTATAAAAATTTAAATGTTTCAAAGCAGGTAGTACGAATTATCCTTAGTTATATAGATAGTATAAACAGGGAAGTTTGGAAAAAAGATATTTAATGAAAAAAAAAAAAATTTTAATTTATAGTCCATATTACAATCCAGAACCTTTTCCTATTAATTCTTTCGTAGAAGAGCTGTCTTTAAGGGATAAAATAGATAGTGTTACTATAATTACTAGTATTCCAAACTATCGAAATTATAAATTTTATACGGGATATAGTTTATTTGGTCCTTATTATGAAAAGTTAAATAATCTAAATATTATTAGATTGCCGGTTGTACCGAGGTTTTCAAATTCAAAACTAGCTATATTTTGTTTCTATATCTCATTTTGTATTTCTTCATTCATATATTTATTATTCTTTAGTATCTTGAAAAGAAATAAGTTTGATCACATGCTTACATTTTGTGGATCTCCAGTATACGTAGGATACATCGGCTATATAAGTTCTAAAATATTAAAAGTATCATCATCTCAATGGGTGCAGGATATATGGCCTGAAGCAATAGAGTCTACAGTCGGTATGAAGAATAAATCTATAAGAAGTATAATTTTATTTATGCAAAATTATATGTGGAATTTATGTGATATATTATTTTCAGAGTCAGATGCATTAACTAAATATTTGAAGAAAAAATTTCTAAATAAAAAAGTAGTAACATTATACAATCCAATTAGAAATGAATCTCAGATTAATAAAAAAATTTTAGATAATAATCTTACAATATTTTCATATATAGGAAATATTGGTGGAGCTCAAAATATTGAAATAATAGTTAAATCATTTATTGAAGCACAACTGCCAAATTCAAAGTTAAATATGTGTGGGGATGGTAGTTTATTAAATGATTTAAGAAGCAAATATAATAACAAAAATATTGAATGGTTTGGTTGGATTACAGGTTCAGAATTAGAAAAAATGTATGAGATCTCTGATTTCTATATTTTAAGTTTAAATTCAATTGGTAGACAGAAATTAATAATACCGAGTAAAGTACAATCCTATTTTAAGAATAGAAGACCATTACTATGTATTTCAACGGGTGCTGCCAAAGATTTAGTCTTAAAGACAAATGCAGGTTTAGCTTGTAGTAACCTTAAAGTAAAAGATATTGCGACAGTATTTAAGCTAGCGAAAAAAACTAATCAAATCGAAAGAAATATAATGGCAGATAATGGTTATAATTATTATATAAATAATTTTACAAAAACAAAAATTGTAGATAAATTTTTATCGTCTATTTAGAATTATGAACCTTAGTTTGTTTATTGTTATATCGTTGCTCTCAGTTATTCTGACTTATGGCTATAAAACTTTGTGGAATTTAAGTTCATTAAAAGAAACAACTGCTACAGGGTATGGATTATTGTTAATAATATTATTATTCTCTTACTCCCTTTTTTTTAATGAATTAAATATTGATACAACTGTATTATTTTTTATATTATTTTTTTCATTAATCTATTGGTATGATGATATTAAATATTTATCATCTAACTTCAGATTTTTTCTTCAGTTTATATCTGGATTTACGATAGCTACTGTACTATTGCTTCATTATGGATATATTTTAAATTTTTATTTCTTAAGTATAATTATCATATCTGGTCTAATAAATATTTTCTTTTCAAATGTTGTCAATTTTTACGATGGATTAGATCTAAATATTTCAACTTTTTCAATAATTTTAGGTATTACTTTTATATTTCTTTTAGATGATAAGGTTATTCAAAATTATTATGGAATTATTATTATTGGATTTATTGTCGGGTTTTCGTATTTCAATATTAAGCCAAATAATATTTTCTTTGGTGACTCCGGTTGTTTTATCCTAGCATGTCTTATTAATTTTATAATTGTAAAATCATTTCTTATATCAAATATAACTATTGTTTTCTTACTGATACCATTGTCTTTACCAATAATAGATGTTTTATATGTATTAGTTTTAAGAATATACATGAATGAGTCATTACTAAGTAGAAACTATCATCATCTTTATCATAAGTTAGGGTCAAAATATCAAAAAAAATATTATTTGATCCCACAAATTCTAAATTCTATTATCTTATATATTCTAAGTAATATCTTTATTAAGATTGATAGCATAGATCAAAATCTTATTAATATATTTATAATATCATCTATTATTCTTACTTTTTTTCTATATCTCTTTATAAGAAATTTTTATAAATTAAATGATTAATGATGTATAAAAAAAAATTTTGTATAGTTGGATATGGAAATCATAGTAAAAATAAAATTATACCAGCAATAAAAAAAATTAATGGAAAAATAGAAGGTGTAGTAAGTAAAAAAAATATCATAGATAATGAGCTAAATTTTTTTATTTCACTAGATGATGCACTTTTAAATGTTCATAATGAGACTATTTTTATATTATGTAGCCCACCAGATGTTCATTTGGAACAAGCTATCAAGATAATAGGACAAGGACACAATCTTTTTATTGAAAAACCTATTACTACAACATACCAAGATCTTTCAAAGATTATTGAAGCTGCGAATAGTAAAAAAATATTTTTTGTTGAAAATTTTATGCATGAATATTCTTCTTTTTACAATAATTTTTTGAATTTTTGGCACAATGAAAAAGATAGTATAAATAAAATTAACATAAATTTTATTATACCCAAATTACCGTCAAATACGTTTAGAGAAAACAATAATACGTATCCAGTTAATTTATTTGATATTGGATGTTACATAGTTTCTTTAATTAACAATCTTTCAAACAAAACAATACTTAAGTTAAAAAAAATATCAAATAAAGGAATTACTAGTAAAGAGCTATACACGATTGTTGGTAAAGTTAATAATTCAGATGTTGAGATTTTATTTGGTATAGATAGTTATTATGATAATCATGTTAAAATGACTAATCATGAGGGAGTAGAATATAAATATACTCCATTTTTTTATGGAAGGAAGGGAAGTAGATTAGTACAAAAAATTAAAGGAGATATTATAGATAATTATGAAACGTATGAAGAAGATTGTTTTACAATATTATTTCAAAAAGATCATAATTACTGGCGCGATACACAGAATGACAGAAACATACTCATGTTAAAAAATCTATCTTTACTTGAAAATTTGAATAAACAGTATAATGATATTTAAAAATCACACCTTATGAAATTAAATAGATCTTCAATTATAAATAATGTTTCTAGAAACATTGATGTTAGAGGTGAAATATTGTCTATTGTTGATGATCGGGTGCAAAATGTTTCTATTATAACTTGTAACCCAGGTTCAATCCGATCCAATCATTACCATTTAAAAGATTTTCATTATATGTATGTACTTACTGGAGAAATAGATTATTTTTTTAAGGAAATCGGTTCGAATGAGATAAGCTATTTAAATGTAAAAACTGGTGAAAACATATTCACGCCCCCAATGGAAATACATGCAACTTATTTTCCAAAAAAAACAACATTGATTGTAAGTAGTTTAAATCCAAGGGATCAAGAAACTTATGAAAATGATACAGTAAGAGTAGATTTTGTTAATGAAAGTAATATTAAAAAACTACTTGAAAATTACTCTAAGTTTTAAATTTATTCAAAAATTATGAATAAATCGAAAAAAATAAATCATTGTCGACTATGTAAATCTAAAGAATTTAATAGTGTTATTGACTTTGGGAAAGTACCTTTGGGAAATAATCTTTCTCATTTAAAAAATTACTCACTTGAATTAGAAATATTTAGACTTTGCTTGGTTAGATGTAAATCTTGTAAGCATTTTCAATTAGATTATGAAGTGTCACCAGATAAATTATATGCAACAAATTATACATATTTAAGTGGTGTTGCAAAAAGCTTTGCAGAACATTTTGATTCTTATTCAAATTGGATAATAAAAAGATGTAATTTAAATAAAAATAATTTAGTTCTAGATGTTGGTTCGAATGATGGGACCTGTTTATCTTCATTCAAAAGAAAAAATATCAAAGTTCTAGGAATTGATCCAGCAAAACTACCAGCAAAAATAGCAAATAAAAACGGTATAAAAACTATTAATAAATTTTTTAATAAAAAAACATCAAATGAAATTAAAAAAAAGTATGGTAATATTGATTTTATAACAAGCCATAATGTTTTAGCTCATATTGGAAATATTACCGAAGTCTTTGAAAATATTTTTTCACTGTTGAAATATGATGGTTATTTTTGCTTTGAGGTTGGTTATTTTCTAAAAGTTTTAGAGAATAATTATTTTGATACAATATATCATGAACATCTTGATTATCATCATGCATCACCCTTAGTTAAATATCTTAATAAATTAGGTTTTAGTATTGTTAATATTAATACAAATAAAATACAAGGTGGATCATTGAGAATATTATGTAAAAAAAATAAGGATATAAAAATTTATTCACAACCACTAAAATTCTTATTAAAAGAAAAAAATTCATTAATTAATGATAAAATTTTTATTAACAAATGGCCTAATGAAATTAACAATAATATGACTCAATTTAGCAATATAATTAGAAAATATCTTAAAGAAGGAAAAAATGTAATTGGTTATGGCGCGCCAACAAAAGCAACATTAATTTTAAAAATGTCAAATATTAGGCATAACTCCTTATCAAATATTATTGAAGATAATGATTTAAAAGTTGGGAAATATATGCCAAAAACAGATATAAAAATTATTAAATATAGTAAATCTAGAATTAATAATGCCGATGTAATCATTATTTTTGCATGGAATTTTTTTTCAGATATAATTAAAAAGTTAAAAAAAGATAATATATCCAATAAAATTATTATTGTTCCATTACCTAAAGTTAAAATATTTTATATATGAATTTAAATATTAAAAAAGTTGTCATAATTGCACCTCATCCAGATGATGAAACATTGGGTGTTGGCGGAACAATAAAAAGACTTATTCAAAATAATGTCAAAGTTTCTATTTTAATTGTTTCTGGTCATATGCCCCCTTTATATTCATCTAAAGTTTATGAAAAAACATTAAAAGAATGTAAAAGAGTATTTAAATATCTAGGTGTAACTGACTATGAATTTTTAGATATTCCAGCTACAAAATTAAATGAAATATCTACGTCAGACCTTAATAGTAAAATTAATAATTTTGTAGCTAAAAGAAAACCAGATACTATTTTTATTCCTTTTCCGGATAGACATATAGATCATAGAATAATTTTTGATTCTGCTATAGTAGCATCAAGACCAATTAATATCGATTCTCCTAAAACAGTCTTATTATACGAAACTTTATCTGAAACACACTGGAATGTTCCTGGAGTGGAAGCAAGCTTTTTACCAGATTTTTTTATAAGAATAGATAAAGAAATAAAAAATAAATTGACTGCACTAAAATTTTATAAATCCCAAATAAACAACAAGACACCTTCTAGATCTATAGAAGCAATTGAAGCTCTAGCGAAATTTCGCGGTAGTCAAAATGGGTGTAAGTATGCAGAAGCATTTAAAGTGGTTAGGATAGTAATTTGAATTTTTTTTTTATTTTTAAATGAAAGATCATGCTAAGAACTATTTTAATAAGTTATTTACACCAATTCTATTTCTTGATGTAGTTATTTCTCTAATTGCTACTTATTTTGCACATTCATTAAGATTAGAAGGTTATCATATTCCATTAAAAGAAGATTTTTATACCTATATTTTGTGTGTAATCATATTCATCCCTGTTTATGCTTACTACGGGATATATGAATCTATTATAAAATATACAAACTTATATTCAATTAGAAGAATATTTATTGCTACATTTACTTATGGGTTTTTGTTGTTGATACTTTTTTCTTTAATTAAAGAATTAAAAGAAATTGATATTTTTTGGATTTATTTTATGAATATAAATATACCAAGGTCAATTGCTATTATTCAACCTATAATTTTTTGTTTTATTTTTTGTTTGATTAGAATTGTTATTTCTATTCAAAGTGATCGCAACTTAAAATTAGAAACTCCAAATTTAGTAATATATGGAGCTGGTATCGCTGGAGCTCAACTTTTGGACCTGATCCAAAAAAATAATATGTATAGAGTAATAGGCTTTATTGACGATGATCCACTTAAATATCATAAATTAATATCTGGAATCAAAATATATTCAGAACATAATTTACCAGAATTAATAAATAAAAAAAATGTAAGCAATATTATTATTGCGATTCCATCACTAGAAATAAGCTATAGAAGAAAACTAGTTAAGAAATTAAAGAAATTTAATATTGAGACTAAAATACTGCCAGATATTCAAGATTTGATGAATAATAATATATCAATTAATGATGTTAGGAGTTTAAATATTGATGATTTATTAGAGAGAGAAATAGATAAAAAATATCATACAACAAAAGACCTAGTAAAAAATAAAAAAGTCTTAATTAGTGGAGCTGGTGGGTCAATAGGAAGCGAGCTATGCAAACAAATAATTCAGCAAAATCCATCTGAGATAATTTTAGTTGATCATAGTGAATATAATTTATATAGGATTAAAGAAGACTTAGAAAAAATTCAACATATATACAATACACAAAATATTAAAATAACACCTGAATTAATTTCCATAAATAATTATAGAGGATTAAGATTTCTATTTAGAGATAAATTACCCAATATAGTCTTTCATGCAGCTGCTTATAAGCATGTTAATCTAGTAGAAATAAATATATTTGAGTCTATAAGAAATAATTACTTTGGAACTCTTAACATTGTTAAGCTTTCTAAGGAGTTTAATGTTGATAACTTTATACTAATCTCAAGTGATAAAGCTGTTAGACCTACTAATGTTATGGGTGCCACTAAACGCTTATCAGAAATGGCAGTTCAGGCATATGCAGACTATGAAAAAAATAGTGCTAATCAAACAATATTTTCTATTGTAAGGTTTGGAAATGTTTTAGCTTCTTCTGGTTCAGTAATTAATAAATTTTATGAGCAAATAAAGAATAGAGAGCCACTTACAGTAACCCATCCTGAGGTTACTAGATACTTTATGACTATATATGAATCTGTCCATTTGATATTGCAGACATTTAAAATGTCTAAGGGAGGTGAGGTATTCTTATTAGATATGGGAAAGCCTGTTAAAATTATTGATATTGCAGAAAAAATGGCTCGATTAAGTGGATTGACATTAATAAGTGATGATAACCCTGATGGAGATATTAAAATTAATATTATAGGACTACGGCCAGGAGAAAAACTCTATGAGGAACTATTAATCAATGAAGAATCAATGCCTAGTAAAAATGATAATATTTTTTATGCGAAAGAAGAGTTTATTAAGTTAGATAAATTAAATGATATGTCTATTGAGCTCGAAAAAAATATGAATCAATTTAATTTTATTAATACAATAAAAATACTTGAGCAGTATGTTTCGGGATTTAAGTATACTAATAGTTAATTACTTTGAAATATATCTCTAGAATATATTTTTTCTTTAAATTGCTTTAAATCATCATTCAACCTATTTGCAATTATTAAATCACTATCATTTATGAATTTTTTAAGATTATTGTAGCATTCAAAATCTTGATAATATTTTAGAGCTATTAAAGGTTCAAAAATTATTACTTTTATATTTCTTTTCTTTAAAAGATTAACAATATCTAAAATAGCACTTTCTTTAAAATTATCAGAATCTTTTTTCATAAGTAGTCTATAAATCCCAACTGTACTTGGATTTTTTTTAGCTATTGAGTTAACTATAAATTCTTTCCTTGTCTCATTTGATTTAATTACTGATTTAATTATATCATTTGGAATATCTTTATAATTACTTAATAATTGACGAGTATCCTTGGGTAAACAATAACCACCATAGCCAAATGATGGATTGTTATAATAGTTACCTATTCTTTCATCAAGAGATATTCCATTTATTATATTTAAAGAGCTTAGATTATTAATTTCTGAAAATGTGTCTAGCTCATTAAAAAAAGCAACTCTCATAGCCAAATAAGTGTTTGAGAATAACTTTACAGCTTCAGCTTCTTTTGAGTTCATATATATTAGTGAAGTATCTTTTTTTAGAGATAGATCTTTCAATATCTCTCCAAATTCTACTGCTCTTGGACCATTATCTCCAATTATTATTCTTGATGGGTATAAATTATCATTTAAAGATTTTCCTTCTCTTAAAAATTCTGGAGAAAAAATTATATTTTCATAATTATTTTCAATTTTAACTTGCTCAGTAAACCCAATTGGTACAGTTGATTTAATTATAATGGTCACATTCCTATTAACTTCTAATATTTGAGTTATAACTGTCTTAACTATTTCAGTATTAAACTCACCAGATTCTGAATCGTAATTAGTAGGGGTGGCAATAATTATAAATTTGGCATCAATATATGCATACTTATAATTAGTTGTGGCCTCTAAATTTAATTTTTTATTTATAAAAAAATTAGAAATATCTTTATCAAGAATTGGTGAGACACCTTTGTTAATAGAGTTAACCTTTTCTTTATCAGTATCTAACCCAATTACCCAGTATTTCTGGGAAATAAGTGTACATAAGGACATTCCTACATATCCAAGACCTACTATGGTAATTTTTTTGGACATTATGCTTATTCTGTATTTCTCATCTTCCAATTTTCAATAACTGTCTGCTCAGATCTTGCAATAGTTAATTTTCCTGGTGAGGTATCTTTTGTGATCACGGAGCCAGAACCGATCGTTGAATTCTCGCCAATTGTAATTGGAGCAATTAATTTACATCCAGATCCAATATAAGAACCTTTTTTAATATTAGTAGTATTATGTTTCATACCATCATGATTGCAAGTTATTGTACCTGCACCTATGGTGACATCTTCTTCAATATTTGCATCACCTATAAAACTTAAGTGGTTTATTCTTGATCTACTTCCTACATTTGATTTCTTAATTTCTACAAAATTACCAATGCTAACATTATCGTTTATAATTGTTTCATTTCTTAAATTTGAGTAAGGTCCTATTGAACAATTATTTCCAATCTTAGTTCCTTCTAAAGATGTATAAGGTTTAATGATTGATCCATCTCCTATAATTGCATTTTTTATAATACAATTAGCTTTTATTTCAACATTATTACCTAATAAATTATAGCCTTCAAAAATAGTATTTATATCAATCTTAACATTAGTCCCACATTCAAGCTCACCTCTAACATGTATATTCTGCTTATCAGTAAATTCAATATTCATATTTGCAGTTTTTTTTGATTTATCTTTCATAGACTTAGTGTAATTTATAGTATAATTTTCACAATATTGACAGTTTATCAACATAAAAAAAAAAATTGACATCAAAAAATTTTATAACAAATTTTATGGGGGTAATCTTATGTTTAATCCCTGTTGCCTTATTAACTGGGCCATTCATACCTGATGCAATTATATCAATTATATCTATACTATTTATTACAATTACAATTAAAGAGAGACTATGGGATCGTTATTTTTATAATAAATATTTTATTTTTATCTTTATTTTTTATCTTTATTTTTTATTTGCATCATTTGCTTCTGAAAATATAATACTATCATTAGAAGCTTCTTTCTTTTATTTTAGATTTATAATATTTGCTCTGGCCGTCTGGTTTCTTTTAGATAGTGATAAAAATCTTATCAAAAAATTTACAATATATTTTTTAATTACATTCTGTATAGCAATAACTGATGGATATTATCAATATTATTTTGAAAATAATATATTTGGATTTGAGAATTCTTCAGAAGATAGAATGACTTTAACTTTTAATAGCAAGTTGATTCTTGGTGGATATTTATCAAGATTATTGCCTCTTTTATTTGCACTGGTCATTTATAATTTTTCTAAAAATAAAAAAATTATAATTTTTCTTTTTTCATTAATAATTTTAATTGATTGTCTTGTTTTTTTATCGGGTGAAAGAACTGCTATCGGTATATTATCTTTGTTTACCATAATGGTTTTACTTTTAGTATCAAAATTTAAGCTTTTAAGGTTAATTACTATATCCATCTCTATAACATTTATAGTTTTCATAGCATTATCTAATACCGCTACAATGGATAGAAATGTTTATTATACATTAAATCAGATAAGTCCAAAAAGTGACGATACCAACATTCCAACATTTTTTTCACTTAATCACCAGTCTTTAGCAATTGCATCAATTAATATGTATAAAGATAATAAATATATTGGTGCAGGGCCTAAACAATTTAGAGTTTTATGCGATAAATATGTTAATCAAAACTCAAATCAATTTTGCTCAACGCATCCGCATAATTCATATTTACAACTATTAGCAGAAACTGGAATAGTTGGAGTATTATTTACCATTATTCCATTTATATTTTTAATATATATATTTATTAAACATATGATCAATAAATTATTTAAAAGTAAGAGTTCTTTGAGTGATTATCAATTATGTTTATTAATATGCATATTTCTATCATTATGGCCTATTTTACCAACTCAAAATTTTTTCAACAATTGGATAAATATAATATATTATTTGCCAATTGGTTTTTTCTTACATTCAATTTACTTAAGAAAAACTGATTAATTTAATAAATATAGTATAAAACATTCATAAATAATTAAAATAAACCATATGTGGAAAGTAAGAAAATCTAAAGTACATGGCACCGGTGTATTTGCCGAAAATGATATTAAGAATAATACTAAAATTATTCAATACATTGGAGATAAAGTTACAAAAAAAGAAGGTGACATAAGATCTGCAGAAAGAATAAGAAGATATCTTAATAAAAAAAATGAAGGTTCAGTTTATATTTTTGAATTAAATAAGAAGTTTGATATCGATGGCTCACCAATTTATAATAAAGCAAGGTATATTAATCACTCATGTAAACCTAATTGTGAGGTTGATATTATTAAAAATGAAATTTGGATAAGTTCAATTACAAAAATTAAGAAAGGCGAAGAATTAAATTACGACTATGGATACCCATTTGATGAAGATGACTATAACGATCATGTTTGTAAATGTGGTTCAATTAAATGTGTTGGTTATATTATTTCACGAGATGATTGGCCTAAGTATAATAAATTT
>MDTF01000784.1_pt1 | contig 64620 bp, 41 predicted proteins | sample 811191 | NCBI WGS metagenome assembly MDTF01 (sample SAMN05326649, study PRJNA326480) | marine metagenome | isolation source: seawater | place: Southern Ocean | collected 2011 | reverse complement strand
CTCCCAAGATCCTTGTGTAGGATCAGCAGCTAATGCTGCTTCTGGACCGTAAAAATCTTCTATTTCACCATTCGGATAGTACGTTGTGCTAACATCATCGATATAATCCGTAAATGTTTTTCTTAAACCATATTCAATTCCTACTAGCCACCTTCTGTCAATTGCCCATTTCAATCCACCACCAATGGGTATTGCCAATTGAAATCTACCATACGCACTCCTAGTCGGAGATAGGCCTTGCCCTTCTGTTCCAAAATTATGCACGCTTTTCCAGTTGCCATTAACCTTAGCTTGTGGGTTAAAATAAAACGCAGCAATACCAAAGAATCCATAAGGATAAATACCCAATTTTTTGATTCCTCTTACACCTCTCAATTTAAAACGGTGTCCTCTTTTTTCTTTTCTCAAATAAAACTCAAAATTATATCCAATTTCAGCAATATGCGATCTAAAATTTAAATTTCTCGCAAATCTAATAGGGTCTGTAGTTTCTGCATCGTCACCAGCAACTATTCCCCATGTTAACGTGAATTTTGATGCCAATTGAGGTGTGTGTTTAAACCTAAACCCAACCATTAAAGATGGACGAGTCATCTTTATATTTAAATCCTTCATGTAGTTAGTACCTACTTGATCCGCTCCTCCTAATTCACCTAAAAAGTTAGCAACTCCTATTCCGTAAATAGTTTCCCATCTATAACGCTTCCATCTTTGGGCATCAGCTCCTAAAGAAGCGCCGATCAATATAACAAGCAACAGTACTTTTACCTTCATTTTAAATTTTTTAACAAACTTCTAACATACAAATATAGAATATGTTCTGATCTAAGCCAAATTGTTGGAACATTTATGTATTTAGTTCCTTGTGTCCAAGCCCCAACTAAGCTTAGTTCTTATTGTACTAAAAAAGGAGTGTTCAGGAGTTCGAACAACATTCATATAAAACTCCCCATGTTCTATGACCAATTCTTCATCAATTTTAATTGGCTCACTTCTAGCATCTAGGGCAACTAAAAACTCATCATCTCTTCCTTCTAATTTCAATGTGATTTTTTTATTATCTGGAATTATAAGTGGTCGTACATTAAGGTTATGGGGTGCAATTGGCGTAATGATAAAAACATCACTACCTGGCATTACAATAGGACCAGAACAACTAATATTGTACCCTGTTGATCCTGTTGGAGTTGAAATAATTAATCCGTCAGCCCAGTACGAGTTTAAATAATCGCCATCAACATATGCATGGATTATCATCATGGAAGAAGAATCTTTCTTATGCACTGTCACCTCATTTAAAGCATAATTAATATCACCAAAATGATTTGATTTAGTTGTTAATTTCAAAACACTTCTGCGGTCGTATTTGATATTTCCCTTTAATATTTCAGATAAGGGTTCTTTTACGTCTTCAGTAGATATACTAGATAGGAAACCTAATCTTCCTGTATTAATACCAAAAACTGGAACTCCAGAATCTCTAACAATCGATAAAGAATCTAAGATGGATCCATCTCCTCCTAAACAAATTAACAAATCAAAATCTCTAATTTCATCCGAATATGAAAACTTGCCAAATACCTCAACTCCAGACACATTACCTTTCATTTGTTTGTATAACCCTGTATAAATACAAACCTCATCTAAATTACCATGAGATCTTAAATAATCAAACAAATTTTGAAAGGTAGTTAGTTTTTCTGGATTGAATTTTATTCCGTAAATCGCAATTTTCATAAATAGCTAATTAGATAATAATACAACAATAAGCAAAATTTAAATAGGGGCAACAAAATTTAAATAAAATCCTACTAGACCTTTTTTATTTATTGAAACTTCTGTTCTTATTACCATGTCATAGTAGGAAACCCAATCTATTCCGGTTCCCAATCCTGATAAAATAGTGTTGTTCATAGAATTACTACTGCTCTCCTCATACACGTATCCAAAATCAGCATATATATTCCAATACATAGCGAAATGTACTTTACTGAATTTTTTCCATTTTTTAATTAACGGAAAAGTGAATTTTTTAGGAGCAACCAGTTCAAATTTGTAGTTTGTTTTTGCCAATAAAGTTGCTTGTCCAAAAACAACATAAGGTTCGTATCCTCTAACATAGTCATGAAACCCTAAACCGGATTGAAGTCTAAATGGAACTGTTTTCTGAGCAAAAACATTTAGATATGTTCCTACTGCAAAGTAATGTCTGTGTTTGATGTTTTTATAAATCCTGAAATTGGATGTTAATCTACTTATGAACAAGTCTGACTTGTCGATTTTCCCTAATCCGAACTGTCTCAATTTAAAATCAAAAAAATGTCCTGTCAGCGGATAGCTTTTACGAAAACGCTTATCCTTCTTGTACCAATACACTAAAGATGCGTATCTCAAAAATCCATTCTTATTACCAAAATACTTAACGCTTTGGTTCTTTAGCTCATTTGCCCCCCTTAACTGCTTAAATTCTAGTGTAAAAGTTTGTAATTTGTAAAATCCAGACCTCCTAGTATATTCTAAAGCTCCACTAAAATCGCTGAAAATTAAATCTGAATCATTTTTGATGTACTGTTGCTGATTCTCTTTTATTCCTGAAAAAATCTCATTTTGCGTGCTAAAACTTGCTGCTATTTTAATTCCCCCTTGTTGTTTTTTAGAGAAATACGGAATCTCATATTTAAACCCAAATTTCTTAGTGAAACCAAAATAAAACTGACCTTGAATTATTTGATTTAACCCTAAAAAATTATTCCTATTTACAATCAATCCATATTCTATTCGTTTAAAGTTTTTGGTTTTCCACCATTCTGAAAAATTTCTATCTTGAAATTTAATGATAACTTCTGGCCACAAGTACCATCTTTCTTGTAACTCAATTTTTGCAGTCCACTTACCTAAAGAATCAACAAACGAAACTTTACTGAAATTGAATAGTGAAGTGTTTAATAAATTGTTTTCTACAGTTAATATATAAGATACAGTATCCTTAAAATAAATAGTATCCTGTGCCCTAAACGCTACTTCCCTTAATACTATTTTTGTTTTAGTTATTTTATTCCCTAAAATTTCAACATCGGATAAAACAAAGTACTCTTGCCCTTTTGAAGTAAAGGTGAATAACGTAATTAATAAAACGAGTAACCCTCGCACCGGTTAGATATTTAGATACTTGATGAATTGATCGTACCTCCGCTCCACATCATCGTCGTGTATACTTTGATGAAAAGTAGCTTTCACATCGTAATCATAGCGTTCAAAAGCTGCAATAATAGAAGATAAATCGGTTCTATTAATTTTTAAAATTAACTCAATTTTTAGTGAATCCTCTTGTGAAAATATATAGGAAGATAGAATTTTGGCATTATCACCCTCTATAATTTGAGCGACTTGAGTCATTGAATAATCTCGTACATTTAAACCTAAGATTAATATTCCTCCTGGCTCATTTGCATTTGTGATTTTCGCCAATTCTTTTACTAAACCCTGGACAGAGATTACGCCCAAATATTGCTCCTTATCATCTAAAACTGGAATTGCACTAATATTAAATTTACTTAATAGAGCAATTACCTGATATAAATGACTAAATCCATTTATGTAAGGACGCATTAAGTTTGGCTTCACTTTATTTAACGGTAAAGATTCATCATCTAAATCATAAATTTCACTATCAGAAATTAGTCCTTTATACTCCCCGCCATCTACAACAGCAATGTGCGAAACACGATTCTCGTCCATCAAAACCAAAGCATCCTCACCCGTATTACTAAAAGGTATTGACGGAATATGTAACGATATTAATTCTTTCGCTATCAATTTAATTACAGTTAAATGATTTAATATAAAAATTACGCTATTCAAAAGTAGTATTTTTTTAGCTTTGCATCATTATTTAAACAGATTATCGATGACCGCACTAAGTGTAAATATTAATAAAATTGCTACCCTTCGTAATTCTAGAGGAGGAAATACCCCTAATCTAATTCAAGTTGCATTAGACTGTGAACGCTTTGGTTCTCAAGGAATTACAGTTCATCCTCGCCCTGATGAACGCCATATTAAGTATGTGGATATAAAAGAATTAAGGCCTATTTTAACAACAGAATTTAATATTGAGGGTTATCCAAATAAAGCATTTATTGAATTGGTTAAAATGAATAAACCTACTCAAGTAACTTTAGTTCCAGACCCTCCAAATGCCGTTACAAGTAATGCCGGGTGGAATGTTAAAGAAAAATTTGAATTTTTATCTGAAATAGTTAATAATTTTCAAAAAGAAGGAATTCGCGTTTCCTTGTTTGTAGAGGCGGACAAAACCCAAATTGAATGGGCGAAAAAAACTGGTGCTGAACGAATTGAATTATACACTGAGGATTACGCGAAAAAGTTCCCTGTTAATAAGCACGAAGCTATTAAACCCTACAAGGAAGCTTCGATTTACGCTAAAGAAATAGGCTTGGAAATAAATGCAGGACATGATTTAAATTTAGAAAATTTAAACTTTTTTGCTAAAGAGATTCCTTTTTTAAAAGAAGTGTCCATAGGGCATGCTTTAATAACCGATGCATTATATTTAGGTTTAGAAAACACAATACAATTATATCGCCGAGCATTAAATATTGAACATGAAACTACACTATAAAAAATACGGAGATGGAGCTAAAACCATTATAATTTTACATGGGTTATTTGGCTCTCTTGACAACTGGCAATCCTTAGGGAAAAAATTTGGCGAAAACTATTCAACCTATCTTCTTGATCAAAGAAATCATGGGAAATCAACACATATAGATGTGCATAGTTATCAAGAAATGGCAAACGATCTTAATGAATTCATGGACGATATTGATATTGAACAAGCTTTTATTATCGGTCATTCGATGGGCGGGAAAACCGCAATGCAATTTGCTATAGAGTATCCTAATCGAGTACGAAAAATGATCATTGTTGATATTGCTCCTAAATATTACGCACCTCATCATCAAGATATAATAAGCGCTTTGGAGTCGATTGATTTTAATATTGAGAATGACAGAAAATTAGTTCAAGAAAAAATTTCATTAACAATTGAAAATCCTGGTATTGTTCAATTTTTAATGAAGGGCTTAACATGGGTGAAACCAGAACAACTTGGATGGAAGTTTAATTTAGAAGTGCTAAGTAAACAAATTGAAAATATTGGAGAAAAACTTACAGGTCATGCTTATTTTACAAATCCTACTTTATTTATCAGAGGCGAGAAATCTGATTATATTACAGAAGACGACATAGACCTAATCGAAGAAGCGTTTCCAATGGCACAGTATGCTACAATTCAAAACGCTGGACATTGGCTACACGCCGAAAATCCACATCAATTTTTTAAAGAAGTAATATCATTTTTAAAATAATATTGAATAATAAAGGAAGTTCCTTAACTTCAACCTTAGAAACATGTCGGATACTTTAATTATCATACCTACTTACAACGAAATTGAGAACATCTACGATATCATTCGTGCTGTATTTTCTTTAGAAAAGGAATACCATATTTTGATTGTTGATGATTGCTCTCCAGATGGAACCGCTAACGCTGTAAAAAAATTACAACAAGAATATCCCGGAAACTTACACCTTCAAGAAAGGACAGGGAAATTAGGCTTAGGAACAGCTTATATTCATGGTTTTAAGTGGGCTTTAACTAATAATTATGAATACGTTATTGAAATGGATGCCGATTTTTCCCATCCTCCTTCTTCACTAACAAATCTTTACAATTCTTGCAAAATTGATGGTGGAGATGTTGCTGTCGGCTCACGATATGTAAGTGGAGTTAATGTTGTAAACTGGCCAATGAGTAGAGTTTTAATGAGTTATTGTGCATCAATTTATGTTCGTTGGATAACTAGAATTCACGTCAGGGATACTACTGCTGGTTTTGTTTGCTATAACAGAAAAGTTTTGGAAAGAATTAATTTAGACAAAATTAATTTTGTTGGATATGCTTTTCAAATTGAAATGAAGTTTACAGCTTGGAAGCTTGGTTTTGATATTAAAGAAATTCCAATCATTTTTACTGATCGTAAAAAAGGAAAATCGAAAATGAATTCCTCTATTTTCAAAGAAGCTATTTTTGGAGTACTTTTTATGAAAATAAAATCATGGTTTAAAAAATATTAATACGCCTAATATTTGAATTTAAACTTATAATTAAATGTCATGTATTTGTACCGTAAAAACATTGCTGTTTGGTATTTGTGTATCATATACATCTCTAATTTTAGGAAAAAAAAAGGAGAGTTATATTATCGTAAAAAGTGATCAGATGATTACTATTGATGGCAAACTGGACGAGTGGAATGACATCCCAGTAACCTCAGATTTTACCAATCACGTAACAGGTGAAAAAGGTGCCGTACATGCCTTTGCCCAAATGGTATGGGACAATCAAAATTTGTATATTGCTTTCACGGTAACCGACCCAGATATTACAGCTACTTATTTAGCTAAAGATGCTAATGTCTTTCTTAGTGATGATTTAGTGGAAATGTTTTTCGATTTTGATGGATCTGGAACTAACTATTTAGAATTAGGAGTTTCAGCAACTGGCGTAAATTATGACTGTAACATCATTTGCCCAGGGGTAGATTGTGGATTGTGGAATTCAGACAGCACTTGGGATATTGTTGGATTACAAAGTAAGACTATCATTAATGGAACAATCAACAATTCTCACGATAACGATAATGGCTACACTGTAGAAATAAAAATCCCATTAAGTAGCTTATTGTCAATGAATGGAGGTAATTATCAGCAAATTAAAGAAGGTAGCGTTTGGAAGGGTAACCTTTTTACAATTAACCACAATACTGATGCGAAAATACGCTCAAATAAAGACTACCTAAGCTGGAGCACTTTGGGCACTTTTAATTTTCATCAACCTCTAAAGTTTGCAAATTTCACTTTTGGTTCATTAATTGAAAGCGATATAAACGTTACAAAGCCTAAGCTAAAAAAGAACCTGCCTAGTAAATAAGTAGATGCGTTTTATACCAAAGCCTAGGCAGTTAAAAGTTTAAAGCCCCTTCCATGCATATTTACAATTTCCAATTTAGGATCAGCCCTTAAATATTTACGAAGTTTAGTAATATAAACATCCATTGATCTTGCGTTAAAATAACTATCGTCCTTCCAAATTTTGTTTAACGCGACAGATCTTTCAAGTACATCATTAGAATTCTCGCATAATAATTTTAAAAGATCTGCTTCTTTACTCGTTAATTTTTGATCATCAATTCCGCTACTTAAAATACGTCTGTCATAGTCAAATTTTAAAGCGCCGACCTCAAAATTTCTTTTATCTGTTTGTAAACTAGGAGTTCCTTGTGTTCGTCTTAAAATTGCCTTTATCCTTAAAAGCAGTTCCTCCATCGAAAATGGTTTTGTTAAATAATCATCTGCTCCACTTTGAAATCCCTCAATTTTATCCTCTTTTAAAGAACGTGCTGAAAGAAAAATAATCGGAATATTTTTATCAGTATTCCTAATCTCTTTAGCTAACGTAAACCCATCTTTAATTGGCATCATCACATCTAGAGCGCAAATATCAAAAGTTCCTGCTAAAAAAGCTTTTAAACCTTTATCGCCATCTCTTTCAAGTTGGCAATCGTATCCTTTTACATTTAAATATTCTTGTAAGATCGAACCTAAATTTGGATCATCTTCAACTAATAAAATCCTTACTTTATCACTCATGATTCTAATTGATTAAATGGTATATAAACACTAAACGTGGAACCTTTCCCAAAACTACTATTTACCTTTACTGAGCCTTCGTGTTTTTCTACGACTGCTTTAACATAACTCAACCCCAACCCAAAACCTTTTACATCGTGAATATTTCCAGTTGGCACGCGGTATAATTTATCAAATATTTTAACGAGGTTTTCTCTTGCAATCCCAATCCCTTCATCTTTAAAATTTACAACAATTCCTTTTCCAAAATTCTTTGTTGTTATTTCAATTTTTGGCTGGTTTTCTGAATACTTAATTGCATTATCTATTAAGTTGCTTACTACGTTTGTAATGTGAACTTTATCGATATTTAATAACGTTTTTTTTGCACCTAAATCTAAATTTATACTTCCTTCTTTTTTATCTAGTCTAACCTTTGCCCTCTCAACTACATTATAAATTATATTATGTAAATCAAGTTCAACAAGTTCTAATTTAAAGGCCCCCTTATCTAAAACAGCACTTTGTAAAACATTCTCCACTAAAGTTCCTAGTCGTTTATTTTCATCATTAATAACGCTAACATAATGAGCTGTTCTCTCCTCAGTATTAGGAATATCCTGATCATTTAAAACTTCACAAGCCAATGAAATTGTGGAGATTGGTGTTTTCAACTCATGCGTCATATTATTAATGAAGTCATTTTTAATTACAGCAACTTTTTTCTGCCTAACCACCGTTGCGAATGTGATCCAAAAAGTAATAACAATTGCAATAATAAAAATTGAAGAAAGCGAAATAACACCACTTATTGATCTTAATAAAAAACCCTTTTCTTGAGGAAAAATTAAACTAAAACGATCTTGGTTAAAGAAAAAGTCATTTGGGAACAACCTGAAAAAATATGGAGAATTAATAAATAATTCTTCATCAACACCCTTTTCTTTAAGTACCAAATTGTTTCCTGAAAAAATTCCTAAATTAAATTTAGTTGTAATTCCATTGTTTAGAAGCTCATCCTTTAATATACTATTTAATAAATGAGGGTCTATTCGATCCACAACAGATTGCGGTTTTATACTCGTTAAATCTGCAATTAGATTGTTGATGATAGAGGCTTTATTTCTTGAATTAAAAAAATCTTGGGTTTTTCCCATTGATTGATTTTTAAGCGATTCTCTAATCACGTTTCCATTAGTTCCTTTAAGTGTTTTAGTGGTTTTTTTAATCAAACGACCATCTGATGTTTCAAAAACACTTTCTTCTCGCATTTTCAATGCGTAACGCCTCATATTAGCGTTTGTGTCTGTAATATTTGTGCTTATTGAAAAAGGATTAAACGCTCCCAAATAGCTATTTTTTAATTGGTTATTCTGTTGTGGATTTAACTTTGCTAAATGCTGCATTTTATAAACTGAAGCACGCATTGATGAAAGAACATTTGCTCTAAATTGTTGCTCTTTTAATGTTATTGCACTTTTCAACCAGTACCCTTGTACCACAATAATTCCTAGGAGAGCTACAGTCATTACCACTACCAATATTTTCAAATGCCTTTCCTTCACGCTCAACAAAGATAGATCTTAATTTGTTTGTTAAAATACGGTTAACTTTTTTTAACAATGCGAGCACAAATATAGATTGGAGCTATTTTTAAGGTTCTTTAAAAAAGAAATAAAAATTGGAATGATGTAAAAAAAGTAAAGGTTTCAATTGCTTGAAACCTTTACAAAACCCTTACCTATAAGGAATTACCCCTTATTACCTAATGCAAATGTAGTTAGCTAGCAACTAAATTTCACTTCTAAACCGTTAAGACGAGGAAAATAGTTGCTGAATTGGTCTTTTGAACACTTCAACCGAATTACAATATTTTTTTATTCACATAAAAAATAATTTTTTTATTAAAATAATCCCCTGTTTCAAGATGAATCATTTGAAAAAACAAAACATAAATACCTGCTTTTACTGATGATTTTCCGGGCAGTTCGCAATTCCAGTACATTTTATCTGACTGCCCAAATAAATAATTTCTAGCCAGTGTATAAATCACGATTCCTTCAGGATTTATAACCTCAACTGAACCTGTCCATCCTATTTTGTTTAAATTAAAGTTTATGCCTAAAAAATCGCTCTGACCATCGTTATTCGGAGTAATAATATCATTATCAATTGATATTAAGCATTCAGTATCTAACTTATAACCCAAATTACTATTAACTAGGCCTGGTGTTCCATAACCAGAAGACGAAGATGCTGAAAACCAATTCCTATCGTTATTACCTTTGCTGGGATCAATTTTTTCTAACGATACGTTTTCATTTGAATTTAGCGCAGAGTAATGCCAGTTTTCACTGTAGGATAATTCATCAATTATATTTCCTTGTAGATCCATTAATAAGATATCATCTTCATCATTATTACACGCAGGCAAATCAGTATGTAAAACCTTACCATAATCATCGTATTCATTTACAATCCAATCCAAATCTTCAGTAAATGCAATAATTTCAGAGGGCGCTATTAGTCTGTTTCCAGTCGATAATAAATGTACATCTGCTATATTTCTATTTTTATCAAAGGATGCAAGTTGAAGTTTTCTAAGATTAAAGAAATGATCACTTGTATTTACAATCTCAATAAAATCTGATCCTGAAAAATCTGGGTTAACGAGTATCTCGTTAAATACTATATCATAAACCTCTGGAGAGCAAGGCAATCCATAACTACTAAAAACACTATCAACTATCCCGTTATCCCAACAGGAATATAAAGGTTCAATCATCTTAAAATTATAAACAGAACCTTGTTTCATCTGATCTGTAATCAGTAAAAGTGTATTGTCTTTTCTCCTTACTTCATGAACTGCTAAATCATTCAATAATATTGAATTAATCGTTGGCGTAGTTTCCAAGTTAAAATTAAAAACCACCTCCAACATTGTATCATTTAAAGGGAATACTTGCTCGAACAAAAACTCCGGTTCTTCATTAAGAGATCCTTGTACAGTATTAATAAATCCGGGCGAGCCTCCCTCAAAACTCTCTGATACAGTCCAGTTCAATTCATTCAAACAAGGTTTTGTAAAATCGATCATTTCTAATGAAAATCCACCTTTATTTTTATAGGCGTCTTTATACCAATCTAGATTGGGTTTTACTTGATGAATAACTCTAGAATTAAAAACTATCTTAATTTCAGACCCGCTGTTTAATAAAGCTTTTTTTGGAAAAATCACCCAATACGTATTTGGCTTTAAAATAGTATCTAATAAAACTTCTACAGCGCCGTCAATCCATAATTCAACTCCTGACACTGGTAATAAACTATCGGATCTGTTATATAATTCGACATATTCATCAGATATCATTGTTAAATTCAGATCTGGGTTCGCCATTATTTCAGAAATAATTAAATCATACTTATTAAAATAATTAATAAATATGGAGGTGTCTAATGCCACAATGTTTCCTTCCATATCCTTAATTGAATCTGTAATTTTTATTGTAAAATCTTCATTAAAATTGTTGTAACATAAGATAATGCTACTGTCTTTAAACTCCAGCTTAACGGGAACAGGAACACAACTTAATTGAATATTATTAATTGCCTCACTAAAGCAAACCTCAACACTAGTTGCTGAAATGTTTTTTGTTTCTATAATTACCGGAGCAACTGTATCAGCTGCTATTACTCCGAAGAACAGATTATCAAATTTATATTTATCCGCATTAGATTTGGTGTATTTACACCTCAGTCCAATAAATTTAGGGAAATCCATAAAATGCACTGCGCCTAATTTCCGCTTATTATGACCCTCAAAAAACATCAGGCTATCTTGTAAGTACTTAATGGATACAGATTCTGTTCCACCCTTTCCCCAACCTCTATTTGAATTCCTAAATTTAAGTACGCTTCTAACTAATATGTCGAGACCATCATTTGGCCCTGTTTCCCCAACCTTAAGTGCAACTAAATTACTATCCTTAAATAAGGAATCGTTTGAGAGAAGCAGCTCAAATTGATTATTTGCACTTGGAGAAAAATTCAAATTAATTGTTAAGTTAAACTCAATATCTTCATCCCAACTAGTAGGGCAGTAAATCAATGAAATTCCACTTATATTTTGATCTAATTTTACAACATTGCTATTCCAAAAAAAATGTGTTATATCCCCTTTCCAACACTGCAATGAGTCAAAACTAATATTTTGAGCTGCCATTATTACCGAAAAAAAACACCCCACAATTACTAATAAATTTTGCTTCATAACCAATAGATTTGAAATTTCGAGAAAAATTACACGAAAATTAATGGAGCAAGCGTCTTAATCTCTTTTATAATAGACAGAAAACAGATAATTGTCGAATAAATCTTTAAAACTGTTGGAATCAGAATAAAAATAATTAATTTTAACGTCAAACTTTATAAGTATGAAAGTAGCAGTTGTTGGAGCCAGCGGAGCTGTTGGTCAGGAATTTTTGAGCATCTTATCCGAAAGGTCATTAGGAATGGACGAGTTAGTCCTGTTTGGATCAGCAAGAAGTGCTGGTAAAGAGTATAATTTTAAAGGAAAAACACTAGTTGTAAAAGAACTTAAACATAACGATGATTTTAAGAACATTGATATTGCTTTAGTTTCCGCAGGGGGTGGTATTTCAAAAGAATACGCTGATACAATCACCAAGCATGGTGCTGTGATGATTGATAACTCAAGCGCTTTCCGTATGGATAAAGATGTTCCTTTAGTAGTTCCTGAAGTGAATGCAAAAGATTGTGCAAATCGCCCACGTAATATTATTGCAAACCCAAACTGTACGACAATTCAGATGGTGGTTGCTTTAAAAGCCTTAGAAGGAATCTCTCATATTAAAAAGGTTCATGTTTCAAGTTATCAGTCCGCTTCTGGAGCAGGTGCTAGTGGAATGGCAGAATTAGAAGCGCAAGTAAAACAATTTGTAGCGGGTAATCAATTAAATACAGAAGCATTTGCGCATCAATTACTTTTTAATGTTATACCGCATATTGATGTTTTCACTGAAAACGGATATACTAAAGAGGAAATGAAAATGTATCATGAAACTAAAAAAATCATGAACTCCGATATCGACGTAAGTGCTACCTGTGTTCGTGTTCCTGTTATGCGTGCACACTCTGAATCTATCTGGTGTGAAACTGAGAAACCAGTTTCACCTGCAGAATTCAGAAAAGCTTGTGAAACAACCGAAGGAATTACTGTAGTGGATGATTTACCAAATTTAGGATATCCAATGCCTCTGGACTTAGCCGGTAAGGATGATGTTTATGTTGGTAGAATTCGCGAAGATTTAGCGAATAAAAATGGGATTACTTTCTGGTGCGTTAGTGATCAAATCAGAAAAGGAGCTGCCTTAAACGCAGTACAAATTGCTGAATATTTAGTTAAAAATGATTTAGTTAAGAACTAAAATAATAATCAAAGTGTCTAAAATGTAAAAGGGCAGTTTCTTCATTGATTCTGCCCTTTTTTTATCTCTTAATAACTTGACGAACTTTTGTGCCGTTTTGATTACCTAATGACAAAATATAAACTCCGCTATTTAATTTTTCAATATTAAAAACTTTCGTTACCATATTCGCTGTTGCTATATTACCTCTTTCAATTACTTTACCTTGAATATCTGTAAGCTGATAAAAAATTGGTTCTGATGATTCTGATGAAAATTTCACAACAAAATTATTTATTACAGGATTTGGTGTAATACTTATATCAATTATTGCTTCAGACCTACTAATATTTGTAACATTATCGCAGATATTGATCGAGGTTAATTCATGAATATATTCTTCATTTAAAACATCAGCTATTACAATAATATCCGGTGCTGTTACATTATTATAACTTGAACTATCAACATGTAGCTCATATGTTCCTGACGCTACTCCTGTAAAATAATAGTTACCAAGGCCGTCTGTAATCGTTGTGTAGTGCATCTGCCCGTTTTTCACTAAACCAACTGCTAACATTGCGCTTCCTGAGGTACCACATGCACTTGATATATCTTCATATATCTTTCCTGAAACTGTATGAATTTTATGAATATAAACAGCATAGTCTTCAGCTTGACCATATTCTGGGTTCATACATGCATTTGTTACGTCATTTAAATCCAACAACAGCCTCATTCTCAAAAACTCACCTTCTATTGCCGTATTGGGAATTGTTAAAGACTCAGAAACAGTAGTTTTATAAGGTGAAGTTTCATTAGAAGGTAAAGTTTTATCGTATATAAGTTCGTCATTTGTAAAATCCCCGTCATTATTATAATCAATCCAACCTTTAGCCTTACTAAGATTAACCCAAGAAGTAATTGATAAATTATAAGAAGAATCTGGATGAACATAAGCAGTGTATAAACATTCACTTGCATTATTCACATAACCTCCATCGTCGCTTGTATTTGAAGAGTTTGCTACTAGATTGTGAAAGTTAACACTCATTATTCCTGCAAACCCACCACTTAAGCCCAATGCTTGTGAAGTTGGCTCACATAAAGGTGCTAGTGGCTCAGTAAATGGTTTTAAAACAGCCACTTTTCCTTTTGAAACAATTAATCCTGATCTTGCACCTTCTAATGTTGCCCTCATTCTGTCAACCTGGTCCTGAGAAAACATATACTGACAGTCCTGATCTGAATAATCCATATAGTTATGCACTACATCTCCAAAAACATTCCCTGTACATTCATTTATTTGACTGTCTGTACATGTAAAACTTGAACTCACTTTATGTGGGTCTGTGTCGCAACAGAAATCTCCTTCTGCAGTACAATCTGTATTTGGAGGACAGCCATTAGCTGTGGTGTCCGAGGCAGATTGCAATTTAAAAGTATGGTGTAAGTTTAAGCCGTGACCCAATTCATGTATTCCTGTTTTACCCTGATTATTCCATGAATTTGCTGTCCCTGTGTTACCCCATGCTGTATTTAAAATAACAGTCCCGTCTATATTTGATGAAGTTCCAGGGAAATAAGCAAAACCTTGTGTTCCGAATCCTCCATTATTACCCTCAATCTCAGAAACAATCCAAATATTATAATAACTGTCATTAGGCCAATTACTGCTTGCTTTTAAAGCTACTTCATCCGCTCCCAGCGAATCAATTAAAACACCATCAGATGCATATCCAGCAATCCCGGAAGCATCAAACCTAACTATCCCATTGGAAACACCACAATCAGGATCTCTTTTTGCGAGAACAAATTCTATTTCTGTATCGATACCTTGTCCGCTAACATTTCTAAATGCATTATTTAATTGTGTGATTCCGCTCACTACTTGAGCATCTGAAATGTTGGATCCAACACCTACCTCTTCGCCCAAATGCATTACGTGAATCACTAAAGGAACTCGGTATATTTGATTTGTTGATCGTTTTGTATATCCTTTTTGAATTATTTTTTGAAGTTGATTTTCAATCTGATTAAAAGTTGTTTTCGCTTCAGGATTTGCTTTTAAATATTCTTTATGTTTAAGCGTGTTCGCACACTTCTCTGCTTGCTGAGCAAAAGAAATTTGTAGCGCTCCTATTATAAAAATCCACAAAATTATTTTTTTCATACTGGCTTAGCTTATATAATTAGCTGTTGATATACCCTGATATCAAGAAAATGTTACAATTTTAAGTACGGCTTTTCCACTAATAATTAAATTATCCTATTTTCGCAAGATGAAAGCAAGACTTACCTTTCTATTTATTGTTATTTCTTTTGCAATTAAAGCACAATTATTATACGGATTTGTGCTTGATGAGCATGGACAAGAAGTTCCGTTTGCCAGTGTTTTTCTTCAAAATTCTAGTAAAGGGACGCTTTCAAATAGTAAAGGTTATTACCAAATAAAATTTAATAGTAATAAGGATACTCTTGTATTTAGCGCTATTGGTTTTTTAGATAAAAAAATTGCAATTAAAAATATTATTACAAAGCAATTAAATGTTAATCTTACTGTAGAGGTTAATGAGGTTTCTACCGTAGTAATTAGCGATAATAATGATTTTGCCAAGCAAATTATTAAGAAGGTGATTAAAAAGGGGTCGGAAAATCGCTCTGCTATTCATTCATTTTCAGCAAACGCTTATGTTAAGGTGAGTTTAGAAGAAGACAATTCCTTTACTCCAAACACAAAAGACAAGCTCAATTTTATAGAATATTATAGTGTTGTACACTTTTCCGAGCCCAATAAATGGATGGTTGAAAAATTGGGCGTGAAAGATTTATCGAAGAAGAAGGACGATAAAAACAGGCTTAACCTTAGATTAGGAAGGCCAGCTCGAATGGCTACCAAAAGAAAATCAACTAATCCAAACATATTCTTCTCCAATATTTCTGATGGAAGATTTAACTTTTACAATAACACATTATCTATCCCTAAACTTGGTCAAACACCTTATATATCTCCCATAGGAAATTTAGCTTTACTGAGCTACAACTATATATACGAAGGTAGCTTTTACGAAAAAGAGCAACTAGTTCACAAAATAAAGGTAATTCCAAAACGGAAAATGGATGCACTGTTTTCCGGAATGATTTACATTAACGACCAGATTTATAATATAGCCGCGCTTGAGCTTTCTTTACCTTCTTCAGCTTTACACTTTTTTAAAGCATTTAAAGTATATCAAAACTATGTAAAGTCTGATAGTGTCTTTCTGCTTAATAGACAAGAATTTTTCTACGAGGTACATAGAGGAAGGTCTGTTTTACACGGCTCTGTGTATAATGAATTTAGTAATTACAGAGTAAATATCCAACATCCTAAAAATACATTTTCAAATAATATACGAATCACATCGGACTCAGCTTACACAAGAGATTCTTTGTACTGGAAAAAAGTAAGAACAATTCCCCTCAAAAAAGCCGAAGAGGAGTTTGTTAAAAAAGCCGATAGCATTGCCGCATACCAAACCTCTCCTGATTATCTGAAAAAATTGGATGTAATTAATAACAAAGTAACAGTATTAGATGTCGTTTTAAACGGAATAGATCACTACAATAGAGAAAAAGGTACTAAATGGATTATTGATCCGCTAATAAAACAAGTGAAATTCGCAGGAGTTGGAGGTTACCGTCATGCCCTTGGAGGGAATTTCATAAAAACATATAAAAACAAAAATAAACTCGACTTTGATGTCCAAGCAGATTATGGGTTTGGCAACAAAGATTTACTGGTAAACGGTAAAATAAAATTTACCTATCTACCTAAAAAGTTTGCGCAATTAAGAATTGGTGGAGGTGCTAAATATCAGATGTTAACCTATATGCAAAACATAGCCACAATTTTTAGTAGAAGTAATTTTGTAAGAAACGATTACTTAGAAATCGGGCATTATAATGAACTATTTAATGGTTTATTTTTAGATTTAAAACTGAAGTACATGCAACGAACTTCTATTGATGAATTACAAATAGCTGGATGGGGTAAAGATTTTTTTGGAGCAGATAATACCCCAATATCTTTCGCCCCGTATAATGAGTTAAATATGAGAATCATTGCATCTTATACGCCTTTCCAAAAATACGCAATAGAACCTAACAAAAAAGTTATCCTCGGTAGTAAATGGCCTGATTTTCATGTTTATTGGGAGCAAGGAATCCCAGATTTCTTCAACGCTAAAATTAATTATCAACTATTAAAAATAGGAATAAGCCAAAATATTAAATGGCATGTTTTTGGAACAGGTAAGTACGCTTTTTGGAGCGGTAAATACCTAAATTCTAAAACTTTAGAATATCCTAACATGACGTTTTTCCGAGGAACAGATAACTACTTTTTTTCACATCCTATTTATACTTTTCAATTATTAGGAGATACGAAAACAGCCTTAAATGAATTTATAGAATTTCACTACATACACCATTTTAATGGAATGCTAATTAAGAAGATTCCATTGCTCCAAAAATCCAGATTGGAAACGGTTGCAGGTGGTGGTTTTTTATACATCAACGATGGGCACTTTAATCACTCAGAGGTTTATACGGGTTTGGAATTTCCTTTTAAATTATGGGACACCAAATTTAAACTTGGAGCATACTATTCAGTGGCTTATTCTAATTATTCGGATTTAGAAAATATGATGAAGTTTGGCTTAAATATCTACAATCCATTTACTAATAATTGGGCGTATTAGATTTAAATATAATTCACTACTGTGGATAGCAACAGTTATTCTGCATTTTTTGAAACTTAAGCAAATAGAGGTGTGAAAAAACCTGACAATAATTATAAATTTATATTTGTTGCATTAATGCTATTTATATAATTCGATTCAATTTCCAAATACTATAATTTTAGTTTTTAAAAAGGCTCAAACCTCGCTATCTCCTCAATAATTACCAATCATTAAACTAAAAAGCACAAACCCCTGGAGGGATTTGTGCGCTCAACTCAAAACTAAACAAAAGCATCGATGCTGATATCATAACTATTCTCACTACAAACTTTGTTCTAGTTTAAGCAATTTGGGGACTAAAACTTCATCTTCAATTAATGAATGCAAATAAAAGTCTGTTTCAAAAGATTTAAACTGATCTAACAAAACTCTTAATGCAGATTCATCTGATTTACTTGGATTAAACAATCTTAATGACTCTCTTACCCTATCCAACTCTTTATGACTTTCTGTGTGTTCCACTGTAAATTTTGCAATTGAGTACTGCTGAGACAACTCAATCGCTTGCTCTCGAGCTTTAGGATCTTTAGCGGATTTATTTAAAGCTAGAGCATAAGGAAATAATACGTTTTCTTCTAAATTAAAATGGTTGATTAACTCTTTCTTATAATCTGTATAAAAAAGAGCAATCAAATTTACAGCACTAAAAGAACCAATTCTTCCAATCATCAAATTAAAAACAGATTGTTCTATTTCTAATAATTTCTTCTCTCGATAAAAATTGTGCGATTTTTGTAAGTATTCTAATAAAACAGGAATGGAATAACGTTGAAACTTTTCAAGTTCAAAAACTGACGCACCTCCATGGCAATTTAAAATATCAACCAAGAAATCCGTACTAATCACTAAATTAGAAGCCGATCTTCCAATAGACAATTCTTTTCTAGCAGGTATTCCATATCTCAACAAAACACTTTCATTTAATTGATTCAACTCTATCGATTCCTTTATTGAAGTTTTTTTTGTGATCATTTTTTCCTGATTTTTAGTGCTGTTTTTCAAACAACAATGCAAATTTCAGCATACATTCCGTGAACTACAATCGCTCGAAATAGTTAATTCCGTGCAAAACAGTCCTAAAAAAAGGTATCGAGTACCACAAAGTAGGTATTAAACATCAAAAAAAAATAGATTAGAGTTAAGATTTTTAACTAATTTCGTGCTATGAAGATACTTCTTAGCTTTTTACTTTATTTCAGCATAAGTGCATCCTTTGGCGGTGTATTCACAACATATACAACTACAAACGGGCTGCTAAACAATACTGTTAATTGCATAGAAAAAGGATCGGAGTTTATTTGGGCTGGAACAAACAAAGGGATTAACAGCATTGTATTTGAAGGTATAAACCCTATAAAGTTCTCGTCGAGAAAAACATCTGTTCCTGTACTTTGTTTAGAAGATGATGCTGATATTATTTGGGTTGGATTGAAAGGAAAAGGTGTTTACAAAATGCCAAAAAAGAACTATAAGTTTTTAGGCTTCAGAAAAGATGTACTTGGTAACAAAACTATTCTGAGTATAAAAAAAGACGGAAGGTCTATTGAAATAACGACTTCAGAGGGTAAAAAATATACATTCCAAACTGGAAAACGGGCCTATAAAAAAGAAACAATAATACCAACTCTAAATGAAATTAAATTCGTTGCGAAGAAAAAAACAATTGAATTGCACAATGGTATTTTATCTAGGTATAATGCAGCTAACAAATCTTATAAAAACTTCAATCAAAAAATAACACCAACACAAGGTATTAAATTTAATGAAGGTTATTTGATGGCGACAAATAAGGGAATGGTTTACTATTCCCCTAAAGAAGATACAATCGTCTTTGGATCACCAGCGTTAAGCCTTTCAAATTTCACTTTAAACGGGAAAGACACAACAGTTAATAGCTTAAATTTAGGATGGGATGAGTACGTTTTCAAATACGCATTTAGTTTTACAGAACTAGGAGATAAAGAGCACATAAAATTAATTTATCATTTAACAGGAGCGATTAATAGGAGCGATACTGTAGATGCGAATGAAGGTCTTCAACTGAAAGATCTTGAATACGGGAGCTACCAATTAACAATCACAGCAGAAAACAACTTAAGTGTTAAAGCCAAAAACGAATTAACATATTCATTTTCAATCGAGAACCCCTTAAATGACTCTATCTGGGAATACTTATTTTATGCTTTAATTTTATTGATCTGGACAATCTTTATCATTGTAATTGTTAAAGGAAAATACAAAAATAACATTCGAATTTTAGAGGATGCACTGCTCGAAAAAACAAACCGATTAAATAAGATTGAGCTGGGAAAATACGGGTTAGTTGAAGAGCAAAAAGTTAAGGTGTAAATCATTACTAAATGCTTATAAAATCTAGTTGCATCATAGTAGTAGTTAAACTCAAATATATTACAGAGCTGTTTTTTAACATTTTTAAAAACCATTAATTTTATTGGCTTTTCGTTTTGAGTATTACCTAAAGTTGGTCAATGTATTTATTATAATTTAAGAATAACTACAAATACAACACGCTATTAAAACGACAGTTAAATTGGACGTTAAATATTTTTCAAACAATTACAAAGGCTAAAATAAGTTGACTTACCTTGTAGAATTTCCACGGAATCAGAGTGCAAAATGTATAGAAATGGACTTATTTAATAACAACCCGACGTCGAATATATTACCAAATGATGGACAAGTGTATTATTATGGTAAAATTTTTAATGATAAAAAAACACAACACTACTTCGAAAAATTACTAAAGAACATTCAGTGGAATAACGACCAAGTTGTCGTTTTTGGAAAATTGATAATTACCAAACGAAAAGTAGCTTGGTATGCAGACAAACCATTTGAGTATAGCTATTCAAAAACTACAAAATCGGCGCTACCTTGGACGAAAGAATTATTAGAACTGAAAGATATTATCGAAGAAAAAACGGGAGAACTGTTTAACTCTTGCTTACTTAATCTATATCATAGCGGAGAGGAAGCTATGGCTTGGCATTGTGACAACGAAAAAGAATTGAAAAAGAATGGTGCAATAGGTTCGTTGAGCTTCGGAGCCGACCGTAAATTTTCATTTAAACATAAGGCAACAAAACAAACGGCTTCCGTTTTGTTAGAAAAAGGTAGTTTGTTGGTAATGAAGGGTGAAACACAAACAAATTGGTTGCACCGTTTGCCGCCAACTAAAAAAGTGAAGATTCCACGAATAAACCTAACATTCAGAACAATAGAATACTAATAACATACATTATAGCATCCTGTTTCCTGAATTTAAAACAATAAGCATTACTTAATTATTCGTCCTAATCTATATTTTTAAGGATATACATCATTTAACTATTATGGTTTTACTTTCGATTAATCCTTTATGGGAGAAAAACGTAACTAAATAAACGCCTGGTTGAAAAAACTGAGTAGAAAAAGAAAAGTTTCCTGTAACAAAAGATGTTGATTTTATAAACTCCCCTGTTATGGAATTCACCTTTATGGAATAGGGTTTTGAGGAAGAAGACTTTACATAAATTTTATCAGTTGTTGGGTTTGGATATAAATTAAACCAACTGTCCTCTACAATTTTATGAGGTGTTGAAGCAGCTGATTTTGTGAAATTAACTTTCAAGCTTACCAAGCTAAAGGAGTCAATATTGACCGTAAATTGATTGTTGTTTATTAAAATAGTATCAGTAGTAATATAGTATGAAGAAGTATCTATGTTCCCGCTTAATTCCTCAATAAAAACAGTATCAGACTGAAAAGAAAGAGGTGTGTTAACGGTTACAGTATAATTGCGCTCATCATCCTGATTTAGGAGCAGAATATTAAATGTATTACTCGCACTGTCAATACTCTGAAAAACCTTTACCGCTTTTGAATTAATGTTATGGAAAACATTAGGACTTACTTCATCGAGAATTGATATACTTGGGTTTCCAGTAATTAAAGCTGTGTCTTGGTAAATCAAATTTTCTCCAATTGCAGAATTAACTATTCGCATTGCATGAGATTGAGGTGTTGTAAGTATACTACCCAGGGACGGTTTATAATGAAAAGTATGGATAAGATTATTTCCTTCAGCAACTCCCGCATAATGGTTGCTTACGCGTAAATCTACCAAGTCGTATTGATTTGATTCGTAAAATTGAGCTAAGAAGTTAGCCGTGTATAAACCGCCAAGTACGCCATTATAGCTTGGGTCGCACCCACCATCTCCACAAAGCCGGATATTCCACTCAGTAAGCCCCACTCCAATTCTATTAGAAATACCTAGTGCATTCGTAATTGAATCTAACTCTTTTTGGTTTTCAACAAACTCTTTTTTTGCTTTTTTCTCAGCTAAATAAATTATTTCTGAATAAGAGCCATTGCTAAGAATCGCATCTGTTCCAGAGTTATAAGGATGGCTCACGAGAAACCGTGGTGGGCTCTGTTTAAGGCGTGTCTTAAATAATGGACTCTCAAGTAAATTTGCTCTAAAATCAATACAATAACCAATTTCTATATTGGGATCTGCAAACATCATAGAATCTCTTATTTCAAAAGCGCCAGGGTGTTTTGTTTTGTATTCTACTAGAATTAAATTATTGCTGTTAAGCGGACTAGGAGGGTAAATTATGAGTGCAGAATCACCTAAAATATCGTAATTATTTTTGGGAAGAAGATATTCAGGCTGCGTAATTAAATCGTAAAATTGCTGTTGAGTAAGAGATGAAACATAACTCTCATTCAGCGGAGTGTCCACCACCCATACAATAACCGAGTCTTGGTGTATTGGTCCAAACTTAACCTTTACAATTGATGTGTCTATAGTATTAGAAGTAATCTTTTTTATTGTTCCTAAATTAGAATTAAGGATATTCATACCCTCCCCGGCCATAGGAACCCAGCCTTTCCGCCAAATTTCACCGCCAAAATAATGTAGCGAGTCAGTGATTGTTCTTGGTAAATATAAACTATCACCTGTTTGATAATAAATTCGAGTATGCAGCCCACCAGCAAGCCAAGATAAATGCCACTCCCATTTAGCTGCCAGTTCGTTTCCTATTTCCCATTTTTTAATATTTATAGGACTTGTTGCGCCAAAAAAAACGTTTCGTTTATTTTGATAAAAAGTATCAGGAGAATTACATATTCTAACCAATTCTGCAGCTTCATGGGCTGTTATGGTTCCGTAATTGAGCATATAGTTTATTTCTATTCCCGTTAATTTTGAAAAAGCTATAGCATTTTTAAAATTCATTTTCGTAGGATCATTTAATGCCTTTTTCCAGTCATAACAGTTGGCGAATGATCCACCAGGAAACCTCATAGTTCCCAATTTCAATTTAGAAAATTCTGTTATATGTGAAGTGTTATTTGTATAGTTAATATTAGCTTTTGCTACTATATTTTCCCCTTTTAGACTTTTAGGGATTTGATAGATGTTGAATGTTTCTGGTAGTTGAATGTTTATTTGAGCATTTACATTCGTAAATACTATTAAACAGAATAAGAATAATAAGTGTGTATTTTTCATATTACATAAAACGGTTAGCATAACAATAGTAGCCAACTACCGAGCGCAAATTTTTAGAAGTGAGACTATCTTTTACACAAAAAAATGTTTACGTTTTGGATTTTACAAACTATTATTTTTATACGTTGTTAACATTTGCAATAAATCACTTTTGTTTTCATCTATCTTACGAGCAAATAGTTTATCACTATTTATTATTTCTTGAAAATCATTTTCGTCTAAAAATGCAGGATAACCACCCCTTCCGCTTTTCCAATCGATAAACCTTAAATTATCATTAATTATTCTATTAGAATAAGATGAATTCATAATTACTGTTTGAAAATAAATTTCCTCAGCACAAAAGGTGTGTTTAAATCTTTTGAAAAATTTAGGGTTTTTTTCAGTAAAGTCTATTACATAATGAAGTACTTCTCGAGATAATGACCAGTATGTACTCCCTCCGTATAGCTGTCCTAAATAGTCGTTAATAGACCTTTTAAACCGTATTTTTTTTTGAAAGTGTATCATTCTATTGATCCATTTAAAGCTTTTTTTTGCATTAAATATATCATAAAAGTTATAATATTCTAATCTATTCATCCCTCCCTTATACCAACAATCTGAAGGCATTTTGAAATATTCAAGGTAGTCACCTTTTTTTTCTGCTACAATAGCTTTGAAATAATCAGCAGTTTTTATTGGATAATCCTGTCCAGTTATTAAATGAAAAAAAGAGTTTTCTTTATCTTTTAAGGCTATTGTAGATAATTTCAAGTACGCCTTTAGGTGATTTAGCCCCCCCCAATTAACTTTATAATCCTGATATAAATATTTTACATTTTCTATCGTTTTTAATTCTTGAAGTGCCTTTGGTGAAACATTGCTTTTTTTATCAATATGAACATATATGTTGAATGTTTCGTCAAATGCACTTATCAGGTTTTTTAATTGTACAAAATCCTTATAAGATGTTATTAATATCGCTTGTTTCATTTTTTGTGTTTATTAATGCTAACGTTTAGGATAATGGGAAGTTAGTACAGAAGTTTATTAATTACAATTAATCTCTTACAAAGTGTTGCCTCTATTCCCTAATCAGGGAATTATGCCTTGTATACAAAGTGATGTTTTCTGGGCTAGAAAACGAATAGTTGAGTGTTTTACCAACAAATGATTTAGTTGGTTTGCTTGCATTTAAGGCTGCCGAAGCCGGGCAACTCACGCCCCATTTCCCTGATTTAATCTGCTTCCCTTTCACAATTAATACAACTGTTTTATTATTTTTAGCAACATCAATTGCTAAAGTTGCAATTCCTTTATTAGCGTTTTCCTGTGCTTTATCTAAGACATCTTGATTGTTTGCCATTCCTAATTTTGACCAATATTTATTGGAATCAATTCTATCAAAAATATCATCGTAGTCAATAAACTCATTTAAGTCCAGCGAATCATAATTACCTTGATTTTTAAAATCATCGATGTTATAATATTTGCATATTGCTTTTGCAACAAAGTCTTTGCAAGAATGCTTTGTTTTAGTAGCCGCTTTACAAGTTTTAAATTCTTCGATTACCTCTTCGATTAATAAAACACTGTTTTCCCTTAGTAGGTCTTGCGTTTCCAAACTATTATCACTTCTCACTTGTTCTTTAAGGTTGCTAATTGATTCATTTTCTAAAGTTTGCTCTCCTCCACAAGACATTAGCGAAACTGATGCTATTAAAACTGTAAATACGATTCTTTTCATTAGGTTTTATTTTTATGTATCAACTATACTCTCTATTTTTCCAATTCAAATTTAACAATCACTTTATTACATGCACTATCAATGAGAAAATAGTTGCTAGCAAACACGTTTAATAAAACTTCTGGCAATAATAGCGATATAATCGCTCCATTTTCAAAAACTGCAATATGTCTTATGAAAGTCAAAATTTTATTGTTTCCCAAAAATTAGGGTTGTGACGTTTTAAGAAAACAAGTCTTTTGCAGGAACCATATTGTCATAACAATAATCTTTAATTAATTCCAAAACATCTTCACCAAACATTTTTACTTTTATGGGGCCAAAACCATTTACCATTAACAACTGATCTTCGGTTTTAGGGAGGTGCCTACACAGCTCTTTTATCGCGTTATTGCTAAATACCTTATAAATTGGTTGATTGCTCTTAGAGGCTACGCTTTTGCGAAATAATGCAATTGCTTGGTAGAGGTTGATGTGTTCAATTTCCGAAGCAGATACTAACGATTTTGGCGTACTGGAAGATTCGTAAGTACTTTTAAACTTCTGTTGTTTTTTCTTGTTGATTTTTCCGTTTTCAAGGTACTCCCCTAGATTAAAATCTCCTTTTTCGAAATATTTTAAGCGGTATAATAAATCATGTAAAAATTGATTGACCTCCTCAATTGGTTCGTCTAATGAAATTGCTGATTTTTGAGTTTTTACAGCCAAATTATGCAAACGAAGCTCTTCTTTTAACAACTCCATTTTTGGTAAAAAATAATTTGCTGCTGCCTTTAACCTGCTTTGAAGCTCTGCTTGCTTTTTTGCAAATTCGGGACTAGATGTAATTTTAAAAATATTACTCTGAAAATCTTTAGCTACTTTATTATTGGCCAAAATATTTTCTGTTATTTCGATAATCCAAGGTTCACAATCCGGCGAAAGATTGTCTTTAATTGCAACAACTGCAGCCTTCAGGTTTATAACCTCCTGAACTGGTATATGCCAATCAAAAACCTGTAATAACTCCTGCCGAATACATTCAATTCTGGAATCTTCTAATTTTTTCGGTAGCGCATCTTCGTTGTGGTGTGTTTCTTCCCAATTCTTTAAATTTTGAGCCGCACCTAAAAACTGTTTTCCAATAGGTGATGTTAACACCAAGCCTTGTAAGGACGTTACCCTACTTAAAGCAACATAAACCTGTCCATTTGTAAATGCTTTTTGCGCATCAACAATTAGTTTTTCAAATGTTAACCCTTGACTTTTATGAATGGTAATTGCCCAGGCTAAACGCAGTGGGTACTGTTTAAATGACCCCAGTTTTTCCTCTTCAATTTCCCGAGTAACGGGATCAACTTTGTAATGAATATTTTCCCAGACATCTTTAGAAACAGATATAGTTTGGTAGTCGTCTTCACACTGTATAACAATTTCACTTGAGCCCAACTCTACTACAGTTCCTATTTTACCATTAAAGTATTGTTTATCCTCCGTGTCGTTTTTTAAAAACATGACCTGAGCACCTTTTTTTAATTGCAAATCAACATCTGCTGGGTACATGTGTGGCGGAAAATCGTCCTTTATTTCTGCCGTAAAAACAAATTCCTTTTCTTTTAACTCCCCAATTTTTTTCGCGTTAATCTGATCCGCTTGAGAATTGTGCGTTGTAAGTGTAATATATCCATCGTTTTCATTTGGAGAAAAAAAAGGGTCTAAGCGCTTGTTTAAAAGATCTAGATGGTTTGATGTTAACTTATTATCTCTAATACCATTGAGTATATCAACAAAAACATCATCTCTTTGACGAAACACTTTTTTTAATTCCACCATTACAGGCGGATACATGGTTAATACCTGACTATCAAAAAAGAAGACTGATTTATAAATAGATCTAAAAAGATCGATATGCTCTCGTTTCACAACAGGAGGTAATTGGTGTAAATCTCCAATAAACAAAACTTGAACACCTCCAAAAGGTTGGTGATAATTTTTACGAATACTTTTTAATACAATATCAATAGAATCTAGCGTGTTTGCGGCCACCATACTCACTTCGTCAATTACCAATAAATCCATATTAATGAGGATTTTTCGTTTTTGAGTGTTAAACCTAATTTGAGACAGTAAGGGATGTCCTGTAAGTGTGTTTTCTTGAGGTGTATTTCCAGGAACAAAAGGAGCAAACGGGAGCTGGAATAAGGAATGTAGCGTAACTCCTCCAGCATTAATAGCAGCAACTCCTGTTGGCGCAGCAACCACAATGTTTTTATGAGACGTATCTCGTAAATATCTTAAAAAGGTGGTTTTACCAGTTCCAGCCTTACCTGTTAAATAAACATTTAGATTTGTCTCAGTAATAAAACGAAACGCAAGATCAAATGATTCTGTTCGGTTAATTGCCGACATTGGTTAAAGTCCTTTTAAAAATGTTTCTATTTTATTGATCCCCTATTGGTGTTTATTTTTTTCAAAAAACTGTAAAGAGTGAGCAAATTTATAATTTTCAGCATTTGCTCCTTTTATAAACTTAAGTGTTCATATTAAACGATTTATAAATATTTCTGCTCGGAAAGAAAGTTTTTTTGCAGACACATAAATTTTTTAAATCAGTTTCTCACTTTGTTAAGCAACTCAATACACAGCTAAAATAAGCAAATTAAACCTTCTTGCTTTATTAAGCATTAAAAGACAGTAAATATAATTTTTAATAGCTAACTACACGAACAGTTTTTAGTTTAAGTCGTTCTTTTAACCAGTTTTTTAAAGTCTCTTCATTCTGCTTGTTTGATCGTCTTTTTTTCTTCCATTTTATATGAAAAGTTGGTATTTCCTTTACTGATTTAAAATCGGTTACTTTATAAATTCCATATTCAAACTGGTGAACATCAGTAAATAACGTTTTTAATTCTTTAGATATTTGACTAAATGGAATCGTATCAGAAATTATAGTATTGATAACCAATTTCAATGAATCTTTCTGTATATTTAAGTCTCTAATTTGATTCACTCTCGCAATGTAATTGTCCTCTGAAAAGGTCAACCTTTCTAGTTTAGTGTCATCCAATTTCTTAAGCAAGTCATCGTATTTAGTGTCTTCCGAAATATCAAGATGAACAAGGCTCGCGTCCATTCCAAAATTACTTAACCATAATTCATAATCTTCTTGTGAATAGCGTTTTTTCCCATACAATAAAACTTCAATTTTAGAATCACCATCATTATAATCTACAAGCGTATGTCTACGTTCTTTTAAATCAAAATGATAATTAATGTATTCTCTGGCGCTTGTTTCAAAATTATTTTTTCGATAAGAATCTACAAGTGTATAAATACTAGGTATTATTAATATAATAGAAAATAGAAGGATGTACTTCTTAAATTTTTTCTCTTTTACTTCATCTAAAAAGTGAATTAATGGAAATTTTAAGTATTTAATTACTACAAAAGAAGTTAGTGCTATATAAACGCTATTAATGATAAATAAATAAAATGCACCTAAAAAGAAATCTAAATTTAAATTAGCTATACCATAACCTGCTGTACATAAGGGTGGCATTAAGGCAGTAGCAATTGCAACACCTGGAATTACATTACTTACTTTATTACGACTACTTGCCATAATTCCTGCTAAACCACCAAAAATTGCAATAAATACATCTCTTAATTCGGGATGAGTTCTTCCTAACAATTCATCTCCTGCTTCTCCGAAAGGTGTAATCGTAAAATATAAAGTACTTGTAACTAAACTAACTCCTACGGTAATTATAAAACTTTTAAATGATCTTACTAATGTACCCCAATCATTTGTACCTAATGACAACCCCATTCCCATAATAGGTCCCATTAATGGTGAAATAAGCATGGCTCCAATTATTACAGCTGTGGAATTTATATTTAAACCAATACTAGCTATAATTATAGAAAATATAAGAATCCAAATATTAAATCCTTTAAAATCAATTTCTGCTTTAATAACCTTAATTGTCGCTTCTTTATCAACTTCATCCGCAAAACTTACTGTTTGCTTAATAAAAGACCATAGTGAAGTAATAAATTCTTTAAAATCTTTACTTACCGTTTTAGCTGGTTCAGTATCTTCAATGTTTTTTTGTTTATTTACATTTTCCTTCATTATTTTCTAAACTTTCCTTCAATTATATACTTGGATTGGTAAGCCATTTTTACTTTCTGCTTCACCTCTATTAAATACCCACTAGACGTAAGTTCTAAATAATATATATAATCATAAATTTTACTTCTTTTTTCCACATCTATATTAACAATTAAATCGTTGTTACATATACTGTATTTTAACTTTTTAACAGGTTGTTTGTCCGTTGTTGTTTGAAACAAAAATGTACAACTGTCTTCAAATATTGTAATTTTATACTTGTTGATTTTTTTCTTTGAAATATCGGATTCTAAAAACAAACTTAACTCTTGTTTCCAATTTACCGAATCAATATAGACTGTATCTCTTTTTTCATTTTTAATGATGTACTTTGTTAACTTTATCTCATCAATGGTAAGTTGTTGTATAATAGAATCATAATGTCCACTTAAAACTGTTGTATCATCTATTTTATCAGTTGTTAAACACCCAATGACTATACTTGATATGAATAGTAAAACTAGTAATTTCCCCACGTTGTTAACACTTAAAAATGTAAATTGTTAATTAACTCACAAAATCTTATTTATCAAGTAGTTCGGTAAGGTAGTTATTAACAGGTTTTATGTTAATAAGATTTTTTAATGGTTCGTTAAAAAAATAACTTTTCTTAGGTTAATAGTTATTAAAAGTTCATCTAAATAAATACCTGGATAAACCTAAACAAAAAAGTAGAAATTTATAAAAAGAAATTAACAGCTTTTTAACGTTACAAACATTGTTAATAGGCGTGTTTTAATTAACATTAACTTATTTTTAAGTTTTGTTGATAAATATACAAAATGCTCTTTTTAAACTAATTAGATTAAAATAAGTTGTTTATAACAAGTTATTAACTCAATTATAATGTTGATACAAGTAAAAGTTTATAATTTTATCAGACTTATCAACCGACTATTACTATTACTATATTATTAAATAATTAAAAAGAATATATATATATATGTATAATAAAGAAGAGAAAAGGGAATTGGAGGAGAAAGGCTTTTTAAATAAAAAAATAGATCCAACTTTGGATTTATTTGAAGAAATAGAAAAATTAAAAAAAGAGAAAAATGCAGTTATTTTAGCTCATTTTTATCAAGAATCTGATATTCAAGATATTGCTGATTTTGTAGGGGATAGTTTGGCATTATCTCAAAAGGCTGCAAGCACTGATGCCGATATAATTTTATTTGCTGGAGTTGAATTTATGGCTGAAACAGCAAAAATTTTAAGTCCAAGCAAAAAAGTTTTGTTACCAGATTTAAATGCAGGTTGTTCATTAGCAGAAAGTTGTCCAGCAGATGCTTTCTCTAAATTTAAATTAGACCGTCCAGATCATATTGTAATTTCATATGTAAATTGTTCTGCAGAGGTTAAAGCTTTAACCGATATAGTTTGTACTTCATCAAATGCTGTTCAAATTATTGAAAGCTTACCAATAGATCAAAAAATAATTTTTGGACCAGATCGTAATTTAGGTGCTTATTTAGCAAAGGAAACAGGTAGAGAAATGGCTATTTGGGATGGTAGTTGTATGGTCCATGAAATATTTTCGCTAGAAAAAATTATTGAATTAAAAGCAGAAAATCCAGGTGCGGAAATTATTGCGCATCCAGAATGTGAAGCCGAATTATTAGACCATGCTTCGTATATCGGATCAACAGCAGGCTTATTAAAATATGTACAAACTAGTGAATGCGAAACTTTTATTGTAGCTACTGAAAGTGGTATTTTGCATCAGATGCAAAAGAAGGCTTCTAAGAAGACTTTAATACCTGCACCACCAAATAATACTTGTGCGTGTAATGATTGTCCTCATATGCGTTTAAATACCCTTGAGAAGCTTTATAATTGTTTAAAGTATGAGGCTCCTGAAATAAACCTAGATGAATCATTAATTATAGCAGCAAAAAAACCAATTATTAAAATGTTAGAAATTAGTAAGAAATTAGGATTGTAGATGAAAGTGAGTAATCAAATATATTTAATAATATTATTTTTAAGTAGTTGTTATTGTGGTGCTCAGAATTCTAAAGAATACAAAATATTTAAAAATGAAAATGGCATAATTACTTCAGAGGGTACTTTAGAAAATGGTAAACCAAATAAATATTGGAAAACATATCATTTGAACGGAAGATTAAAAACGGAAGGGAATAGGCTTAATTTTAATTTAGACGGCATTTGGAGGTTTTATGATATACAGGGTTGTCTGACATCGGAAATAAGCTATAAGAACGGTTTAAAAGAAGGTTATAAAAAAATATTCAATAAGGATTCTATAATAATTAAAAAAGAGTTTTTTTTAGAAAACAAAAAAGAAGGAATATCATTAAATTTTTCCAATTCTGGTAAAATTAATTTACATCAAAATTTTACAAATAATTTATTGGATGGAAATAGTTATTTATTTGATTATAATGGAGTTATAATATCAATATCTAAATTTTATAAAGGAAATTTAGTATCAGAAAAATCAATTAATCAATACGATAAATTAAAAAGAAAGCAAGGTATTTGGTTTACTTTTTATAAAGGACTTGAGGTTAAATCTAAAACAGATTATTTAAATAACTTGAAGCATGGTTATGAAAAAAAATTTAAGAGAAATGGCAGTTTAATAGATATCATTAAATTTTCTCAAGGTGTGAAAGTTAGGGCGGCGAAAGAATTAGTAAAAGTGAGTGTTGTTTCTAAATTATCTAGTTCTAGTACAATTGCTAAATCTGGTGGTTTTGATGAAAATGGAATACCACATGGAATTCATAGAGTTTATAATAAAAATGGGAAAGTAACGTCGAGTGAAATATTTAAAAATGGGAAAGTTATAGAAAAAGGAATTGTTTTAAAGTCTGGTATTAAAAATGGTAATTGGAATTATTTCTATGAGAATGGACAATTAAAATCTGAAGGAAAATATAATAATGGTATTAAAGAAGGTGTTTGGATTTATTATTATACAAACGGACTTATAAATCAAAAAGGATTATATACAGATGGTAAGGCTGATGGGGAATGGAATTGGTATTACGAAAATGGAAATATTTTAAGAAATGAAAAGTATTTAGAGGGTTATCAAGAAGGTATTTTAACGGAATATTCAGATTCTGGAATAGTAATTTCTAAAGGTGAGTATATTGAAGGAATTAAGGAGGGAAAATGGTTTTATGAAGTAGGAGATCATAAAGAAATTGGAAGTTATAAAAATGATATGTTAGTAGGGGAATGGATTTATTACTACAAAAATAAAGTAATAATGTTTAGAGGTAGTTTTCAAAATAATCTAGCAATAGGTCGTCATAATTTTTGGTATGAAAACGGAGTTTTAAAAAAGTTTGGTAATTATAGTTTTGGTAGGGAAATAGGAGATTGGTACTATTATAATTCAAGTGGAATTTTAGTATTAATTACTAAATTTGAAAACGGTTTAGAAAGAAGTTATAATAATTTTCAGTTCAAACCAGAACATGATTTAGAAGACTTTGAATATTAGATTTAATAGAAGTATTATTTATGTTAATTAAATTTTGGTAATTTTTCCATAATTGTTGGTCTCTGTGTAATTTCATGGTAACAAATTACATCATGTGCGTAATAGTGAAAAACCATACTCTTCCGAGTTAATTTAGGATTAAGTACTGGTTCCCCTCCATGTAATAAATTTGAATGCCATATTAGAACATCTCCTTTTTTGGCATTAAATATTTGCTTTTTAAAATTTGTTTTTTGTAATACGCTTTCAACTTCATCTTCATATTTATCGTAAGCTTTGTTTCCTATCATAAATTCTGTCCCTTCATTTCCATAATCGTCATTTAAAATACAAGGTAGCTTGTGTGAGCCAGGGTAATAATGAAGGGGTCCATTTTCATTAGTTATATCTTCTAATGCAATCCAAACGGCTATTAAATTACCCTTAGGAAATGTACTCATATGAATAAAATCGGAATGTGTTCTTTGTTGACTACCATATAAAAAATTAATACTTTGAAATAATTCAATTTTTTTACCCAATAACATTTCCATAATACCATTAAGCTGTTTATTTAAGCCTATAGAGGAAAGGTATGCTGATTTTTGTATTGCAAACATTATTTTATTACCATATTCCGATTTTAAAATTTTGTTTTCTAGTAATTGTTTTATTTCAGTATTTATTTTATCAGCTTCCTTTTTAAAGTATTTTGGAAGAATTACAAAACCATTATTACTCCAATTTAATAAAGGTTGTTTAAATTCAGTTGGAAGTTTTATAAAGAAATCATTTTGTAACAAATTTTCTTTCGAGTTATTTATATCTAACCAATTTTTTTCATCTGATAAACCTATAAAGTCTTTACTACTAATTGAAGAGTAATATTTTTTATTAAGCCCGTATTTTTTATAAAGATTTTTATTATGCATTAATTGTTCCTTTTTAAAATAATTATAAAAGGAAAAGGAAAATTTGAATTTACGAATAAAATCTATAATCATTTGATGCAAAGTATATTCAAATTTATTACTAATTTTTAATAAAAAATGCGACTGACTTAATACATGTCGCATTTTTTATTAATGTTTATTTTTTAACGATTATTTTACCTATAAATAATGAGGATTTTACTGTATAAAAACCATTTGACAAATCATTAATATAAATAATTGTATTAGAGTTATTGACTAATAAATTTTTAACAATTCTTCCGTTGAGGTCGCTAATTGTTATTATTTCACCAATTAATTCTTTTGTATCTATACTTACTTGATTAGATGCTGGATTTGGATATATGTTTAATTTTTTTCTTTCGGCTTCAATAACTGAATTATTGATTGTTCCAAATATATCTTCAAATGCCTGTGCAAAGTCGTATGCAACTGAAGGGTTACAACTTGATGAAGATGACATTTTAGCATCTGTATTAATACTCCATGTCATTAATCCTTTTAAATTGGGATAAGAATTTTTTAAAGTGTAATTACCTGGCTTGGCACCTGAACCTAGTAAATAATTAATAATTGATTTAATTTCTGTTTTATTAAAGTAAGCTTGATCGCTTGCGCATGTTGTTAATCCCACAACTATTTTTTCTTCTGGTAATCCTGAAAAAACACCCATTCCACCTTTTGCTGTAAATCCTCTAATTACTGTTTCTGTTGCAGAAATTGGGAAGTCTACCGAGTTTTCAAATTGTTCTTTTCCGTTTAAGTCTAAAATAGAACCACTATTGTACAATTGAACCATAAGTAAATCTATTTCATCTCTTAGTTGTTCTATAATTGCTAAGTAATCACCACCGCAAATATTATTTACTGACCAGTTTGATAACCCCCCTTGAACATATGTGGTTTCAGGGGCCATCGTTAAAATTAATTTTTTATTATATTTTGTTTTATACCACGACATTATCTCTTTTATTCCTGCTATCAAGTTTTTTATGTGCGCGTCTTGAGGATTAGAAATATTTGATTCTGTTGCACAAACGTACGTTCCTTGTTCTAAGTCAATATCAATTCCATCTACTTGATATTCGTCTATAAAATCTTTTACTTTTTGAATAAATGTATTTTTATCAGAAAGATTATTAAGTCTAAAACTGCCGTTTCCTCCACCGATACTAATAAGTACTATTTTCCCTTGAGCTTGTACTATGGGTATATCTTGCTTTAAAGCAGCCTTGTTTGTCGGTGTAAATTCTAGATCACCAACTACATTATTTAATGGTGTAGCCGGCCAACCTTTATCAGCCTCTAAAAATGATAAGCACAAAACATTGTATCTTGTATCAACATCTTTTAACCGTAATGTTCCCCAATTTTCCCAATATCCTACTAATACCTTACTCGGCAGTTGAGCCTGTATAGTTGAGCTTGTTATAATTAGTAGTATTGTTAATAATTTTAATTTTTGTAAAAATTTCATTTCTTAACGTTGTTTGATTAACTTATTAAGTTAGTGATTATATTTATGTTAAATTATTATTATTTGTATTTTTTATGTCTTCAAATTTTTCAGAACATATAAAACTCATATTAAAGGATCTACCCAAGGACCCAGGTGTTTATCAATATTTTGATGAAAACGGGAAAATATTGTATGTTGGTAAAGCAAAAAATTTAAGAAATAGAGTTAGGAGTTATTTTATTGGTGATCAATACGGGAAAACCAAAGTATTGGTTAAAAAGATTTCTACCATTAAATATATAATTGTAGAAACGGAACAAGACGCCTTGTTGTTGGAGAGTAATTTAATTAAGAAATATAGACCTCCTTATAATATTCTTTTAAAGGATGACAAAACTTACCCGTGGATTTGTATCAAAAATGAAAGATTTCCTAGAGTAATATCTACGAGAAGGGTGATTAAGGATGGTAGTTCCTATTTCGGTCCCTATACATCTGTTAAAATGGTTAATACTTTATTAGATCTGATTTATAAATTATTTTCTTTAAGAAACTGTAATTATGATTTGGCTCAAAATAATATTAACTCAAATAAATATAAAGTTTGTTTAGAATACCATATTGGTAATTGTAAAGGCGCATGTGAAAGTTATGAACTTGAAGAAGATTATCAAATTAAAATTGATCAAATTAAAAATATTTTAAAAGGTAATATTAAATCTGTTACTTCTTACTTGAAAGACGTAATGTTGGAATATTCTGCTAACCTTGAGTTTGAAAAAGCAGATGAGATAAAAGAAAAATATATTCAATTGGAAAATTATCAAGCGAGGTCAACCGTAGTTAGTCCCTCTATCTCTAATATTGATGTATTTAGTTTATTTGTTTCGGAACATGGTTATTTTGTAAATTATTTTAAGGTTTTAAACGGCTCAATAATTCAAGGATATACTGTTGAGGTAATGCCTAAATTGGATGAAAATGAAGAGGATGTTCTATCGTATGCAATTTCAGATCTTAGAATTAGATTTAGCTCAAGAACTAAAGAAATTGTTTCCTCTCACGCAATTAAGTATCCTGGTTTAAAAATAACACATCCTGAACGAGGCGATAAAAAAAAATTATTAGATTTATCACTAAGGAATGCTAAATATTTTGCACTTGAAAAGGGCAGTTTAAAATTAAAAAGAAAGGAAGATTCGCACATTAGAATTCTTAAAGAGATGCAAGAAAAATTGTATTTATCAGAACTTCCTACTCATATTGAATGTTTTGATAATAGTAATATTCAAGGTACGCACCCTGTTAGCGCTTGTGTAGTATTTAAAGACGGAAAACCCAGTAAAAAGGATTACCGCCATTTTAATATTAAAACAGTTATCGGACCGGATGATTTTGCTTCTATGGAGGAGGCGCTAACTAGAAGATATAGCAGATTATTAAGAGAGAATGAGCCGTTGCCACAGCTTATTATTATTGATGGCGGTAAAGGACAGTTAAGCTCATCAGTGAGAGCGCTTGATAATTTAGGTTTAATGGGGAAGATTGCAATTGTTGGTATTGCTAAGCGATTAGAGGAAATATTTTTTCCTGGAGACCAGTTTCCTATTTATTTAGATAAAAGAAGTGAATGCTTAAAAGTTATTCAGCATCTTAGAAATGAAGCGCACCGTTTTGGAATAACACACCATAGGAATAGAAGAAGTAAAAGTATGACTATTTCTGAATTGGACAACATCTCAGGTATTGGAGAGGCTTCAAAACGACTTCTTTTAACTCGATTTAAAAGCGTTAAAAGAATAAGTGATAGTTCTGCTACCGAACTAGAAAGTTGTTTAGGCAAATCGCGCTCAAAACTTGTTTTTGAATATTTTAATAGTAAAAAGTAACTTTTTGTAATTTATAATAATACAAATTAATACTCGTCTTCAAGTTCCAATTCTATTTTTTGAATTGCCCTCCTTATCTTTTTATAATTGTAATTAAAAAATATTTTTCTATCCTTTTCGTTTACACCGCTTATTAGTGTGCTTTTTTGAATTACACCTTCAAAAATTGATTTAGTGTATTCACAATATTGTACATTGTTCGTTGTCATGTAATTCAAAATAATATGCGGCTTGAAGGACTCTTTTATATCTCCATACTCTGCATAGATTGAATTATCTGCGGTAATTATTTCATTGAAATAAAACTTAAAATTTGGCTCATTTCCTACAGATTTATTGCCGATATGGTATTTGTATTCATTTTCTATTTCTTCCTGAAGATGCCTTAGTAGTTCATCTAATTTATTGAGTAGAATTAAAGCTTGCTCAGTTGTAATATAAATTAGGTCCTTGTAATATATAATTTGATTTATTGTACTATGAACTGTTTCGTAGTTCCAAATTTCGTGTGATTTTACTTGGGCGTAACTTGTATATATTTGTTTTGTTACAGATTGAATTTCTGCAGGTATCATATTAAAACTAAATTCACTATTGGTTAATTCAGTCTTGTTGTTAGACATGGTTTTTAACCAATAATAAACCTTAAATGCTGTGAGTTCTTTACATTGGAAAAAATGAAAGATAGGTATGTCTTTAGCAGAATAATACATTGTGCCGTCTTCTTTTTTTATCCTGTTTAGTTGATTTATTACTGTGTTTAAATACTCCGTAAAGTCGTAATTCGAATCCTTAAAATTGAAAGAAAATGCAACTAGATTATTCTTAGAATCACTGATTGTCTCGTCGAAAGAAATATTAAATTTGGTGCAAAGAATTATGATTTCATCAAGCGTAAGTATTTTCTCTTTTCTTATTCTTCTATAAGAACTGTCGTCGCTTATATTTAACACATCGGACAGTGCGTCAACAAGTTTCTGATCTGTTTTTTCTTTTACTTTTTGTAGTAGCTTTTCTTGTACTTCGTTATAGTCGATTTTCATTTCCTTTCTTTTTTGTTCCACGTGAAACAATTTATTAAAACCACCTATTGTTTCACGTGGAACAATTTATGACTTTTCTAAAAATATCATAATACTTGATATGTCAGAAGGATTGACGCCCGAAATCCTGCTTGCCTGGCCCAGTGTTGTTGGTCTTACTTTACTTAGCTTGATCACGGCTTCACTGGACAGTGTTTTAATTATTTTATAATCAAAATCAGAGCGTATTTTAATTAAATCAACCTTTTGTAGCTTATCAGCCATATCTTGCTCTTTAGATATGTAGCCTTCATATTTCATTAAAATTTCAGCTTGTTCAATTGAAGCCGGAAGCTTATCACTTAAAACTGCATTAATATTTTGATCAACTTTTAGGTCGTTAATATTAATTTGAGGTCTTAAAACAATATTGTGAGCTTTTGTTTTTTGCTTTAATAAGCTGCTGTTTTTTTCTTCTAAAACAGGATTAATTAGTTCTGGTTTAACGCTAATTGTTTTAAAGTTGTCAATAATATCTTTTACTTGTTTTTGTTTTTCTTGAACCAAACGAAGACGTTCTTTGTCAGCCAATCCAATTTTAAATCCTAAAGGGGTTAGCCTGTCATCGGCATTATCTTGGCGGAGTAGTATTCTATACTCCGCTCTAGAAGTAAACATTCTGTAGGGTTCATCAGTTCCTTTGGTAATCAAGTCATCTATTAAAACCCCAATATAAGCTTGGTCTCTTTTTAATATAATTTCACTTTCTTTATGTACTTTTCTATGTGCATTTATTCCTGCTAATAATCCTTGGGCTGCAGCTTCTTCATATCCTGTAGTTCCATTAATTTGACCAGCGAAATATAGACCTTCAATGTTTTTTGTTTCTAGAGAGTGTGTTAATTGAGTAGGAGGAAAAAAATCATACTCTATAGCATATCCTGGTCTAAACATTTTAGCGTTTTCAAATCCAGCTATTTTTTGCATCGCTTTATTTTGAACATCTTCAGGCAAAGATGTTGAAAAACCATTTACATAAACTTCAACAGTATTCCAGCCTTCTGGTTCTACAAAAATCTGATGCCTGTCTCTTTGTGAAAACCGCTCTATTTTGTCCTCAATAGAAGGGCAATATCGAGGTCCTAAACCCTTTATTCTGCCCGCAAACATCGGCGATTTATCGAATCCAGTTTTTAGTATGTCATGAACTTCTGAATTGGTATAGGTTAGCCAACAGCTTCTTTGTTTGGTTAAATTTTTAGTATCTAAATAAGAGAACTTAGAAGGGTTTACATCACCACCTTGCTCCTCCATTTTTGTAAAGTCTAAACTTCTTGCGTCTACTCTAGGCGGCGTGCCTGTTTTCATTCTTCCGCTTTCAAAACCTAATTTTTGTAAGCAACCAGTTAGTCCAACCGAAGATCTCTCTGCGGCCCTACCACCACCAAAGTTTTTTTCACCAATATGTATTAACCCGTTTAGGAAAGTTCCGTTGGTTAAAATAACAGACTTGGCACCGAATTCAATTCCTAATTGAGTTTTTACTCCTGTGATTTGATCATTTTCCACTAGAACGTCGGTAACCATATCCTGCCAAAAATCAACATTAGGATTTCCTTCTAGTTTTAGTCTCCACGATTCAGAAAACATCATTCTATCGCTTTGCGCTCTTGGGCTCCACATTGCGGGGCCTTTGCTTCTGTTGAGCATTTTAAATTGAATCATGGTTTCATCTGTAACAATACCAGACATCCCGCCAAGCGCATCAATTTCTCTAACAATTTGCCCCTTGGCAATTCCTCCCATTGCAGGATTACAGCTCATTTGAGCAATGTTATTCATGTTTAAGGTAATCAACAGTACTTTAGACCCCATCTTTGCCGCAGCATAAGCCGCTTCGCATCCTGCGTGTCCAGCACCAACTACTATTACTTCGTATTCTCTAAAAAACATAATATATACTTGTTAGAAGTTTCTCAAATTTAAATAAAAATCTTCTTTCCCGCTCATAACTTTCTGATCAGCAGCAGTTTTATCTTTATAACCACATAAGTGTAAAAGACCATGAACCATTACACGATGAAGTTCGTGATTAAAATTGATTTTAAACGTACCTGAATTATCTTTTATTCTATCAACACTAATAAACATCTCTCCGATGATATCATCTTCTTCACAATAATCAAAGGTGATGATGTCAGTTAATGTGTTGTGCTTTAGGTGTTTGATGTTCATGTCGTGTAAAAAATCATCTGAACAAAAAACATAGGAAACTTCGTTCGGAACCTTACCTTCTTTTTCTATACACAAAGAAAGCCAGCTAATAATAGCTGGCTTGTCTTGTAAAATAAAATCGATGTCTTCCGAGTGAAAGTCGAATTCACTAAGTTGCTTCATTGTTTTCTTTCTCTTTATCTTCTTGTACTTCTTTTAGCAATTTGTCATCTAAGTTAAAGTTCATCTTAACTTTAGAGCCATCATTTAAAAACTCAATATTATCAGCAAGATTTTTCATTAGGAAAACTCCTCTACCGTGAGGCTTTTCTATGTTCTTAGGGTCTGTTGGATCAGGTAGGTTATTAAAATCAAACCCAGGTCCCTCATCTTCGATTATGAAAGACAGTACAGAGCCGCTTGCTTGAAACTCCAAAGAGACTTCTTTGTTAGGGTTAGACTTATTTCCGTGATGAATCGCATTATTGACTGCTTCAGTTAATGCAATTAGAACATTTCCGTAGTAGTCTTTATTAACATTGTATTCCTCACAAACTTTGTTGATCATTTGTTCAACAACGTTTAAATTTTCTGCTTTGGATGGAAAAGAAATCCTTTGTCCCATTGTAAATTGGTTATTCATCAAATGTATTAAAATATTCGTTTATTTTCCGCTTATAATACAAATTAAATGTAGGAGGGACAGTTTTTAATTGATCCTCTGTATCTAACTTCAAAAATTGATACGGTGTAAAATCCTTTGGGTTACGCTTAAAAGTTTTTTTACCTACTTTAGACTCTCTTTTGTCTTCAAATCCCCTTTTCCTTAGGGCTTTATCTGCCTCTAGGAGTTTTGTTATTATCTCTTCTTGTCGCTTAATTGTTTCACGAGTGATATTCTTATTTAGGATATCTCGTTCAGTTTCTTCCATTTCATTTTGAAGATTTTCTAATTCCTCCATCCCTCCTTTTCCTTGTTTTTTTTGATTCTCATTAATTTTTCTAAGTTGCTCTTTTATTGCATTTTGTTCTGCGGCCATTTTTGCAAAACTCTTAGCTATTCCGCCTTTCCCTCGTTTACCCTTTTTCCCTTTCTGTTTACCCCCTTCCATTTCTTTTTTCATTTGTTGAATTTGTTTATTCAACATTTCTTGCATTTTTTTTGAGCTTTTTATTCCATTTGGCTTGTTCCCTGGTTTATTACAAGAGGAATTTCCAGATTGCTTATTTTTCATCTGATTTTGCATATTTTGGAGCGATTCATCAAGAATTAATGCTAGGTTATTAGCAGAGGTCATTATTAACTGCTGATTTTGATTCGCTAAAGGAATATGGCGTTCTTTTAGATAATCAATGGACTTATTCATATTGTAGTTTATTTCTATAATCTCTCGATTGATAATCGATTCTAGAGCAATTTGTCTTTTTGAGAGCGCTAGCAAACTATCTTCTATTATTTTTGCGCCTCTTTTTAAGTCACCCTGTTTTTTTGAAAGTTGCACAAATCTTGGGTCGTATCTATTTGTTTTTTTGAAAGTTTGCATTAGATTTTCTTGCTCAACAGATAGCGAGATAAGGTTTTCAAGAATTTGCCTTAGTGTATTAATATCTTCCATTTGCTGCTCCTCTTCCATTTTTTGCTGCATATTTTTCATGGACTTCGCCATGTTTTTCATCTGTTCAGCAGCTTTTTCCTGACTTTTAGCAGCTTTGTTTTTTTTGTTTTGATCAAGTTCATTCTTACTTTTCTCTTGGTTCTCTTTTATGGATTCTTGCTTGTCCTTCATTTCATCCATTGGTCTTTTATTCTCAAGTTCATCGTTTTTCTCTTTAAGCGCTTTAATCTCTTTTTGCACCTCTTTGAATTCTTGTTTTAATTCTTCTTGTTTTTTTGCAAGTTCTTCAGTTTTAATCTTTTTATCTTTCTTGGTTACTTCAGCAAGCTCTTCTTGTTTTTTACTTAGCTCTTCCAGTTTTTTTATTGATTCCTCGAGTTTCTGTTCAAACTCCATTTGTTTGTATAGCTCTAAGGTTCTGTCAAGTTCTTTTTCAAGTTCCTCATTACTTAAATCTATCTTTTCAAGCACTTCTTTGGCATCATCTTTATTTAATTCCTCCATCAGGCGCTCTAGCTCTTCGTAGAGTTTTTTAGTTTCTTCATCCATCAGGTGCTCGAACAATTTATTGATTTGCGCTTGCTTCTGCATAATTTCTTCTTCTTGTGGAGAAAGCTGTTCCCTTTGGAAGTTGTTTTTTTGATTTTCGAAATTTAGTTTTTGAATTTCTTTTTCAAGTTCTTTTTGATTTTTTAAAAATTGCTCCACCTTTTTTTTATCATTCCAATCCATCTTTGGTTTTTCGAGCAACATTTTCTTTATTTCTTGGAACTCGTTTTGAAGCGCTTTCGCCTTGTTTAGATTTGCACTCAATTGTTCCTTTATGTTTTCACTATTTTGGTCTAAAAGGGATTCTATCTCTTTTTTAGAAGGTACTTTATAAAGCTGCGTGACGCTTTTTGCTGATTTCGAACCGTTAATAGCGTCATTGTCGAAAGTTTCGAAATAATAAGTAAGCTCAGTACCTTCTTCGATTAGTAAACTTTTAAGATTTATAGCGTGGTTGAAACTTTGTTGAAGCACAATGTTTTTAATTGGAATTTTTAAACGTCCAGATGTGTCTTTACTATTAAAACAGAAATATAAACTTCTAATTCCATAATCATCTGTAATTAATCCTGAGTGATATAGCATCATAGGATTTATTGAGTCATTAAAGTTCTTTATTTTAATTTCTGGATAAGCATCTTTTATAACAACAATAGAGTAGGAGGTTGGATTATTTTCTACGGTGTTTTCGTTGGTTGCATTTAAAGAATATTTAGAAGTGTTGAAAATTTGTTTTTCAAATGAGACAAAGTCATTTATTGGATTGATTAAAAACGTGGTATCACGGAAGGAAATTTGCAGTAAATTCGTTTCTTTAGTTCTGATTTCCCATTTAAGTTTAGTTCCTTCTGGAACCGTTAGGTCACCTGTTTTTGTAATAAGTTTGTTTTCTTGCCTAATATATTTTGGAAAGTTTACCTGAATTGAAATATTGGATATAATAGGTTTTTCTATTAATATTAGTTTATAATTTTTCGAAATAAAATCGTCTGTTTTGATGTTAAATAATACTGTGTTTTGTAGGTTTCTAAATTCAAAAACGAAAGTATTGTTTTTAGCTTTTTTGAAACGCAAAGACTGGTTTTTTTGTGTTAAGTAAATGTTTTTAGGGATTTCATCACTGGAGAATTTAATTCGTAAATTATAATTTTCATTCCTAAAAGCACTTAAATTTTTATTGATAACTTCAAAAGTAAAAGGGTTTTCTGGAGCAAAATCTTCGTTGTAGTTCACAATACGATCGGTGCCATTGGTTAGGATGTTTGGATTAATACTGCCAATTACAATTACAAATAATAATGGAATTAAAGCCCATTTGGAAACTTTAGTTAGGTTTTTAAACGAAACAGCCTCCTTAAACGGGAACGGATCAATGGCGTTAATTTTCTGATTAATACTTGCTAAAACAAGCTCATTATTTTCAGCTGCTTCCAGCTGAAGCGTATTGGTTAGCCGATCTCCAATTTCAGGAAAATGTTCCCCAATTTTTTTCGCAGCTTCCAAATCAGAAATTCTTTTGACTAACCCAAATATTTTAGCAATTGGAATAAAAACGTTTTTGATACTTGCTAAAAGTAAAATAGCAAGGAACGCGTAAAACAAAAAAGCTCTTAAATACCCACTAAACTTAAAAATATATTCAGAAAGGATGAACAGAATAAATATCCCGGTTAAACCACTAAGGGTAATAATTAAACCAATGTAAAGGTCCCTTTGATAAAAGCGTTTTGTAAATGCTTTTATGTTTTTATGGATTTTATTTAGAGGAGTGTTTTCCACAGACTTTATAAGATACCGTAAGTTATGTTAAATGTTATAAAAGTGGGGTAATTTTTATTTTCATATATAATTGCAGGATCCTTTTTAGTATTATTAAGTAACCCCCACAAGTAGGAAATTCTAAACCCAATAGGCCTTTCATTATATAACCATCTCAGCCCCGCATGAACAATAGGCCCCAACGAGTGAGATACTAGTTTTTGATTACCATATAAAAAATAAGAAAGATTATAGTTTAAACCAGCTCCTGCGAAAGTTCCAATATAATACTCGCTGTCCGGAGTGGACTGAGAGCCTATGTTAACATCAAGAACTATAGGAAAGTCACTTGTAAAGGAAACAAAGGAACCGGAACTTGTAGATAACAAGTCAAACCCAAATTGTAGTGGCACACCAGCAGAAATACTAAACCAGTCTTTTGGGGCAATAAAACTGTAGCGAGGAAAAGCTCCAATTGTATATATTATTGTGTTAAATTTGGCAGGGTGAATTCCCTTTTGAAACCCTCCAATTCCGTCTATTTTTAAGCCTTTGTATTCATCGTATTTTCTGTGGTAAGACGCATTTTTATCCTCAACATCTTGAGCAGACAAAAAAAGTGTGGCGTTAAAAAGAATTGCAAATAAGAAATAGTTCATTTTTCAAGCTTAATGTCACTAAAATCTATACAAGTTCCTAATTATTTTTTAAATAATTGAAAAGTGAAGCAAAATAAGCGAGATTAAAAGTTTTGAATTGTTAATTTTGCAATTGAAAAGAAGAGAAAAATGTCGAAAGTAAGAGTTAGATACGCGCCAAGCCCAACAGGACCGCAACACGTAGGGGGAATTAGAACAGCGCTTTATAATTATTTGTTTGCAAAAAAATTAGGTGGTGATTTAATTTTAAGAATTGAAGACACCGATCAAGGAAGGTTTGTTGAAGGCGCTGAAGAATATATAGTAGAAAGCGTTAAATGGTGTGGATTTGATTTTGATGAAGGTGTTCACAAAGGAGGAAAGTTTGGGCCTTACCGCCAATCGGACAGAAAGGAAATTTATGTAAAATATGCACAGCAACTAATTGATGAAGGAAAAGCGTATTATGCTTTTGATTCTGCGGATGCTTTAAATGCTAAGAGAGCAGAAGCTGAAACAAATAAAAAGACATTTAAATATGATGCTTTGTCTAGGGGTGAAATGAAAAACTCTTTAGTTTTACATGAGGACGAAACAAAACAATTGTTAGCCGCGGGTGAAGCTTATACAATTCGTTTTAAAATGGAGCCAGATCAAAATATCGTTGTAGATGATATGGTGAGGGGAGTGGTAAATTTTAACTCTTCTGAACTAGATGATAAAATAATTTTTAAAAGTGATGGAATGCCTACTTATCATTTGGCGAACATTGTTGATGATCATCTAATGGAAATTTCTCATGTAATAAGAGGTGAGGAATGGTTGCCATCTGCACCATTACACGTTGCTTTATATAAAGCATTTGGTTGGGATTCTCCTTTGTTTGCCCATTTACCATTGTTAATGAAGCCCACGGGTAAAGGCAAGCTGAGCAAGAGAGATGGTGACATAGGAGGCTTTCCAGTTTTCCCACTAGAATGGACAGATGGAGCATCGGGAGAGGTTTATAAAGGGTATAAAGAGGAAGGATATTCTCCAGAAGCATTTTTAAATATTATGGCATTTTTGGGTTGGAACCCAGGAACTGAGCAAGAGATATTTTCATTAAAAGAATTGGTTGAGGCGTTTGATATAAAAAGAGTTGTGAAATCTGGAGCAAAGTTCGATCCTGATAAAGCGAGGTGGTTTAACCAACAATATCTTTGGAAAAAATCTAATGAAGATTTAGCCGATGAACTGGCTGAAGCACTAGCAAAGCAAAACATTATTATTCAAGTTGACCTAGAAAAAGTCGCAGCTCAAATGAAGGAGAGAGTTGTTTTTGTAAAGGATATTATTGAAGAAGCTCCATATTTTTTTGCTTCTCCTTCAGAATTTGATCAAAAATCAGTTAAGAAAAAGTGGAAAGGTCAATCTGCGGAAATCGTGAACAGTCTGACTACTTTGTTTGAAGGCGTTGAGGATTTTTCAGCAGTAAGTTTAGAAACAAAGTTTAAAGCGTTCCTAGAAGAGAAGGAGCTTGGTTTTGGGCCAGCAATGATCGGACTAAGGTTAGCAATTACTGGAGTTGGAGGTGGTCCTTCCCTTTTTGAAATAGCTGAAATTTTAGGGAAAGACGAAACAATAGCTAGATTAAAAGAAAATGTTTCAAAAATAGAGGCGTTTAAACTTGAATTGGCATAATAAAACAACACAAGATAAAATCGAGTGGTTTTGACTTTAAATTTTAAAGCAACCAATTTTGTTCTGATTTTACAGAAGTATAACGAGCAAAATTTTATTAATTGAACCAAGCATTATTGCGCTTAAGTAGTAATATCTGTTGTCAAATATTTTAGAAAACAATAGCTTCATTTTACCCCTTCTTCAATTTGTATTAAGAAGGGGTGGAAAAAAGTGTTTGTTTTCTTTTTTTATTTTGGACAACCCCTAGTTGATTCTGGACCTGACCTATAAGGACAATCATCAAATACATCAACGACACCATCTTTGTCAGAATCTTTATTTGTACAACCTAAATATTTAATATCTCCTTTAGTTTCAGGACACCTATCTTCGTTGTCATAAATGCCATCTCCATCTGTATCGGGGCAACCACTATTGGCAGCTAAGCCTGGTTTTCCGGGGCAAGCATCTTTGTTGTCAGCAACAGAATCTCCGTCCCTATCTGGACAACCATTTAGAGTACCTGGAGTATTTGGGCAAAGGTCCTTAGAATCTATAATGCTATCACCATCAACGTCAGGACAACCTTGAAGTAAACCGTATACATCAGGACACGAGTCCATATAATTAGCAACACCATCATTATCTGTATCTGGACATCCCAAAAGCTCTGCGTCTCCAATGAAGTCAGGACACATATCAATATTGTCTCCAACACCATCACCATCTTTATCTGGACAACCGTTTACTGTTCCAGCAATCTCAGGACACTTATCTTTATAATCACTTGTTCCATCATTATCTGTATCTAGCCTAGAAAGCTTTCTTTTAATTTTATCAGCTTCCTTATCGGACTTGGATACTTTTGGTTTGTAGCCAAATAAAAGATTCATACCCAATTGCACATTTAAGTTGTTGGCATAATCCACCTGAGTCCATCCTAAAAGGTTATCAGAAACAGCATAAAATTGAACAGGCCCAGCGTTAATGGCAGCACCCAATCCAAAGTTTTTATAACTTTTGTTTACAATCGAATAACTAACAATTGCTTGAAACCATTTCCCTAAAGCTGTTTGAGTGGTTAAAGTTAGGGAGGGGTAAATAGTACCTTTAAATACTTTACCATTGAACAATACAGCAGCTGTAAAAGTGTTATTCAACTTATATTCTCCACCGAAGTAAATGTTTGCGATTAAGTTTGTTGTGAAATTTTGATCTTGCTTCTCTAATCCAAAAATATCTTGTAATGAATCAGCTAGTTCGGTGGTGTACTCTTCACCTTTTTCAAGATACTCTTCTAGATCAATTCCGTCAAAAGTAAACGTAGCTTTATTGTTGTAATATCTTCTTGCGTCAGTTTTCCATGATATATATCCTAAATCAGTAAGGTTTAAATTAGTCGTCAAACGATCGTTAATTTTATACTTTCCGCCAAGATCAACAGCAAAGCCAATATTATCAAAATTAGTGATATAAGTAGGTATATCGAAATCAGTTCCTTTGTCGAAAACAAACCCTAGTCCAGCTACCCTAACACCGATTGAAGATGTACCAGTAATTGAGTAATTATCGGCATTTGTGTAAATTGTTATATCGGTTCTTTCATTATCAAAATGGGATAATCCTTGTAAAAACTTGAATCGTCCACCAACTGTTAATTTATCATTGACTTCTCTAGTATACCCCATTGCATATTCCCTATAGTGGTTAAAACGAAATTCTGTTTGTCCCATAGAAATGTTTTTTCCAATAAACTCATCCGCGGCTGTACCTTTGGCTAGCAATGTCATGAAGTTTTTTGAGTAGTCAAAAGCAAAATTAATTCTCTCTGTAATGTTAAAATTAAAGTAGTTTTTTTCTTTTATTTTAAAACCAAAGGAAATAAAGTCAATGTTTATTTGCTGAGAAATAAAGTTATTGTTTGCTATTTTAGATAACATAATTTCTGGGGTTGCAAATGTTGTATCGCCACTTGCTGTGAATAAATCTGAAACTGTAAATCCACTGTTAATAGAACTCAAACTGACGCTAGGAAGTATTGCTATATGAAAATTGGCTCGTTGCATTTGGGATGGATTATTCCTCATGCTTTGAGGGACATAATCCATATTATATAATGTTAGTCCTTGAGCGATTATACTAGATCCTGATATGGCGAGAAATAAAGTAAATAATATCTTTTTCATGTTATTGATGCTTATGATTGACTAGTGTTTTTCTTAGTTTTCTTTTAAATCAACTTTAACTTTAGCGTAAACACCGAGTCTGATATCCATGCCATACTTAGTATAAAACTTTGCATTAGAACCGCCTGAAACAGTTGACATACTAGAAACGAGAATTATTTTTGTTGCATTTTTAATGTTGTCAACTTTCGCTTCTGTAAGCTCAATGTTTTCCTTAAAACTTGTTGGGGATACGATATCTCCATTTAGATCAATTACACTTGACTTTAGAACTTGAACAGCAGAGCTTCTAAGAGAATCCAATATAATATAATTTTCATCTACAAAATATGCTTGAACGGTTACATCTAAAGGGAATTCATTTGTTATTTCTGTTCTTATCTTCCCTGTTAATACATTCTTAAAGGCTTCTGTAGGAAAATCTAAAGTGTCAATTAATTGAAAACCGCTAATTCCTCCATATATTGGTATTTGGACATCCATTGCTACTGAAAAATAACTTTCATCAGTAATGAAATTATTAAAAGGAGCTATGCCAGGATTTGTTGTTCCATTCATTCCAAATATTAATTTGGAAGGGTTAATCGCAAGGACATCAGCAATATTAGTGGTTGTTGTATTGATACTCACAACAGTTTTTATAGAGTCACCAAAATCTCCGTAAGAAGGCGCTCCAATTGTCACATCTCCTAAGCCCGTAAGCGCCAGTGTTTGCTGGTTATTTATAGCGACAATATTAGAAAGGTCGGCCCCAAGTTGCATGCCAAAAGCATTAGTTATTGTTAAGTCAATGCGAGGATCGGCTAAGGTAATTTTAGCGTCAAAATCTAATTCATCAAAACTAAAATCAACAGTATCAGCATCTAAATTGAAGCTTTGGATACCTAAGTCACCATCTAAGAATTCGATTTCTAAATTCGATAAAGTTAGATCTGCAGAGACTCCGTCTGTAGCGGAAAAAGGAACAGGAGCATTAGACGAAATAATATCTGCAACAATTCGTGCAACAATAGCATTTGTGTCTGTACCATTTGAAGTTAAGTCAAATTCGTATCCTGATAAGTCGAATGAGCCAGTAACATTTGTTGCAGTTATATGATTTGAGTTAATGTCTATTACTTTACTAAATGGAACACCTAATAATTTAACGTAAGGTAGTGATAATATGAGAGCTGCATCTTCCTTGATTCCGTAATTAATAGCATAGTTGATTTTCCCTGATTTTAGGCGAAGCGTATTTAATAATTCCCCATTTCCTAAAGACATATCAACTGTAATTGTATCCTCTAGAACCCGATTGCTTGGGAAAATTACCGTTCCTCCGGATACAATTAAACTAGAAGTGGCTATATTGATGGCAATTTCATCTGTAAGATCAATATCCACAGTATTAAAAATTCCACCACTTCCAGGCGATTCCATATTTGTAATATTTGCTTTAATAGAGTTGCTCATTGTTTTTCCAACTAAATTAATAGCATCTGATAGAGCACCTCCTGCTGTAATATTTGGATAATTAACTGTCCCAATCAATGAATTGTCTTCAGTATTTCTAATTTCAATATTTAAATTAACTAGATCTATTGGCCAGTTGTTGGTTACGGTTAAAGTTAAAATTCCTTGAGAAAAATTTACGGTTGTAAACTCTGAAAAACTTCCCGCTGGATGCTCGCCTCCCGACTGTGGGGGAATCGCGGGGAAAGGAGATGTGCTGCCATTGGCAAGCTGTATTTGTGTTTTTTCTGGATCAGAAAAATTCCCAACAACATTTCCCATTGTTACCGAAACATTTTGGTTAATGTCGGTAATATTAAACGCGTCCATTGTGAAAGACTTATTGATGTGTTGATCATCAATCGAAAACATATCAGATAGCCCCATTTTAAACAGGCTATTAGAATAGGTTACCCACAATAAACTGTCTTCATCAATTGAAAGAATAGATGAATCACTTTTTAAAAGATCATCCACTAGATTATGTAGGGTCAATCGTGTGTTTACGATCGGTGCTGCAACAGCAGGGTTGTAATTTTCTAAATTGATGTTGTCCCAATTATAGTCATCTTTCATGCAGGAAACTACAACTATACAGGCTGATACTAAAGCTATGGTACTATTTTTCATTTTCTTTTGTTTGTGCTTTTATAGAGTCAACCGAACGCATTTTATAGGCGAAAGTTATGAAGCTAAATTTATCTTTAAACAAAGAGCGTTTATATTTATTCAACTATTGAATAAATATAAACGCTACCTATTTTATCTCCAATTATTAGCTTTTTATTTCCATCATTATTTAAATCTGCTACACAAGCGGGAGTAACGCCCTCAATAGGAAAGTTATCCATTAAAACTCCTTTTTCATTGTAGGCAAAGCATTTAGAATTTAATTTATTTATAATTAGAATTATACTTTTATCCTTCCCTAGATTAAAACACTGAACACCATAGCTTGGTTTAAAATCAATGTCGTTGATTTTCGAAATTAATTTCTTACTAGTTTTATATGCGGAAATTGAATAGTCATCATGAACTATAAAGTCCATTACCTTATCACCGTTAAAGTCATCAAAGAAGAATTGATAACCTTTGGATAAGGCTTTAACTGTAAAAGTCTCTAGTTCATCTATTAGCTTAACGAAGTGTATTGTTCCTGTACTATCAATTGCAAGGACTCCTGAGTTTGATAGGGCATTGTTTTTCCATATATGAAAATTTGTGGATGTTCCGGGGAGCGAAGTATTCAGTTCAATCCTATCTTCTCCTTTTCTATTAAGTATTCTTACTTTCCCTAATTCATCTGCTACAATGATATAGTCTTTTTTTGCAGCTTGTAAAAGTTGAGGCTGTACCGTAATATTAGCGTTTGAGTTAAATTCCCAACCTTTTATTAATTTACCATGAACATCAAAGTTATGTATGTTTTTACCTTGTGTTATTAATATTCTGTAGTCTCTATTCTTATCGTAATCCAAAAGAGTTAATCCTTTTGTTACTTCAGATTTTAAAGTGATAGGATAGCCTTTTACATTTTTTCCATTTCTATCTATTTGATGAAATTTGTTTTTCGTTACAAATGTATATTGAAGCTTGTGGTTTTTATATCTATCAACTTGTGCGATGTTCCCTATAATTTTTTCATCCAATTTTTTTTGCCATATTACCTTTCCAATACCATTAATAAGATAAAGCTTATTAGCATTGTCTTGAATTAATATTTCTTTTTCTTTCGTATTATGGTTGGATACAATCCATGGTTTTAAAGAGTAAGATGTGTCCAACTTACATTCTGTTAGGGATAGGCTTTGCGCTTCTTTTTTAGAGTTATAATTTAGGAAAATATTGGTGTAAAACATTTTTTTCTCATTATTGATTTGTAAACCAATAGCGCCAAGTTTTCCCAAGCTGTCTTTTTGAGTATCGAAAGTTAGTGCTAATTCTTCGTTTAAGAACCCTTTCCACAAGTGGTTTCCTTTTTTGAAACTATTGTAGAAAAAGAAATTAGATTTGTCGTTAAACTGATTATAGAATTCGTTAAACTGACCGTTTTTAACCAACGTTCTTCCTCGTAAATAAGAATTTATAATGTGTTTTAAGTTACTTTCAGAGTTAGCAAAAACAACATAATCTTCAAGTATTATATAATAAGAGTTGGTAACCCATTTGAACTGATGACCAATTGTAAGGTCGAAGAAGTTGGTTAATCCAAGCTTTTTAATTTTAAAATTTTGGTAATCTATCTCGCTGTTATTTTTAGTGCTGTTGTGTATGGCCTTTAATCCCTTTTTGGCTTTTTGGATATCAACAGCTTTAATTGCTACACCAAAACTTTCTTCCCAATTGTCAGAACTTCCTTCGGTTGAAAATAAACAAATTTCGTTTCCAATCCATCCGAAAAAATCACTCTCTACTGTAAAATTGTACTTTTTATTAATGTTTAGGATATTTTTTTGATGCTTGTATAAAATTTGTTTTTCAGCAAGGTGTTTTTCAAATTTAGAATAATAGGAAGGAAAAGAATTGTAGCTCAAATACAACATCATTCCTGTGTTTTCTGGAAGGATGGAAGGTGCTAAAAAAGGTTGTGCTTTTTCGTTGATAAACGAACTTAAGTAGCTATTTACTGAGTCATTTGCCATTGAAAAACCATTAAGCATTAAGCCTTGATTTTTAATATTCAAATCAATTTCTGCCCAGGAACCAAAATTGCTAAATAGTTTTACTGGGGAGAAGTTGTTGTTTGAAAAACTCGATATTGATTTTCCGAATTCCGAATAATTGATAAATAAATTAGCGTCTAAACTACTATCTGATGTTTTCAAAAGTTTTCTGAAACCTAGATTCGTTGAAAGCGACTTGCCTGATTTTAATTGTCTAACCGATTTTTCAATCAAAATTGAGGAGTTGGTCATCATTAATACGTTTTGAAGAACAGCGAAACATATGTTTGTATTATTTTTTAAAAAGCAAGTGATTTTTGTTTCTTCATAAGTTTTTTCAGACGATTCAAAATCATTAAATATTTTTTGAAGGAAGGAGTTGACTCTTTCGTGAGTTATATCTTCATTGGAGATCGTAAATAGTAAGCTTGTTGTGTTTAAACCAGAAACATGACCAGAGATAAAACTATTTGAGTTATGTAAGGTGGTATTAATATTAGATTCGATTTTTGCAATCGAATCTAAAGAGGCCATGAAAGAATTAATGGATTGTACACTCTTAAAACCAGATATTGCTTTACCTAAAGGTGTTTTTTTTAGGTTTCCCCATTTATTTTCAGGGTTTTTGGTTCTGATTATAAATGCAGCATTGCGGGGTATAGCGTTAATCGCAACAGAATAACTTGAAGTGTTATTAGTTGAGTCAACAGGGATTAATAAATAACCAATAATACCAATAACTATTAAGGCTAGAATTGAAAATATTGCTTTACGCATTGTATATAAAATTGGAATTTGTACTAATGTATGCTGTATTTACGAATTGGTTTTGGGTATTATTGATAGTTTTAAACAAATAGGATGGGATAACTCAAAATCAGTAATTAGTTAATATAAAAAAAAAGAACAATGTGCGCTCTAGTTCGTTACGGTAAAAGAAGAGCGGTGCTAAACATTATTTAACTCGGATTTTACGCGAATTCGTAACTGGTTTAAATTAATTTGATAGACAAAGTATTTTACCATTTTAATAAAAAAATTAATAAATTGTAGCTCTAATTTAGATAGCTTTTCGGATCGGATCATTTTAAGCGCAGTTTTTCAGATAAGATGATCTAGAATTGGATTGATTGAGTTTTAATATGTTCTAAAGATAGAACGACTTCATTTTCGTTAATATTTGACTCGTATTTTTTTGTTACCTTTGAGAAGTAAAAATTCATGTTATGAACAACGTACATATATTAGCGGTAATTGGTCCTCAGCAAATAATTTTAGTTCTTGTAATTGTATTATTACTGTTTGGTGGTAAAAAGATTCCAGAATTGATGAAAGGTTTAGGAAAAGGTATTAAAGAATTCAAGAGTGCAACTGATGATGATACTGAACCTAAGACAAAGGGTGATGTTTCTGATAAAAAAGATTAAGTTATATTTTTAAAATATATTAAGGCCTTCCAACTTGGAAAGGCCTTTTTTTTTGCGCTAAAAATTATCTGTTTTTTGAACGTAAATGTTTTTAGATAACCCTTAAAATTTAAGGAGGCACAGGTATCCTTTTACTCCCTTCTAGAGATTAGTAAATATTGATATTTTTGGCACTCATTAGCACGCAACATAAGATCATAATTGTAAGCGGGTTAGTTTCTTTTTAGGATTTGCCTATTAATTCATTTTGTACTTTATAGTTTTGGTTACGTAAGATGAAAATCATGGTAAGTATTGTGATTTTAGTCGTTAATGTAACCACTAAAATAAAATTGACATGGAGCAAGAGGTTTTGTGCAGATTGGCGTTAATTCAGATCCCAGGAATTGGTGATTTATTTGCTAAATTACTCACAGAGTACTTCAAGGGTGCAAAACACTTATTTACAAGTTCTAGAAAAGAGTTAGCTTTAATTCCTGGTGTAGGAAACTATTTGCTCGGGAATTTGACAAGTAGTAAAATAAAAAATGAAGTTTTTCTTAGAGCTGAACAAGAGCTGATATTTACAGAAAAGCACAACATTAAAATTATATTTTATGATCAATTAGGTTATCCAGAGAAGCTAAAAGGGATTGATGATGCGCCTTTTATATTGTTTTATAAAGGAGCTGATGTTTTACAAACAACTAAAATTTTATCATTAGTAGGCACAAGGAAAGCAACTGGTTACGGCGAGGATGTTACGCGGAAAATCACCGAAGATTTGAAGGATGAAAATATTCTAATTGTAAGTGGACTGGCTTATGGAATAGATACGTTTGCGCATAAGTTCGCTATTGAAAACGAGCTACCAACTGTAGGTGTTTTAGCGCATGGATTGGATAGAATCTATCCTCATAAGAATAAGGGCTTGGCGGAAAAAATGGTGGAAAATGGTGGGTTGCTGACTGAGTTTTTTTCAGGAACTAATCCAGATCGTGAAAATTTCCCTAAACGCAACCGTATTGTAGCTGGAATTGCTGATGCAACAGTGGTTATTGAAGCAACAGTTAAAGGAGGGGCTCTAATTACCGCTAGAATTGCTAACTCCTATAGTAGAGATGTTTTAGCTGTCCCCGGTAGAACAATTGATTTTTATTCGAAAGGTTGTAATTGGATCATAAAAAATGAACAAGCTGCGTTAATTGAATCAGGTCAGGATATTTTAAAAGCTTTAAATTGGACAGAGGCCCCAGAGGTTTTTGAGAATAAAAATCAGTTGGAACTATTCCTTAATCTATCAAATGATGAGAAAGCAATCCTAGATGTTTTGAAAAATAATGGTACAGCGAATAAGGAAAGATTGGCAGTGCAGTTAAATCAAAAACTATCGGTTCTATCAGGGATGCTTTTTAATATGGAAATGAATGGAATTATTAAAGCGTTGCCAGGTAATAATTATCAATTAAAAGCTTAATGGCATTTCATAATTTACTAGGAGAAGAAGGAGAGAAAATTGCGGTTAAATTTCTGAAGAGTAAAGGTTATATTATTTATCAAACCAATTGGAGGTTTGGAAAGTTGGAAATAGACATCATTGCAGAAGATGGAAAAGAGTTAGTTTTTATCGAAGTTAAAACGAGAAGTTCTGAGGGTTATGGGAGACCAGAAGAATCTGTTGATGATAAGAAAGAGTTGTCGCTTTTAAATGCAGCAGATATTTATGTTAGAGACTTCAACTTAGAAATTGAAGTAAGGTTTGATATTATATCTTTGATTATTAATGAGAAAAAAACATCAATTAAGCATATTATAGATGCGTTTAGCGGAATTGACCAGGCTTACTACTAATTATAATTTTAAGAGCTTTACATCCGTAATTAGTGTAATCTTGCTGTTTTACTTATAAAGTTTACTTCTTTTTGCTCTTCAAAACTAATGCTAAAAAAAATTATTTGAACAAGAATTTTTTTAAATAAAAGTAGCGGTCCTGCAAAAAAAAGCTAAGCTATTTTACTAGTTGCCTTTCCGGTAGTTTTTGAAACTACTTTTTTTACAGTTTCTATTATAGCGTCTGTATCGTATAAGCATTCTTTATGGAGTTCGGCTTGTGAACCATGTTCAATATAAGAATCAGGAATTCCTAGACGAGTAATTTTTGAAGAATAATCATTGTCAATCATGAATTCAGAAATTGCACTTCCCATTCCACCCATTAAACAGCCATCTTCAATAGTGATGATCTGTTTAAATTTCCCGAATATTTCGTGCAACAATAAACTATCTAGCGGTTTCACAAATCTAATATCATAATGTGCTGCATCAATGTTATCTTTTTCTAAAGCAGCGCAAGCTTCTACAGCGTAATTCCCAATATGACCAATTGTTAAAATTGCGAGATCTTCACCGCTTTTAACTTTTCGTCCTGTTCCTATTTTAATTTCTCTTAATGGTGTTTTCCATTCAGTCATTACCCCTTGGCCTCTTGGATATCGTATAGAAAAAGGACCTTGTTCTGGCAATTGCGCTGTGTACATTAAATTTCTTAACTCTTCTTCATTCATTGGAGCACTTACAATTAGGTTTGGAATACACCTCATAAATGCTATATCATAAGCGCCATGGTGAGTAGGTCCATCAGCGCCAGCAACTCCCGCCCTGTCTAAACAGAAAACCACGTTTAATTTTTGTAAAGCTACATCGTGAATCACTTGGTCATAAGCACGCTGCATAAATGAAGAGTAAATGTTACAAAAAGGAACAAGTCCCTGAGTTGCTAATCCAGCTGAAAAAGTAACAGCATGTTGTTCGGCAATACCTACATCAAACGAGCGATCAGGCATCGCTTTCATCATTATATTTAAAGAACAACCCGATGGCATCGCTGGAGTTATGCCCATTATCTTTTTGTTTTTTTCAGCAAGTTCAACAATTGTGTGTCCGAATACATCTTGGTATTTTGGTGCTTGCGGACTTTTTGGGGTTACTTTTACAATCTCTCCAGTTTCTTTATTAAATATTCCTGGTGCGTGCCATTGAGTTTGATCTCCAGATTCTGCAGGTTCATAACCTTTCCCTTTTTTAGTAAGAACGTGTAAGATTTTTGGACCAGGAATGTTTTTTAGATCATCCATTACTTTCACCATGTTTTTAACATCGTGGCCGTCGATTGGTCCGAAATATCTGAAATTAAAAGATTCAAAAAGATTAGATGTCCCTAGTAAAGAAGTTTTTACCGCATTTTCAATTTTTGACGCAATTGACTGTGCATTTGGACCGAATTTACTAATATGACCAAGTAAATTCCAAACTTCATCCTTAACTTTATTATAAGCGTTAGATGTTGTTATATCAGTTAAATATTCATTTAAGGCAGTAACACTAGGATCAATAGACATGCAGTTGTCGTTTAATACAACCAATAAATTACTGTTTTCAACACCACCATGATTCAGCGCTTCAAAAGCCATTCCGGCTGTCATTGCCCCATCCCCAATTACTGCTATATGCTGTTTTTCTTTATGTCCAAGGTACTTACTAGCAACACTCATCCCAAGCGCACTAGAAATAGAGGTGCTAGAATGTCCAACTCCAAAGGCATCATACTCACTTTCTTTAATTTTAGGAAAACCACTTAAACCACCATGAATTCTCTGTGTATGAAAAAGATTACGCCTTCCTGTTAAAATTTTATGACCGTATGCTTGATGCCCAACATCCCAAACTAACTGATCTTCAGGAGTATTAAATGCATAATGTAAAGCAACCGTTAATTCCACTACTCCTAAACTAGCACCGAAGTGCCCGCCTTTTCGCGAGACTACATCAACAATAAAATCCCTAAGTTCATTACAAACTTGTGGAAGTTCTTTCGACTTCAACTTTCTTAAGTCTGAAGGAATCGTAATTTTGTCTAAAAGTTCTCCGGTTTTAAATTCCATGTATTCTTAGTGATTGTACAAATTTATTAAAATAATCAACCGCAACGAAGTAATTTGTCAATGAAACGCATTAATTATTTTAATAAAGGTTAAAAGCATGAAGTTGTTTTAGGGAGTGTCTTCGGTTTATTTAGATCAGGGGAAAAATATCTGGGCTAAAATTAAAGAAATATTAACATAAGTTTTTAACAATTTAGACCTCCTAATTTATTAGAACACAGTAACCAATTGTTAATTACTTCGTACTATATTTGCAGTGTTGGGACACATTTAGTGGAATAAAAATATTTTAAGGGTTAAATACTACGAGTTGAGAACTTTTGTACTAAAAAAAATAGAACTTTTATTAGTTGCTCTTTTGCTATTATCTACATTGATTAATGCTCAAAATTATTGGGTTGGAGGTTCAGGTGATTGGAGCGACGCAAGTCATTGGTCTGCAACTGATGGTGGACAAGGGGGTGTGGGAATTCCTAATAGAAATACAGACGCCAATTTCACAAGTCTTTCAGGACTCAATAACAACGATTTTGTAAATATAGATTCAATTGCACATGTCAGGCATTTGGATTTTTCTGGTTTAAATAAATCTGTAATATTAAAAGGACCGTCGAGGTCTAATATATTAATTACAGGAAAAATTGTTTTTTCAGAAGAGTTAATAAACCAATATCAAGGATATGCTATTATGGTTGGTTCAAATTCTGACTATCGGCCGCGGGTATTTAAACCTGGAGAATTCAATGGTAAATATTTATTTATTGATGTTTATAAGAACAAACGAAACCTAAATCAACTATTGTCAGGAATGTCAGTTGTATCTAATCCCACAGATGCGACATGTGCATGTAACGGAAAAATAAATTTAACAGTAACTGGAGGAATTGGCCCATTTACGTATGAGTGGTTTCCGAATGTTCCGCCTTTAAATGGAGATGGCACCGATTCTGTAAGAGAACTATGCCCAGGGAAGTATAATGTTTTGATTACCGAAAGTGATGGAGAAGTCACGGTATTGACTGATATACAGATCAATGGACCTTCACCCATAACAATCAGGCATTTGGGAACGGATGATGTGAATTGTAACGGGGGTAGTGATGGTTCAATTTCTACTGTTATTTTTGGAGGCGTAGGTCCTTATACTATTTTATGGGACGACATAGCTGCTCAAAGCACTACAACTGCAACCGGTTTATCGGCAGGAACTTATTTAATGCAGGTAACAGATTTCGGAGGTTGTATGGGTGTAAGTGGGCCACATGAGGTTGAAGAACCAACGCTTTTGACTTCATCAATTATAGATACTAATCACGTAAATTGTTTTGATTTTTGTGATGGAGATGCAACTGTTGCTGTAACAGGAGGTACACCGGGTTTTACTTACGATTGGTATGACGCCCCAGGAACGCAAACAGGAACGCAAGCAATAGGATTGTGTGACGGTGTCTTTCACGTAGAAGTAACAGATGCAAAAGGTTGTTTAGACACATCAGAAGTTATAATTACAGAGCCAGACGTTTTAAATGCAACAATAACTTCTTCTGCAAACGTGGTGTGTTTTGGCGAAAATAACGGTAGCGCAGCTGTAGGTGTAACAGGCGGTACAACATTGTACACTTATGATTGGTATGATGCTCCTCCAGGAACAACTATATTACCAAATGTGTCTAATTTGCTTGCTGGCACATATAATGTTAATGTAACTGACGCAAAAGGTTGTTTAGCAGCGGCACAAGTAAAGATAACAGAACCAACATTATTAACATCGTCCATTACAGATACAACCCACGTTTTATGTAATGGTCTTTGTACAGGAGAAATGGAAATTGTTGGTTTAGGTGGGGCTCTAGGATATACTTATGATTGGTATGATTTAGGAAATGCATCTACACCGCGTTTAGATGGAATTTGTGCTGGAACTTATCGTGCCAAAATTACCGATGCAAATGGCTGCCTAGATACGGCAGAAGTAATTATATCAGAACCAACATTATTAACATCTTCTATTTCAGATACAACACATAATTTGTGTTTTTCAGATTGTGGTGGAGTTGCAATAGTAACTCCCGCTGGTGGTAAATCAGGATATACTTACGATTGGTATGATTCAGGAAATACTTCGGATTCAACAGCCTCTAGTTTGTGTGTAGGCACATATAATGTAGAAATTATAGATGCTAACGGATGTAAAGACACATCAACCGTTTCAATTACTGAACCTACTGTATTAGATGGAACAACAATTGAAAAAATGCTTGTTTGTAAAAGTAAGTGCGTAGGAGAGGCCGACTTGTCGCCAATTGGTGGTTCGCCAGGTTACACTTTTGACTGGTATGATGTGCCTGGTAGACCAACAACGGAAGATGTAATTGAATTGTGTGCAGGCACATATAATGTAGAAATTACCGATGCAAATGGCTGTTTAGACACCATTACTTCAATAATTACTGAGCCAGACACTTTAATGGCAAGTATTACTTCTTCAACACACCTTGATTGTTTTCAATCTTGCATAGGTAGCGCAACAGTTGGTCAAACAGGAGGTACGGGATTATACACAATAGATTGGTATGATCACCCTACATCATCGCCTACAACTCCGACTATTAATGATTTATGTGCAGGCACATATAATGTAGAAATTACCGACGCAAATGGCTGTGTAGATTCAGCTAGAGCCGAAATTACCGAACCTTCAGCTGCAGTGGGAGGTCTTATTACGGATACAGTACATGTTTTGTGTAAAAACGTTTGTTTGGGTGAGGCTGAAGTAACTGCATCAGGCGGAGAAGGCGGGTATTTATATGATTGGTACAATGCACCAAGTACACCAAGTAGTTTAAGAGCTTTAACATTGTGTGCGGGCACATATAATGTAGAAATTACCGATGCGAATGGATGTAAAGATACTTCTGAAGTCACAATAAGAGAACCTTTAGAGTCTCTTTCAATTACTATCGATGATTCTGAGAATATAAAATGTAATGGAATATGTAATGGAAAGGCTTTTACTAAATATTCTGGGGGAACAGCACCATATGGAATAGATTGGTATACTTCTGGAAATCAAACAACAGATACTGCGTTAAATATGTGTGCTGGAATTCATTTTGCTGAAGTAGTTGACGCGAATGGATGTAAAGACACAGCAAACATAACCATTGAAGAACCTTTACCACTTATTATAACGAATAATCCAGTAACATTACCAACATGTTTTGGTTCTTGTGATGGTGTAATAAGTGTAACTCCATCAGGAGGAACAGGACCTTATTTATATGATTGGTATGATGCAAACGGAACTCCATTAACTCAATCTGCTACGGGGCAATGCAAAGGAGTATATAATGCTGAAGTTGAGGATTCTAATGGATGTAAAGATACAGCAAACATAACTCTTGGAGAACCTGATTCTTTGGAGCATGTAATTGCATCAAAGATCCACTTGTCGTGTAAAAACATTTGTAATGGGGAGGCTTCTGTAACACCAATTGGTGGAACTGCAGGCTATGAAGTTACTTGGTATGATGTCCCAATAGTGCAATCGGGAACAACAATTAATATGCTTTGTGCTGGAATATGGAGTTTTGAACTACAAGATTCGAAAGGTTGTTTAGACTCAGGTAAGGTGGAGATAGAAGAACCAGCCCTGGAATTAACATCCTCTATTACAGATACAACTCATATTAAATGTTTTGGAGAGTGTACTGGAGATGCAACAGTAAATGCTAACGGGGGAACAGGTTTAATTACTTATAATTGGTATAATTCACCAGATAATGACACAGGCATTAAGGCTGAAAATTTGTGTGCTGGCACTTACAATGTAGAGGTTAAAGACGCGAACGGATGCTTAGACACATCAGTATTAGCTGTAACTGAACCTGCCGAATTGTCCTATACTACTGCTGTATTAGATTTAGCTTGCGGAGGTATTTCTGCAGGAGAAGCAAGTGTTTCTGTGTCTGGAGGAGTTAAACCATACACATACGATTGGTATGATGCTGGAAATCAAACAAGTGATACCGCTAAAGCTCTTGCTGCTGGAATATATCATGTAGAAATAGCTGATGTAAATGGCTGTAAAGATACTGCAACAGTTACTATAGAAACACCGCTGATTATTGTTGCCTCAATAGGAAATGGCACCGTTAATGTTGACTGTTTTGGTAATTGCAACGGTGTAGCATCATTAGATGTTGCTGGAGGAACGCCATCTTACGATTATATTTGGTATGACGCTCCGGGTACCCCAGAAGTACAAACAATTATTAACCTTTGTGCTGGAGTTTTTCATGCTGAAGTTACAGATAAGAACGGCTGTAAGGATACTGCTGAAGTTGAAATTACTCAACCATCACCTTTAGTATCTTCTGCTGATTCTATTGAAACATCTTGTTCAGGAGTTTGTGATGGAAAAGTTTGGACAGATTATTCTGGTGGTGTATCGCCATATCTTATTGATTGGTATAATGTTCCAGGTTCACCAGAGACTGATACTGTTTTTGCTATTTGCGCAGGCACATATAATGCAGAAATTAAGGATGCTAATGGCTGTTTAGACACGGCACTTGTAGGCGTAACATCTCCGGCCTCTTTAAGTTCAAGCATAACAGACACAACACATAACTTATGTTCGTATAGCTGTTTTGGTGCTGCGGTAGTAACTCCATTAGGAGGATCAATACCATATTCATACGATTGGTATGATGTTCCAGATGGAGGAACAGACGCTACAACTTCTAATTTATGTGTTGGCACTTACCATGTCGAAGTTGCTGATTTAAATGGTTGTTTAGATACTTCTGAAGTTATTATTTCATCATCATCCATAGTATTAAATAATACTACAGATTCCATTTTAACTTCATGTTTAGGATTTTCTGATGGAGTCGCAATTGTAGTTCCATCAGGCGGAAAATCACCATATTCTATCGATTGGTTTGAAAACGGAAATCAAACTACTGATACAATTACAGGATTAACATCTGGAACCTATAAAGTTGAAGTTACAGATTTTAACAGCTGTATAGATACTGTTTCGGCAATAGTTACTGACCCTTTGCTTTTGGTAGCTGTTATTAGCGATACAACTCATGTTTTATGTTTTGATGATTTAAGTGGTGAAGCAATAGTTACTCCTACTGGTGGTACACCCAGTTACACTTACAATTGGTACGACGCGATTGGAGTTGGAACGGATTCAACAGCTTCAAATTTGCCAGACGGGACTTATAATGTAGAGGTAACGGACGCAAATGGTTGTTTGGATACAGGAGTTGTAACCATCAACCCAGTGCCGGAAATTATAATTGTAACGGAATCTGTTGAGGCAACTTGTACAGGTATTTGTACTGGAATTGCTTTGGTAAATGTAACTGGTGGAATCGGATCATATAGCTATGATTGGTATGATGGAGGTAATATTAATAATGACTCTCTTGTTGATGTTTGCGCCGGGACTTACAACGTAGAGGTAATGGACGCGAATGGTTGTTTAGATACTGCCACTATAATTGTAACTGAGCCAATAACAGTAACCGCGATTGCCATAGATACAATGCCAACAAGTTGTAATGGAGGTTCAAACGGATGGGGAGTTCTAGGAGGAACCGGTGGAACATTACCATATACTTACTCATGGAATGACATTTTAAATCAAACAACAGACACCCTTAAGGATGTAATTTCTGGAAGTTATAAAGGTTCTATCACTGACGTAAATGGTTGTACCGACACGGTAGAAATATTAGTAACCGAGCCTTTACCAATTACAGTTTTAGATAGCCTAGTAAATGTTTCATGTAATGGGGTTTGTGATGGCTACATAAGTGTTCATGCAATTGGTGGAACTGGTCCTTATACACACTCATGGAGTAATGGAAAAATCGATACATTAATCAGTGGTTTATGTACTGGGACTTATTCCGATACGATTACGGATTTTGCAGGTTGCGTAGACACCTTTACATTTGTTATTATCCAACCAGATAGTTTAAAGTCACCTATCACAGATACCCTTCACACAACATGTAGTTATAAATCGGATGGACAAGCTATTGTAACACCAGTGGGTGGAATCGCTCCATATAGCTATGATTGGTATGATGCAGACAATATAACGGATTCAACAGCTTCTACTTTATCTGCTGGAACTTATAATGTAGAGGTAACGGACGCAAATGGTTGTTTGGATACAGGAGTTGTAACCATCAACCCAGTGCCGGAAATTGTAATTGTAACAGACTCTGTTGAGGCAACTTGTACAGGTATTTGTACAGGAGTTGCTTTGGTAGATGTAACTGGTGGAACCGGATCATACACTTATGATTGGTATGATGATGGTAATATTAATAATGACTCTCTTGTTGATGTTTG